>Ga0187779_10000116_pt1 | contig 60672 bp, 56 predicted proteins | sample 1015_Q2_SP10_10__FD_132435 | JGI IMG/M metagenome (GOLD analysis project Ga0187779, IMG submission 132435) | Tropical peat soil microbial communities from peatlands in Department of Meta, Colombia - 1015_Q2_SP10_10_MG | ecosystem: Environmental > Terrestrial > Soil > Wetlands > Peat | place...
AAGAAACGTGCGAGCAGGTCGATGGCTATTGGCGCCGTAAGCGGGCTGAGAACCGTGGCTGTCAAAAGGCCGCGGCGAACCCATTCCTGCCCAGTCTTGGGCATGCCGTCACAGCCGAGGTAAGGAATCTGGAGCCAGGACTGACGGAGCTCGTGGGCGGACTGTTCGAATGCCTTGCGCGCGCCGATGGCCATGGAATCATCCTGGGCGCACACCGCTGCAATGTCGGTTACCCGGGATGTTGAAAGATCCAACCAGGACCGAACGGCTTTTTGCGCGCTGGCCTCCGTCCAGTGTCCCTTAACCGCACGCAGTTGGATATTCCCGGGTTTCGTTTCCAGCAAGCCGTTGTAACGGAGGCTAGCGGCCTTGCTGTGACTGGGGCCTTGAACCAGGAGAACGATTCCTCCGCGCGGCAGCAACGCACCCAGTTGACGTCCCTGGATGCGTCCGATTTCCAGATGATCGGAGGCGACCACGAAGACGGGAATAGAAAAGGCCGACCGCAATTCTCCGATGTATTCGGCTTCGCGGCTGAGAACGACCCAACCGATCTTTGCCGCGGCAGCGGCGCGTGCCACATGAGGAAGAGTAGTGGACCCAGCCGGCTCGAAGATGATCACGCTGGGACGCGCTTCGTCCGCTGACTGGATGCGCTGAAGCAGTTGCTGACTCTGCAGGATACCGTCATCCTGAGCGTACACGATCTCGAGATCGGCTCCGACGCGTGCCGCCGCCTGCCGGGCGCCCTTCACCTGTTCGATTTGGTAATCGTTGCTGTCGTTCGTTACCGAGAGCAGGAGCCGCGGCTTAGACACAATCCTCCCCAAGAATTCAGCAAAATGATAATCCAAGACCGACCCTTTGTCGGGTAACCCAGTTGACACTCCCCACGCCTAAAGGCGGGGGGGCTTGCTTCAATCGAAACTGCTGGCTTTCGCCGCTTACATCTCCTCCACAAGCGCTTCGACTCTCCGTGTATCCCACGGCGAGGATTCGCAAAACCTCGTCTCTCATATTCTGGGCAGCATTCAAATCCCAGATATGCTGCACCCCGGGCACTTCCACTGCCGGTCGGAGAGACCAAGGTCGTCGTTCTTGTCCCTTCCGCAACCAGGGTCGAGGGTCACTGTGCTGCCTGCCTCTGCGCACAAGTCCTCACATTCACTGCCCATTACGCTTGAGAGCTTCCCGAGGGCTATAATCGCGCCGGCTATGTATCCGTTCCTACTGATGAGCGTGCCCACCGGATGGAATTTGGGGGAATTACTGCAGGACTGGCGTGAAGACACCCTGCACTTTCTGCGCAACGATGCGCCCAAAGTCTTGTTCATCGTGATCGGGGCCATTGCACTGGGCCGAGTCTGGCGACTGGCCATTGGCCGGGTTGCCGCCTTGCATGATAAAAGGCTGCTGTCCGACGTACGGGCGAGGCAAATACGAACGTTGGCAAGCGTGATCAGCAGCATCGGCGAATTGGTGATCGCGTTCGTCGCTACCCTGATGGTGCTGGATCGCCTGGGCCTGAATCTGGGTCCGTTGCTGGCCAGCGCCGGAGTGGCGGGCTTGGCGATCGGTTTCGGTGCGCAAACCCTTGTCCATGATTTCATAAATGGGTTCTTCATCCTGCTGGAAAACCAGTACGACATCGGGGACATCATTCGGATCGCTGGCGTCAAGGGCACGGTAGAGGATATGACGCTCCGCCGCACGGTGTTGCGTGACGATGACGGCACGGTCCACATCGTTCCCAACAGCCAAGTAACGATTGTCTCGAATACCACTCGTGACTGGTCGCAGCTCACCATGCGGGTGGTCGTCGCTTACAGCGAAGACAGCGATCGCATTATTCAGTTGCTGCAGCAGGTCGGAGATGAGCTCAGGCATGACCCAGGCTTTGCAGATGACATCGTCGGCGACGTGCAGGTGCCCGGCATCGATCGCGTTGGCCCTGGGGAGGCGGAATACCTGATGCTGGTGAAAACGCGTCCCACTAAGCAGTTCGCAGTCAGCCGGGAGTTGCGGAGGCGGATCAAGTCTTGTTTCGAGAAGAATAACGTCAAGACAGCGGGTCCGAACCGAGTTTATGTGCAGGAACCGAGCGGGACGAAAGCGTCATAAGAGCCTTCCCCGAGGACTGGGTTTCCACCTCTCCAGTTGGAGGGAGAGGCCTAGCGGGGAGTGAAGGCCCCCCCGCGACCCCGGGGTGTTGCGATAACGCTGATTGCGGCGACTGACTGGCGCTGAGTGTGCGACGTACAATTTCGGGCGAGCAAGAACGTCAAGGGTACAATGCGCATTATGAATCTCGGCGCTGTCACTTTTCGCGATTTCGACTGGATGGCGAATAGCTTGACTGTCCCGTAGTCGTCGCCAAATGGCGCTCTGACCGCCCGGAATCGCTGTCTCTTCACGCTAGTCGAGGGTTTCAGCGGCCGGTGGCACCCGCCAAATCCAGTGGCCTGCCCGACGAGGCGAGTTCGGAGTCGCCGGCTTTGCTCGAAAGCCGCCGGCTTCGCCCCGTCCCTTGAGCGAAGTAACAGCGGCGGATGACCAGCAATGGCAAGAGCCACGAGCCCTGCATACACGACCTTGAGTTCTCGAGGGAAACTCTGACGAACCAAGGCTTCAGACAGCGAGGAGACCTTTAAGATGAGAACCTTTAGCTGGTCGTTGTTTCTTTATGTGCTGATGGTCTCGATGGTGGTCGAATCACAATTGCCAGCTGACCGCAAGCCATAGACCTCACAGCCCCAGATCTACAGCGACGGCGATGCCTACCATCTGTATTCGGTCAGTGAGGCTGAACTGGACGAGGCCTTCCGCGATCCACCGCAATCGGCAATTCACCATGGCTGGGAGGGGTTTCGTGACACCTTTCCCGACTCTCGCGGTTACTTGATTCTCTTGGCGTGGGCTTCAATTCCGACAAAACCCAGGCACTTGTTTATGTCGAGCACCGGTGTGGTGACCTGTGCCGTGCCTCTCGGTACTTCATTCTGGAAAAACGAGATGGACGGTGGGTTCGAGGCCAACCGAAGGGCCTAAAGTCTGAGATGCGCGGAGAATCCTGATGGACTTCCGGGTGTCAAAGTCACGGTTGCTTGCGCCCCGAGTCCCGCAGGTGCATAATGTCGCGCATCTGGGGGTGCATCCATGCGGACAATAGCATTGGTTCTGATTGCCGGCTTGCTCGCCGTCAGTGCCGGGCATTCCTCCCCTGCCGCGGCGGATTGGGCCATTAACGCCACTGCGATTGAGGCGTGCAGCTGTCCACACTTCTGTATCTGCTATTTCAACTCGCATCCGGCCGCTCACCACGAGAATGGCAAGACTGAACACTTCTGCAAGTTCAACAACGCCTACAAGGTAAACAAGGGACATTACGGCAACGTTGATCTCGCCGGAGCTAAATTTTGGCTAAGCGGGGACCTAGGCGCAGACTTTTCCCAGGGACAGATGGATTGGGTCCTGGCGACGTTCGACACGAAAACAAGCGCCGAGCAGCGACAAGCGCTCGGGGAAATTCTGGGCCACGTGTTTCCGGTGAAGTGGAAGTCGTTCGAAACTGCTGTGGGTGACATTGATACCTGGACTTTCGACAAAGACCACGCCCACGCCACCCTGAACGGAGGCAAAACAGCGGAGGTCAAGCTCTCGCGTTTTCAGGGGATGACGGATGAGCCAGCCGTGCTGAAAAACGTGAAGTACTGGGGCACGCCGCGAAACGACGGCTTTGTCATGATGCCAAACGAAATCGAGACTTACAAGGAGGGATCCAAGGCGTACGAGTTCAAAGGAACAAACGGGTTCATGCTAACTTTCGACATGACTTCCAAGGATGTTCCTGCGGCCAAGGGGTCTTCGGTGAGCTATTAATCAATCGGTCGGCCTTTGTCTGGTACGGCAAATCGGCCGATGTCGGTAGGACACCGCAATAAGCTCCCAGCCAGGATAGTGCCCCAGCGGCGACGTAGGACCTCCTCGTTTCCTCATAACGAAATTCTAATGGACGGCTCCGCTTCACAACAAAGGATTTGGGCCGCACATCGCAAACGCCGGCTCAAATCTATAGGGCAGGACGGAACGTTCTTAAGTTCGCTAGACGGAATTAGCACACGCCCGGCTATCGACCCGGCGGCCGGTCGGAGCGTACCCTTAGCTGTTCTCGACGTGGACCCAGTTGAGAGCGCGTCACTGTATCCGCAAAAGTTAGTTCTGTCCCCGGATCAGCACGTTGCGTAGCGAGGCGATGCGCCACCGAAAGATCCCTTGAGCTTGATACACCGTACCCGCGGCACGTCTCCGACGCGTAGCCGATCAAGTTGGGGCGAACAGGGGGCTACCTAAGAGATCATTTTCGAAGGAGGAAATATGTGCGATGTCAGCAGGCGCGAGTTCTTAATAGGCGGAAGCGCTTTTCTAAGCCTAAAGGCTGAGGCGGAGCTGTTGACGGGACCCATGCATGAAGGAATGGCCGAAGCTGCCAAGGAGGACCTGGTGGCCCCTGATGTTTACTTTCACGAGGGGCAGGTATCCGATACTGCCGACGCAGTCTGCAACAACGGCTGGATCATGTTTGAAGATTACGTGCTGGTGATCGATGCAAATTTCCCGGCTGGGGCAAAGCTGATTATTGGCAAAATTCGCGCCCTGACCGATAAGCCGATAAGATTTGCTTTTGATACGCACCATCACGGCGACCATGCTTATGGAAATCAGGTCTTTGTGGAAAACGGCGGGGTGCCAGTTGCACATTCGGGCGTGATCCAGGAGATGAAGCAATACGAAACCGGCTACTACGGACACGAGCCGGGCAGATGGGAAAAGGAAACCAAGAATCGCTCCGACCTAAAGACCACTAAGCTGAAGCCGCCTTCCGTTCTCTTCTCGAAGGACTTAGTTTTTGACGACGGCAAGCATCGGGTTGAGCTGATGCACTTGGGCGTGGCGCATACGCATGGCGATGCGGTGGCTTGGCTGCCGAAGGAGCACATCCTCTTCACGGGCGATGTGTGCGTGAACGGGCCCTACAACTATGTGGGTGACGGGGACGTGGGCAAGTGGGTGGCGACACTGGATGTGGCCAGGAAACTGGAACCGAGGATAGTATGCACAGGTCACGGTCCGCGCTCTAGTGGAACGGTCTTGGACGACCAGCAAATGTTCTTTATAGCGCTCCGCGAGCAGGTCGGCGCCGTTATGGCCAATATTCCGCTGGACGAGGCAAAGCGTAGGATCGAAACGATCCGGGCGACGCTGAAATCCAATCCACAGATCGCGCGCTTTGTCAGTGATCACGTCGCCGGCTCGGACGATGGCTTTCCAGCGCAAGTCGAGAAGGTCTACGAGGAGCTCACCGGTAACAAACTGGCTGCTCTTGTACACGAGCCGCATCTTGCGCGTCACGCCCACGCTCGCTCTCACGGTCTCGTGCTAGCCTGATGAGGCTTGGACGTGAAGTGACACGAGTTATGACTATCAGGGGGCGACGGACTCTGACCGTTTACGGTCGCAGCATATTCGCAGACTTACCTGCTGTGGCCACCACCCGTCGTGGACGAGTAACGGAACCGGAAGGAACCGAATTAATTCTTGTTCGCCGATGATCCGCCTGAAATTGTCGCGTGCGCCTCAACCGATTCCAAGTCACGCCGGTTTTGTTCGCTGGAAGTCGCCGCATTCGTCTTTTACTTCTGGACAAACCGGTCGCTTCCTATGGAATGACCGGCAGGATGATCTCCGAGGGGTGCTTGACGTCCAGATAGATCGTGTTTTCGGCGATCTGCGAGCGGCGGTTGTTATTGAGTGGTTCACCGGTGTTGGGGTTGATATCGAATCGCGGGAAATTGCTGCTCGAAATGTCGAGGCGAATCCGGTGGCCCCGCTTGAACACAAGCGACGTTGGATACATCTCGATCGTGAACTCGTAGGCTTGCCCGGGCTTCAAGAGTTCGGCCTTGCCGAAGCCATTGCGGTATCGCGCGCGCACGATGCTGTCGGCAACATTGAGATCCACTCCGGCCGGAAAGTCGGCGTTGGGAGGGTACACATCAACAAGCTTAGCCGTGAAGTCCGTATCGGGAGCGTTCGAGGACGCCCAGAGTTTCACAATTAGCCGACCCGTAACCTCGATGTCGTTTGCGAGCGGAGGTGTTTGAAATACCAGTACATCATTTCGAGCGGAGAGGGGCTTCGTGTCGGAACACAGCCAATAGTCGAGGCGACAGCGCTGGTCCGCCGCTCCCTGGAACATTAGTGTTCCCTGGGACGAGACGTTCCCTCCCAACGTGGGAACCGGGTTCCGAGGATCGAACTGATAGGTAATTGGTTGGTCGTCTGCTGGTTTGTCCGGCAAGAGGACGCCGTTCACGTGCAAGTAGTAGGGTGTGGGCACCGTCCTGGCTAGCGGCCACTCCTGTTCGTCGCGCCAATGGCCTCCCACGAAAATGCGGCCCTCTGGCGTCTTGTGCGCGTCGCCTCCACCCATCACATAGATACGCACCGGAGGTTCACGGTCCACTCCATTATCAATGCCCTTTAACCAGTGATCGAACCATCGCAGATGAAATGCAGCAAGATCGAGCGCTGCGTCGTCGGTGAACTGCGCTTCGCCGGCGTAGCTGAGGTTCTCACTGCTGTGTATCCACGGTCCGATGATGAGGCGCTGAAGGGTCTTCTTGGCTCTTCGCAGCTCCACGTAATTCAAGTTGGCAACTTGAGTGCCCCAGGAATCGTACCAACCCGTTGTGTGGTACTCGGGTACATCTTTGTATTCTGCCAGGTGGTCAACGACGCTTGCGCCAGCATCTTTCCAGAATGCGTCGTAGTCGCCATGGCTCATTGCTTGAATCAGCCAGGTTTCGTAGTCGGGAGCAAACTTGAGCGGAGTTGTCCCCGGCCGTAAGGGAAGGGCGCGCACATAATCGCGAACCTGCGTACCCATGTCCACCAGAGCCTTCGCAGCCGCCGGCTCCGACGCAGCGCGTTTGGCCGCCGGAAGAGCATCTGCCGTGCCGGTAGCATTACCTAAGGTGAAGACCCAGTTAAAGAAGCGCAACTCGAAAGCACCGTTATGGCGGACACCGTACCGGCCGTAGTCCGACATCGCATTGCGGGGAACCATCGCCTTCAGGTAAGGAGCGTTACCGATGGCGAGCGCATGTTGGGTTGCTCCCGCATAGGACGACCCTACCGTGCCGATGCCACCGTCGCACCAGGGCTGCGAGCCAATCCACTTCGCTGTATCAAAGCCGTCGTTCGGGTCATCAATGTGCGGACGCCAGCGCCCCTCTGACTGGTAACGGCCACGTACGTCCTGCAGCACGACTATGTATCCGTGTGGCACAAAGTCGGTCGCAAGGTGCGCGGCGCCATCCTTGTTGTAAGGTGTGCGCAACAGAATCACGGGAAACTTGCCCTCCATCGGCCGATCGTTTTGTGCTGGGCGATAGATATCAGCCGCCAACTTGACTCCATCTCGCATCACGATCATCACGTTCCTCGTCTCAGCGATACCGGAGCTCGAATCGCCCTGAGCCTGGAGCGGCACATCAGCGACCAGAACCAGCAGCAACACACAGCAGGAAGAACCGGCGAAGAACTTGTTTTCGAGGTTTCCGATCATGCGACTCTCCCTCTAAGGCGTTAGCACATTAGGCCCTTTGAATTGCCTCGGAATTGTAATGAACTGACATTGCAGATAGAAATTGCTGGTGTCGCATGGCCTGAGCGCAAACGGAGGAACGGTCTGATTGTGGCGGTGAGCAAACAATCCTTGTCCGGATGGTCGTCAAACCAGGCCCTGTCCACGACCAGCACCATGCGCACTGTAGCACCGCCTCGAAGCTCAGCACCCAAGGACTCAGGACTAGAATTTCCGGTGCTTCATCCGCAAGCCAAAATCCGGCTCCCCCCCATCCACTGGGTAAACCACTTCGGAACGGGAGACCACGTGCCGCCCATGGCGGATAGTGTCCGGCGCTATGGCATATTGGCAAATCATTGCGCGACAGGAGGCTGATCGGGGAAGAGGTTGCATTCAACGACATCGGTTTCGATCCTTATGCCGGGAAGCCGAACGTAGCGATTTCGTCGTATGTGGAACTCGCGAAGAAAGCATCTGGAGGATGACGTCATCGATTGCCGCGTTTCATCGCTGATCGCGAAAGGCGGTGCGTACGTGGCGGGCGCGTTAGCACCAACATTGTTCAGAAGCGCCATCAACCTCTTCGCATGCATTGACTTGCGCGTGCCACAAACGTAAGATTCGCGCCAGTGATCGGGCAAACCATTTCTCGCTATCGGGTCGTTGAGAAGCTGGGCGGCGGCGGCATGGGCGTGGTGTACAAGGCGGAAGACACCGAGCTCGGCCGGTTCGTTGCCCTCAAATTCCTGCCCGACGAGGTTTCCCGCGACGCGCCGGCATTGGAGCGTTTCCGCCGCGAAGCTCGCGCCGCCTCTGCCCTGAACCATCCAAACATCTGCACCATCTACGACATCGGGAAAAGCGGCGAGCACTCTTTCATCGCTATGGAGTTTCTCGATGGCGTGACGCTGAAGCACCTGATCACAGGGCGTCCTCTAGACAACGAGACGCTGCTTGGCCTCGCGATCGAAATCGCCGACGCGCTCGATGCCGCACATTCCGAAGGCATTGTCCATCGCGACATCAAGCCGGCAAACATTTTCGTGACCAAACGCGGACACGCAAAGATTCTCGATTTCGGGCTGGCGAAAGTGTCGGCGCGCGGTTCCTCGAGCAGTGCTTTGAGTCTTACGCAGGGGACGACGCGGACGATGGTCGATGCTCATCTCACCAGTCCCGGGACGATGCTTGGCACGGTTGCTTACATGTCACCGGAGCAAGTGCGAGCGCGTGACCTCGACGCCCGCAGCGATCTGTTTTCCTTCGGCGCTGTCCTCTACGAGATGGCCACGGGCGACGTCCCTTTTCGCGGGGAGAGTTCCGCCGTCATCTGCGAAGCCATTATGAATCGCGCGCCCGTGCCTCTGGTGCGATTGAACCCCGATATTCCGCCGAGGCTCGAGGACATTATTAATAAGGCTCTGGAGAAAGATCGCAATCTGCGCTACCAGCACGCCTCGGAGATGCGCAGCGATCTGCAACGCTTAAAGCGCGACACGGAGTCGGGCCGAACATTACCGACCGTTGTTGGCGAGAACTCGCACACAGACACTCTGGTTGCCCGAGAGAGTTCAGGATGCCAAAGCGTCGCGATAAGCGAAGGCTCAAGACTGACCGCCAAGCGCAAGCTTTCCAGCGCTGCGTTCCTCGGAATTCCAGCGGGGTTCGTCATCGCAATCGCCGCCCTCGCCTATTTCTATTGGCCGTCACGACGTCCGGCAACTCATGTGGCCACGCCTGCGACGCCGAGCGCGGTTGCGGTGCTTCCTTTCCAGAACATGGGCCCGGACAAGGACGTGGACTATCTGAAGCTTGCCTTGCCGGACGAGATCGCAACCGATCTTACGTCCGTGCGCGCGCTCTCGATCCGCCCGTTTGCAACGACCAGCAAATATACTACCTCTGGTCTCGATCTGCAGCAGGCTGGCCGCGAGATGCGGGTCAGTGACATCGTCACCGGACATTACATGAAAGAGGGGGACCAACTGCAGATTACCCTCGAAGCCGTCGATGTCGAGAACAACAGCACGTTATGGCGCGACACGTTAAACGTGGCCGCCCGTGACTTGATTGCGATGCGCGGCCAGATCACCGCAAGAGTACGACAGGGACTCTTACCTGCCTTAGGCATCGGAATCCAGATGGCCGACAACAGTACGCAACCCAAAAATCAGCAGGCTTACGATCTCTATCTGCGCAGCCTTGCGCTGCCACGCGAAGCCGCTGCCAACAAAGAAGCGATCACCATGCTGGAACAATCGGTTGGTCTGGATCCCAGCTATGCACCCACCTGGAGCGAACTCGGTCTTCATTATTATTGGGACTCTCAGTATTCCGATGGCGGCGAGGCGGCGTTTCAAAAGTCGAACGCTGCTTTGGAGCACGCGCTCAATCTCGATCCCAACCTGCTGACGGCATCGGTTCAAACCATTGCCAATCTCGTGGAACGCAGTGATCTGGCCAAAGCGTACAGACAAGCTGATGCTCTGGTGAAGCGCCAACCGCGCACTTCTTTTGCTCACTTCGCACTTGCGTATGTTTTGCGTTATGCCGGCTTGCTCGACGAGGCGACCCGCGAGTGTGAAACCGCTCTCTCGCTCGATCCCGGCAACTTTGGACTCCGCTCCTGCTCTCTCGCCTTTGCCGGAGCAGGCAATCCGGAACGTGCTATCGCCTTCCTGCGATTGGACCCGAGTTCGGACTTCTTCAACCAAAACTATTTCCGGTTCCTATGGAGCGAGGGCAAGATGGCGGAGGCACAGGAGGCCGTGCATAAGCTGCCTCAAGATCAAAAGAGTGTGAGGTTTGCCGAAGTGTGCTCGGCGTCGCCTTCGCCCACGCAGTCGCCGTCCGCGGAGTTGAATCGACTCGGGCAAGAGGTCGAGGCGAACATGCTAACCAACCCTGACCCGGAAAATCGCTACGATGCTGGCGCGTCGTTGGCTTTTTGCGGCCAGCCGCAAGCCGCCGTGCGGCTGATCAAGAGTGCGATCGATGGCCGCTATTGCGCATACCAAGCGCTGCAAGAAGATCGGCTGGTGACCTCACTTCGAATTATGCCGGAGTACACTCAGCTCCTCTCCGCGGCGAAGAGATGTCAGGATGAGTTTCTCGCCGCGAGATAACTTGCTTTGCTGATGAGTTGAAGAAATCGTGTTAGCATTCAGAACCTGGCTGCAAGGCGTAGTTGGCAGTCTTGGCCGAGTGGGAAGGACTAAACGACGATTCTGAAAACCTAGGCCACAAGACACACGGGCTGTGTCCCTCTCGCCTCCACCAAAGACTCTGCGGACCGTTTGCGGAACCTCTCCAGAGCGACTAAGGAACGCACGGTCGCCAAGCACGGCAGGGAAATGAAGATCCAAAGGAAATACGCATCGTGAAACGAACCGCATCGTTCCTGCTCGGGTTTGTACTTTGCGCCGTCTCAACGTTTGGTCAAACTGAATCGGAGATACGCAATCAACTCGTGGGTACGTGGAAGTTGGTTTCCACAGAGGAAACCATGAAAGACGGCACGACTCGCCCATTTCTTGCTTATGGGCCCCACGGTACGGGTTTTCTCATGTACCAGCGGGATGGTTATATGTGCGCTGACCTTGTGAATCCGGATCGTCCCAAATGGGCCGATCCGGTCCATACCACTCTAGAGGAAAAGACCGCTGCCGCCGATGGCACTTTTGCTTACTGTGGTCGCTATGAGATCGACGTGAAACACAAGCAGATTGTCCATTTGCCGGAGGTTGCCACCGATCCCGGATACGTAGGATCGCGTCAAATTCGGCCATATCTTTTAGAAGGCCGACGCCTAATCCTCAGCGATGTCGAGAAGGACAATCCATCGGTTGCACGCTGGAAAATCGTTTGGGAGAAGGTTCAATAGCATAACGAGCCGACACCTGGTGACGCTGTCACCAATCAGGCGAAAGGCAGTCAAGATCCCCCAACAAGGTCGATTATCGCGGCATTTCGCCAACAAGCGGCACAACAGGAGTGGGAGCAAGGTGCGATGATCCTTTAGCTCGCGATGGGCGTGGCGGGTTTGGTGTGAGGGAAAAAATTTTCCCATCCGGGAAGTCCTTTTCCAGCTGTCCTTTTCGACGAAAGGCCCTAGGTCGCCCCCACTGAAATCATTTCCTTATTCTCCTGCGGGTTAGCGCTGGTTACTTGGCCCTACTTTGGCTGTGGACGTGCAGTTTTCGAGAAGTGTCCCCCGGTTGGTGTAGCTGTTCGGACACCGAGAAGCCGACGACGAACAAGGATCGCTCCCACTATGAAACCTCAGACGACTGCCCTCATCAATCGCGAAGCAACCAAGGGTAACGTGGATAAGTGGATGGAAGATTTGCTTGTGCGAATTCAACTCTGCATCATGCACCCGCACAGTGTCATTCACCAGGACGGCACTACAAGTGAGGAAGAAAGCGTGGTTGTGAAACCATGAGAAATCATCGTGCAACCATTGTCGGATGAATTCCCGCTGCCGCACCTGCCGGACGGAGGACCTCAACCACTCTGTTTATCCTCTAAGACCGGCTATTGAGTGTGATCGAGAGTGCCTGGTGAAAAACTCCTTTCGAGGCGTTTTAAGCTCAAGACCCAGTTTGTAAGTCGTTGAACTCCGTTCGACGAACACCCCGAAATTCAACAAAATCATCGGGTTGGTTGCTTTTTTAGCAGGCCCGGGATAGGTCGCCAAGCCTCTCCCAATCGCCCCCGCCCAACGACTCTAAGCATTCATAGCTTCTACCTGCGGCGCAGCTGGGCACGACTCAGGCGAACCCGGCCAGTCCGCGCCACGGTATCTGCCCAGAATACGGCCGACCAGCAGAACCAGAGCAAAAACGATCCACTGCAAGGCTCTTGGGAGCGTTATCACTGCCTGTGTGTGCCAGTGCCGCCACAAGACGTGGGCCAGGTAGAAAATCGACGGCTGACCGGACTCACTAGCGTTGAGGACTGCAAACAGCGCCTCGAGGTAACGATCCAAGTCGAGTGCCGGAATTGCTCGGCCACTTAACTCCAAGAGATCTTCCCCAGCATTCCACCAAGTATGGACCCAACGATATGCCGATCTTCAAAGATCCTTGATTATATGCTTGAGACGCTATGCCCTTCCGTTGATGACTCCCCGGCTTTCATTGCCTTGCCAGTTGCAGGACGTAGTCGTATTCCGGATGATTCGGCTGGCATCGCCACCGCCCGGCCAAAGAAACACGATCAGCGGGGAATCACTAATCACAAAGATCAACCCCGCCAACACCAACAAGACTTTCAACGCCCGTCCTCGATTCATTGTGCTCTCTCCTCTCGCAAAGCGGAATTGGCAGGCAAGACACGCCAACCGTTGTTCCAAGGTGCGGAAAAAGCATCTGAGTGGGAATCTTAGGTCGGCCGCAAGGGGGTCAATCGCGGTCGGGTCCGAGATGAGGTACAGCGGGAGAAGGGTCTGACACTAAGCTAATCAGACGCTAGGCTCGTAGCACATGCACCGGAGGGTGCTGTCGCTTTCGGCCGGCCGGGGCACTCGCTGCAGCCACGATCCACATAGCGGCTGCCAGTATGAGATTAAAGGTAATTGGGGCCATCATGCCTGGCGTCGCGGCGGGACCAAGGATGATGTTGCTGGCTGTGAGGCTGAAATGCATGAGCATGGCTACCAGCAGGCTGCCAGTGTGGTCCCACACCCTCACCATTAGTATCCTGTACGCCGGCAGTAGCCCGATGGAGAACAGGACTGTGCCAAGAAAACCCGGGACGGAGAGCGCCCCTGAGGGAGTGACACATGAACAGATGTTAACAGGCAAGTGCCATGCGCCCCAGAGCAATCCTACGAGAGCACCAGTCCTAAACGCATCGAACCTCAGCCTCAGCTTCGGTATGACAAACCCCGTCCACCCCAGCTCCTCAAAGAAGCCCGCCAACGTTCCAACGACGAAACCCATCAGCAGAAGGGAACCCTTGTTGCTTTCGGTAAGGATGCGCGGGATGAAGTTAGGAAACCGAAGCGAAAGTGCAAGAGGTATGGTCATCAACACCAGCGGAGCGGTCAGAAGCGCTGCGGCGTACCAGCCAATCCGTACTCGCCACGAAATCAAATGGGATACAAGATCGCAATAACCCGCCCTTCCACTTGCGATCCCCGTCAACAAAATGCTCGCTACGGCTGGGCCAGCAAGCATCGCTACAACCATGACAGGAATCATCTGCGCGAGTTGTACCGGATCGCGGGGCATGCCGCCAAGCCTGACCGCAATGAGGATGCCGCCCCATGAAACGGCGAATGTCACAACGTAAAAGGTAAGCACCGGATGCTGTTTGAGGAAGATAGAGCTATACATAGGTTGTCGTCATTTCAGTTCTACCGTAGGAATCACGAGTCAGACTTAATGCTTCACGGGGTGGGTGCACAAGCGCACAAATCACCCAGCAAGGTGACCTAAAACCTGAGTTTTGCTGGCTGCTGAAGCAGTCGATAACGCTCAAAATCGCGGCCACGATGAGCGTGATGGCGATTTTGCCATTACCAAGGCGGGCTTTCCCGAGCAAGAACCGAGACCTTCGGTTTGTCCGGCCGATAGCGGACTCGGACGGAGCGTTCGCTGCAGGCAGGAGCGTGGCTAGACGATTAGCAGTGTCCGATCATTGGTGAGTTTGCTCGCCTTGACGTTTTTCCTTTTCGTCGTGCTGATGCACGCCCCGGCTTGGGCACACCATCCGCGAAATCGGTTTGCCCTGGCGTACGTTCTGCGGGAAATGTCCTGCAGCGGCGCTCTGGCGCTGGCAGCCAGCTCACCGAGCAGTGGCGCAAGCACGGCACGCACATCCTTGCGACAGTTGCGCGATACCCATCTTTCAGGCAAACTTTTTTGCCCTCATTGACTTGCCTTCCTCTCCCACGTAAGATTCGGCTTCCAATGCTCGACACCACCATCTCTCACTATCGCATTGTTGAAAAACTGGGCGGCGGAGGGATGGGCGTGGTGTATAAGGCGGAAGATCTATCTCTTCGGCGCTTTGTTGCCCTGAAGGTTCTTCCCGATGAAGTATCCAGAGATCCTCAGGCTCTGGCTCGCTTCCAGCGCGAGGCACAAGCGGCCTCGGCGCTAAACCATCCGAACATCTGCACCATTCACGAGATCGGGCAGCACGAAGGCCAGCCGTTTATCGTGATGGAGTTTCTGGATGGTATGACGCTGAAGCACCGGATTGCGGGACTTGCCCTCGAAAACGAAGCTGTTCTTTCGTTTGCCATCGAGATTGCCGACGCTCTGGACGCCGCTCACTCCGAAGGAATTTTGCATCGCGATATCAAACCGGCAAATATCTTCGTTACCAAGCGGGGTCACGCCAAGATTCTCGATTTTGGACTGGCAAAAGTCACTCTTGCGAGCACTCCTTCCACCAATATCGCCGCTCTCAACACCCAGACGGGTGTGATGGACGCGGAGCATCTGACTAGTCCGGGCACGATGGTAGGCACTGTGGCCTACATGTCGCCCGAGCAGGTGCGGGCCCGGGAACTCGATGCCCGCACTGATCTGTTCTCGTTTGGGGCAGTTCTATACGAGATGGTGACCGGCGCGTTGCCTTTTGTTGGCGAGAGTTCGGCCATGATCTGTGAAGCGATCGTGAATCGTTCCCCGGTGGCTCCAGTGCGACTAAATCGCCAGGTACCTCCCGATCTGGAACGAATCATCGGCAAAGCACTGGAGAAAGACCGGAACCTGCGTTACCAAAGCGCCGCGGAGATGCGAGCCGATCTGCAGCGGCTGAAGCGGGATACGGAAACGGGACGAGCCATAGCTGCCAGTTCCGGAACCGTGGCGGTTGCACAGGAGATCAGTTCTCAGGTCGCGCAACCGCCGTCGCCAGCTTCCGGCCCATCCCCCGCGCTTGGCTCTTCTCCGTCATCGAGCGCAGCAAAAGTGGTTGAAGTTTCTGCGGCTGGGCGGCGGAGACTCTGGAGGATGGTGGCTCCCATCCTCCTGGTTGGCTTGGTCGTCGCTATGGCGGCGGCGGGATTCTGGTATTGGCGGTCAAAGGCAGACACTTCGCAGATCGAATCCATTGCTGTGATTCCTTTCGCCAATGTGGGCGGCAACACCGATACCGACTTCCTCAGCGATGGCCTCACAGAATCGTTAATGGCCAGCCTGGCCCACGTGCCCCAGTTGAAAGTGAAATCCCGCAACTCCGTCTTCCGCTACAAGGGCAAAGAGGTTGACGTCCAGAAGGCCGGTCAGGAGTTGACCGTGGATGCGCTGCTCACCGGCAGGGTGGTGCAACGCGGGGACGCGATTCAGGTCACAGCCGAACTCACCAATGTTCACGACAATACGGAAATCTGGGGCGAGCATTACGAGCGGAAAGCCTCCGACATCATCGCCCTGGAGCAGCAAATCGCTGGCGACATCGCCGACAAGCTGCGCTCAAAGTTGAGCGGAGCGGAAAAACAACAAGTCACCAAACAAGGTACGCAGAATCCGGAGGCCTACCAGCTTTACGTGAAAGGTCGCTACTACTGGAGCAAGCGCACTGTCACCGACCTTAACACTGCCATTTCCTACTTCAAACAAGCCATCGATAAAGATCCCGGCTACGCGCTCGCCTATGCAGGACTGGCGGATGCCTATGCTGTGCTGACCAGCTATACCGGTGATCCCAATGACCTCATCCCCAAGTCGAATGCGGCCGCGCAAAAAGCGCTGGAACTCGACCCGACACTGGCGCGCGCACATGCTGTTCTCGGCCTCAACAAGAGTTCATACCTCTGGGACTTTTCCGGTGGCGAAGCCGAGTTCAGAAAAGCGTTGGATCTCGATCCCAGCGACGCCACCGCCCATCAGTGGTTTTCCCTGCACCTCGGCTCCATCGGTGGCCGGACCCAGGAGTCGATTGCGGAAGCTAACCGGGCTCATCAGCTCGATCCGCTCTCGCCCATCATGACCGTCGCACAAATGGAGGCTTACGGCTCATCTCGTCAATTTGATAAGGCCATTGAGATTGGCACAAAACTCATTACTGAGAATCCAGCCTTCGCCGCAGGGCACAGTTACTTGGCCATTATGTATTGGGCCGATCATAAATATCCCCAAGTCATTCAGGAAACGAACGCCACCGCCCAATTGCTGGGTGATGAGAATTTTGCCGGGTATGCAGCCGCTCTGGACGCGGGCTTCCGCTCGGGCGGATGGCCCGGTGCGAAGCGCAAGGCCATCGAAGTTTTACTCGCGCAGCGCAACGCCAAGAGCGATTACGTTTCTCCCTACTTCATTGCCGAACTGTATGCCGATTCCGGCGACAAGGACCATGCCTTCGAGTGGCTCACCACTGCATACCAGGAACACGACGGGCTGATCGCCCTCCGGACCGATTTCACCTTCGATTCCCTGCGCGCCGATCCACGCTACGCCGATCTGGTCCGCAAAGTCGGTTTGCCACAGTCGTGACAACACCCGCACGAAATCCGACTTCGCACTCATGAATGCAGAAATCGGCCCCAGGAATCCGAAATAGTCAGCGTCAACCGGCGCTGTTTATACGTTTTGAGCCCCCCCGGGAGGACGAAATGGCAATTGCCACTGCACGCCCGCGCCTGAATCTGCGCTACGACAATCTCTTCTTCTCCGGCATGGCTGCCGTGGCGTTACTCACTGTTCTCGTCGGGTTTGCACGCACGTATTTTTTGGCGGGTCTGTTTCGAGCCCCACTCCCGAACCTGCTCGTGCATATCCACGGCGCTGTTTTCACGCTCTGGATCCTGCTGTTGATCACGCAGATCTCGCTCGTCACGGTGCGGCGGGTGGATCTCCATCGTCGTCTCGGCTTGTTCGGGTTCGGGCTCGCGGTTCTGATGATTGTGTTGGGCGTGGTGACCGCAAGTGATAGGCTGGCTCGCCATGTGACTCAGCCGGGCGCCGGGACGGTCGAGGAGGTACGCGCATTCTACGCCATCCCGCTCGCCGACATGCTCATGTTCTCCACCTTCGTCTATGTCGGTTATTGCAACCGCCTTCGGCCCGCCGTGCACAAGCGGCTCATGTGGTTCGCCACGCTTTCGCTTCTCGACGCGGCCTTCGACCGCTGGCCTGTCTTTGATCCCTACCCGCTGCCCATCGTGAACCTCATCTGCTTTACACCATTGCTCCTGCTGATGATCGGTTACGACTGGTGGTCCACCGGCAAGGTGCAGCGCGTAACGCTCCGGTCCACGGTGTTCATGGTGATCGTGCAGCAAAGCCGCCATCTTCTCGGCCATACTGCTGCCTGGCAGAGCTTCGCGGCTTGGGTCGCCGCGCACATGCCCTCGTTTTCCTGACGAACACGCGTGCCGGTGTGGCGGCCGAGGTCTCTCCCACCCTGCCTGGGAGACATTACATCCTTAACCCAACCTCGATGGCATGGTTGAAGAGGATTTCTATCTGCGTGAAATTCAGACAGGGCGAAGGACAACGAAAGCAGATTGATACTGGTAGGCGCCTGTGTCCTGATCGTTGACGTAAGGGCGTTTACACGTGCTTAACGGGGCGGGGCGGAAATGGCAATTTCACGACAGTGACCGCTCGCCACAAAATTGTGAAGTGGGGGCGAGGAGATGAGAACCCCGGACGTCGGCCTCAAGACTCATACCTCAGGGCCTCAGAGACGAAAGCATGGCGGGGGTCAATGCATGGTGCGGGCGCCCTCGAATCAGCCGATTTTCAGGAACTGCAGCTGCGCGTCCTTGTTGGGATTGGGGTCTTTGATGGTTTGTCCGGCGTCGACCCAGAAAAGCTGGAAGTCGCTGAAGTTGTGTTTGCGCTCGTAACGGTGCCCGCGGTAGCCGATATATAGAGAAGCGCTCTCCGGCAGCCAGAGGCGGACGTGGCGCTTCTGAAAGTCCACCGGGGCGTAGGCGATCACCAGGTGCTCCACCTGCAAGTCGATTTGCGGGATGGGAGATACCAGATCGGTTTCGATGCGCAGAACCTGAAAGGTGTCGGTAGCGATCCAGGCGCGGCCCTTGAGCCTAGGCAGGTACACGGAACCGCCGACCCGCATGGCGTGAAACGATTTGCTCTCGTCTGGGCGCTCCTGAAAGTGGACCTGCCACACGGGCGACGCCTGCAAGTCGGTCAATCCCTCGCAATGGAAGTCGAAGTTTTCCAGGTGTGAGGGGTGGAAGATCAACGCGAACGCCACCGTCCCGGTGTCCACCAGTGATGGTTGGCGCATTCCGGTGCTTGCGTACCGGTACTCGGTCATCGTGGGATAGCCCAGGGAATTCTCTTCGATCTGCGCCACGTAGTTCACCACTTGGGTGCCGACGTTGCGGCTCTTGCCGTTCTTGCCGATGTCGATCTGGTCGATGCGCTCACTGGCGCTGATGCGCTGCAGGTTTTCGATGAGGTCCTGGGTATGTTGGCTGGTCTCTTTTAAGACCTGTGGCAAGGGACAGGCGGTGTCGGTTCGAACCGGGGGAACGGCTTCATCAATGTCGGCCGGCGCCCAGCTTCGCTGCGATGATTCGGCTATTTTCCTCGGGCTGCTTGCCGGCGCAGCGGCGACGGTTTTGGGCTGGCCCAGTTGCTCTTCCAGCCTGGACAGGAATTGCTGGATGGCGGCAACGTCGTCAGGATTGCCGGCATACTTCAGGTACTCGCGCAGCTGGAGGGCTTCGTTTGCTGGGTCGCCCTTGGCTTCATAGATCTGGGCCAGCACGAAGTGCACGCGCGGCTCGCGATGATCTTTATCGATCTCCACCGCGCGCAGGGCGCTTTTTTCCGCGGTGGTCAGGTCGTGCAGGTCCAAGCTGGCGGCGGCATGATACTCGTAGGCGACGGCGTTATGCGCCGGGTCAAGTTCGAGCACGCGGGCGCTCAGCTTCAACACCTCAGCCCAGGCGTGTGCGCGGGCCGCGATGTCAGCCAGACAAAGATAGGCAGGGGCGTAGGTGGTGTCGGCGGTGGAACCCTGCTGACAAGCCCTGCGGGCCTCTTCGTTGCGCTGCCGCGCGACCAGCACCTGGCCGAGAGTTACCCATGCGGCTGCGTACTTGGGATCGTGCTGGATTGCCTTGCGCAAGTGCTGCTCGGCATCGGCGACGTTCTTGTTCTTCAGGGCGACGCAAGCCTGGTGATAGTCCCTCCTGGCTTTGGGCTTGATCCGCAACTGTCCCTCTGCAATGGCGGGACGGGTGATCAGGGTGAGCGGGGGGAGCAGGCAGGATTCATCGGTTTCGGCGGGCTTTTTCCCGACCTCGGCATCGTTCGGCCGATTGCGCGCATTGATCCGGTCCACCGTATCGCTGACGTTCTTGGGAATGTTGCTTATGTCTAAGGCGGGAGCCCCAGCCTGTGGCGGCTGCTGCGCGGACAGAGTGGAGACGGAAAAGGTCAACAAGACAACGCCGGCCAAGGCCGGCACTTGGCAGAGCACCCGCAACCGCCGCCACAGCGCCGTGGTAAATCGCATGGCACGCCCCCACCCCGCGGGGGATGATAGCGCGGTTTATCCGGGTTGCCAAGACCTGTGCTCACAAGGCTCACAAGGCTGTTCCGCCGCATCGGCTAGACGCTCCCCAAAAGAGCCATCCCAGCGAGGGCCTAGATCACCGGTGTCGACAGTTACATCTCACGGATCTTTAGGCGAAACGCAGATCATCCTTGGCTCCCGCCAATTTCCCTGTGTAGAATGCCTCCGTCTTATTAGCCAACGGCAAACAGCGACAAAAGGAGGACGTGATGCGACGGTCACGGTGGACAGTCGGAGTCGCTCTGGGGATGATCGCGGCTTGGTCCATTGGACGGCTTCAGGGACAAGCGCAAAGTGACAAGGTCATCTTCGCGTCCGATTGAGTGGTGGAGATAAGAAGGAGGGCGCCCTGTTTTACGAAGAGTCGTCGGGCATGTTTGATCTCATTCCGGCGAAATAGGCTGTAAGCTTGCAACGCAGCCCGTAAACAGGCGTCTCTGACAATGCCGGTCCAGCGCTTGGGCGTACGAACCTGTGCCCTCTCCTAAGAGCGCGCCATTTCGCTCTATCTAACCAAGGTTCGCTTTCAATCAGGTTCAGGGCAGGAACTTGTTAGGGTGCATCGGATCCTAGGATACAGGCCATGACATTGGTTGCTCCATTACTCCTGTTAACCACGACTCTCCCGATGTTCATCGCTACAAGTCTGGACGCGCAAACAATCCAATCTCCTGAGGTGCATCCGGATAGAACCGTAACGTTCCGTCTCTTAATGCCTCTAGTGCAGAAGGCAGAAGTCCATTTGGACGACATCTCCGGCATGACCTCAATCACCATGACAAAGGACAGCAGCGGCGTATGGTCGGCTACGACTACCGCGCTGACACCTGACATCTATGCCTATCAGTTTGCGGTGGACGGGCAGGACATCCTCGATCCGAACGTGCGCGCCTATGTGTCAAACCATTTTCAACAGGGCGGGTTGTTAACTGTTCCAGGATCACCCGCCGCCATCTGGGAACAGAAAGAAGTGCCACATGGCGCAGTCTCCCGGCACTTCTTTTCTTCAAAGATCACCGGCGACCAGCGTGATTATTATGTCTACCTGCCGCCAGAGTTCGACCCCAGATCAAGGAAAACATATCCGGTGCTCTACTTGCTGCACGGCTACAGCGACTATACCGATGGCTGGATAGCCATGGGCAGGGCGAACTTCATCCTCGACAACCTTATCGCGCAGGGAAAGGCAAAGCCGATGATCGTGGTGATGCCATCGGGCTACAGCGTGCCGGCCTTGCTGGACAAGGGGTGGGCCGCTCCTCAGACACCGCTCTGGCGTCTTAATGTCGAGCGCTTTCCGGATATGTTGTTGGAGGAACTGATTCCTCTGATCGAAGGAGGGTATCCGGTACGGAGAGACCGCAATAGCCGTGCCATCGCGGGGCTCTCAATGGGCGGTGGAGAAGCAGTCTATACTGGCCTGAACCACGTTGATCGGTTCGCTTGGATTGCGCCCATGAGCGCCGCCGTGCCCGATGATCTTGCACACGCGTTCCCGAAACTCAATGCCAACCAGGGTGGCAAGATCAGGCTGTTATGGATCGCGTGCGGGAAGCAGGACTTTCTGTACGAGGAGAACCGCAATTTTAAGGCGTGGCTCACATTGCAGGGCATTCGGTTCACAAGCGTTGAAACTGAGGGCGCACACACCTGGCCGGTGTGGCGGCGAAATCTAGCGGATCTGTTGCCAGTCTTGTTTCGCTGAATTCTCGGCGGATGAAACCCGGCGATTGCGCTCAAATCGCCTTGATGAGCGTTAGTCGCAACAATGGCAATCACAACAAGGTGTACATCGTCGTGTACACCAACGATAACAAGGGTTCCTACGATCCGGAGATGGGTTCGGAACGTTTGGCGCGAATCCGCCGGGCGGAGCAGGAGGCTTCCGAAGGCCAGCTTGGCACTCCGAGCGAAAACATCCTCTGGATGGGATATGACGATGGCATGTTGGAATATGCGCCGCAGCCGAAACTGACGGAGGAGGCAACCGCGATCATCCGCCGTCTCCGACCCGATGTCCTCTTGAGCGTGGACCCGGGAGAATGGTTTGAGCGCTGGCACAAGACCGACCACCGAATGGCCGCGTTCAACACGATTGATGCGGTGCGGGCAGCGGAATTCTGGCTGTATTTCCCCAATCAAAAGCTGCAGTTGGGACTCGAACCCTACCAGGTCCCGGAGATGTACTTCTTTTACCCTTCCCCGCAGGAGTCGAACTACTTTGTCAACATCGACAGCGTTGCCGAGTTGAAGTTTGATGCCGCCTGCAAGCAAGTCAGTCAGTTCGAGCCTGCGGTCCACAAATACCGGTCCGATTGGGACCCCAAGGATATGGAGAAGGCGAAGGACGAGATGCGTAAGCAACAACCGCATAAGGATGGACACTACGTGGAAGCATTCCGCTACGCCACAGGCTTCAACCAGTTCTAGGGGAGGAGATCGTTCATGTCTGCACTGGCATTGCTCGGGGGGAAGAAGTCAAAAACCAAGCCGTTTCCCGTGTGGCCGTACTTTGACAAGAAAGAGGAGCAGGCCCTCCAAGAGGTTCTGCAGAGTCGAGTCTGGTGGCGAACGCCCGGCACCAAAACGCTGGAGTTTGAGCGCACCTTCGCCAAGTTCCACGGAGCCCGTCACGGGATCGCGGTGACCAATGGCACGGCCGCACTGGAAGTCACCCTGGCAGCCCTTGGCATCACCGCCGGCGATGAAGTGATTGTTCCGAACTTCACCTTCGTGGCCACGGCCACTGCGGTCTTGTTCGTCAATGCGCTGCCCGTCTTGGTCGATGTTGATCCCGAAACCTATTGCATCAGCCCGGACCTGGTGGAGGCCGCCATTACTCCCCGCACCAGGGCGGTCATTGCCGTGCATATGGGCGGACACCCCGCAGATCTGGATCGGCTGAAGAAAATCTGTACCCGCCATCGACTGGCTTTGGTCGAAGACTCCTCCCATGCCCATGCCAGCGAATGGCGCGGGGATCGCGTCGGGACATTCGGCGTCGCGGGAACATTCAGTTTTCAATCAAGCAAGCTGATGACAGCTGGAGAAGGCGGCGTCATCATTTCCAACAATGACAAGTTTGAGCTGCAGGCGCGCTCCGTGCACGACTGCGGCCGCATGCCGGGCAAGTGGTTTTACAGCCATTTCATTTATGGATCGAACTACCGGCTGAGCGAGTGGCAGGGCGCTGTTCTCCAGGTTCAGTTGGGGCGTCTCGACGAGCAAACCAAGCGGCGCCACCAAAACTCACGGCTGCTGGACTGTTGGCTGCGCGAAATCCCGGGCATTACACCGCAGCAGCTCGACGGACGCTGCACGCGGAATGGACAGTATGCGTACATCTTCCACCTGAACAAGAAGGAATTCGCAGGCTTGCCCACCGAGCGCTTCATCGAAGCCATGAACGCGGAAGGCATTCCCAACCAGGCAAGTTATCCGCCGCTTCACCAATTGGACCTGTTTCGCAACCATAAATATCGGAACCGCCTCAGCGGAAGGCAAGCGACACAGAAGCATGCCTTCCTGAATGAGAAATTCCCGGTGACGCAAAAGGCAGCCTGGGAGACGGTCTGGATTCCCCAGCCCGCCCTGCTGGGAGATGAAGAAGACATGAATGAGATTGCGGCAGCTTTAAGCAAGATTCAGAAGAACGCGAAAGAAATTGCCTAAAGGACGCACACCCGATCATGATCGAGCGATTTTCGTACCGCGGCTGGAACAATGTGTTCAAGTTGTCGAATGGAATTGTCGAGTTGCTTGTGACGGCGGATGTCGGACCGCGCATCATCTCTTACAGGTTTTGCAACGGGGAAAACCTGCTCCATGAAGTAAGGGAAGATGCGGGAAAGATCGGCGGCTCGGAGTTCCGTCTCTACGGAGGCCACCGCTTGTGGGTTTCTCCGGAGGTGGAAAGAACCTACTATCCCGACAACTCCGCAGGGGCTGTGGCACAGCACGGTAACGCAACCCGGTTCACCGCCCCACCGGAAGATTCCCCACCGGGCACCCACCTGCAGAAGGAACTTGAAATCGAACTTGCGGCCACCGGCTCCAAGGTCCGGATCACGCATCGGATTAGGAATCACGATACACGCTCGACCAGGCTGGCGCCATGGTCGCCCACGATGATGCGATCTGCAGGCCGCGTGATATTGCCACTGTCTCCGCGCGTCGCGATGGATAAGGATCACTACTTGCCGGTGGGCGTCTTCGCGATCTGGTCTTACACAGATTTTGCCGACCCGCGCTGGGTTTTCGGCACCTCGTTTATCCAGTTGCGCCAAGCTTCGAGTCCGACGGGCCGCTTCAAGGAGCAAATGGGCGGCATTTTCAACCCTGCAGGCTGGGGCGCTTACTACCGGAAGGGCTCTCTTTTTATCAAGCGCGCGGACGTAATCATCGGTGCCCCACATCCTGATTTCGGATGCAACTTCGAGGTGTTTACCAACTCTGAGTTCATCGAGTTGGAGACACTGGGGGCTCTGGTTGAGTTGCATCCCGGAGAAACCGTGGAACACACCGAGGAGTGGTGGCTCTTTGCCGATGTACCCGGCGGAGAGAACGATGATTGGATTGAATCAGCCGTGGTTCCATTCGTGAACCAAACGTCCCGGCCATCGGAATGGATCGGCTAGCCAGGAACGAGAGGAGATTATGGGGAGATATCTGACACAGTATTCCAGGTATGGTGTATCCGTTTTCATTCTTGCCTCTGGGCTCCTGGTCCCGCGGACCGCCGGCGCGCAAAGCTCACGCCAAGTTCCCGATCACGTCCCTCCCAAGCGCACGTCGCAAATTCACGATGGCTTCGGCATCAACTCCGACCTGCCTCGCGATCCCTATCTGCCCTGGAACCGCTGGTGGTGGACGCGCATGTTCGACGCAGGCTTCAAGTGGATTCGTATCGGCCAATACGAGAACAGCTCCGACCGCACCAGCTGGGATTGGATTGAGCAAAAGCGTGGCGTTTATGCTTCGTCGCCCGAATTGGAGGACGCTGTCGATTCGCTCGTGGACAACGGAATGGATGTGCAGGTGCAGTTGCTTTACGGCAATCCGATGTATACCGCGCGCAGCGGCAAGCTGCCTGACGTAAGCGTGCCCGAAACGGGATCGTTTCACAATGATGACCGCAGCCTGTACTCGGTCTTTTGGCCTCCCCTTACGCCCGAGCAAACAACCGCCTTCAACAACTACGTTGCCTGGACGGTCGAACACTTCAAAGACCGCATCCACTACTGGGCGTTGTGGAACGAGCAAGACATCGGATATTGGAATCCCTGGGGAAACCCCGAGCAGTACGGGCACCTGCTCACATCCTTTATCGAGACCGTCCACAAGACCGACCCCCAGGCCAAGGTGATCTACGGCGGCCAGGCCGATCCAGTTCGGGAGTTTACTCAGACTGCTTTGGATGCCTGCAAATGCGCACCCGGCATTGATGTCTATGCCTACCACACCTATCCGGGATATGGACAGAACATGAATCCGGAAACCATGGATTACGGCGCCTACCTGAACGAATCACCACGGACGTTGCGTGACCTGGTCAAGAACTATCCCGGCATCAAGCCAGGCATCCCGTTCTTTGATGATGAATTCAATTCCATCGCTTCCTGGGCGGGCTCCGATGAGTCCGTGCAGGCCAAGTATGTGCCCCGCGGACTCATATACAACCATGCCGCCGGGGTCAAAACATTTGTGTGGCTGTTAACCGCGGGGACGGATGGCAACGAGTACGACGACTTCGGCATCATTCACGGACTGACCAACCACGACTACGATTTCACGCCGCGTCCTGTGTTCTACGCCTTGCAGAACACGAACGCGCTGTTTTCCGATACCCAATTTGATCCCACGATTGAGATTTCCGGCGGGGACGTGCCCGCCCTGCGCCGGAAGAGCGGATTCCCCTTCATGAGTTATGGTTTTCGATCCACGAGCGGCAAGGCCATCGTGGCGTATTGGCTGGCAGCGCACAGCTTGCCAGGAAAGGCGTTCCCGTCCTTCTATGCCACCTTGACTTTGAAGAACACCGGCATCCAGCGTCCTGTTCTGATCGACGTCGTCTCGGGGGACATCCGCCCGTTGCAGTGGAAAAAAGATACGACCGATACGCTCGAAGCTCTACCGATTACCGACGGCATTATGGCGCTCGCTGACGCGGACTATTTCGATTGGCCGGTCCTTCCCGAGGCCCCCAGTTCCCTGAATGCCACCGTGGCGGGCACCAGGGTCGGGCTTTCCTGGCAGGTACATGGCGGCGACCCGCAGAACATCGTCGTCGAGCGCCGTGTAGATTCAACAACTGGACGCGGTTCCTGGCAGCGCATTGCGGAGCTGCCCTCCTCCGTCACCGACTACACCGATTCCAACTTAAAGAAAGCGCAACAAGTCTCTTACCGTCTGCGGGCCAGGAACAGCGAGGGGATGTCGGCTAGTTCCAATATTGCTCGCATCTGGGTCTCCCCATAAGGTCGGTGCCGAACCACTCACGCAATTGCTATGTCTCAGGTTCGAATAAGGCGTGCTGGGTCAGTCAGGCGAGCCAAGGATTAACAACGGGTATCGAGCGATCTTCAAAATAAACCACGTGCCAGCTGCCAAGGTTGCATTGGCGGGCAAGCACGATGCCAGCGACACTCTCTTTGCCTCCCTGGCGTATGCCCCCGTCGAATAAGATCCCCGGACTGGAATTGTGCCGGTCGCTGGAAATCGATCAAAAACGGCACCGGCAGGAAGCATCTCTTAGGGTGCCTGCCAGTCGACCACGTAAATTTCCTGGCTGCTGGCGTCGCGAACTAGCAACGGAGAATCGTCGGGCGTCAAGCCTGTCCACGAGCCAAAGGGGCCCCAGAACTGCCTCAACCCCTTCAAGCTGAACAGCCGTTCCAGCCGGTGATCCGAAATCCGAACGCGAAAAAAAGCGGCATCTTCGCTAAGCGTAGTGTCGAAATAGATGTATTGACCATCGTGCGACCAGCTGGGATATCCAATCGGCAGGCTTACCAGGTCTTGCCACTGCTGGCTGACCCGGTCGAACAACATCAGCTTGAGCGAGTCGTCCGTGAGGGCGGCAATGTAGCGTCCGTCCGGGGACCAGCGAGGAGCGAACAATTGCTTAGCGCCGGGTAGAAGGGAGAGTGTCCGTATGTCCACATGGTAAATGGCAATTCCCGGCCCCTCAGGATTAAAACCAGGAGTCCCCGCCGCGTTGAGCGTCAACACGATGGACTTACCATCGGGCGACCAGCCGGGATCATAACCTGCGTTCGCACCGGAGACCAGCTCGTGCAGGCCCGTTCCGTCGCCGGAGATCAAGTAAGCCAGCCAGTCTGTTTTTGGTTTGGTACCCATAAACGCGATTTGTTTCCCGTCAGGCGACCACCGTGGCAGACCCGCGGACAGCCCCGCGGAGGTGAGTTGAAGTCTATCGTTGCCGTCAACTCGGCTGCGCCATAGTTGACCTTCCGGCACAGACACATACGCCACCCACTTCCCGTCCGCAGAAAACGCCAGGTCCCTGATGGAGCCGCCGTCCAGATACGGTGCAAACCCGGACTTGCCGTCGTAACGGACTAGCTCGCAACGCGGCTGCGAGCCGATCATGAAAATCCGTTTGCCATCTTTGCTCACCAGAGGAGATTCAAAATCGAGCGGGCCGTTCGTCAACTGCACAGGTTTAGCCGGTCCGCTCACCCAGGAGGACTTGTCCGCCAGCGCCCACACGCTGCTCCGACCATCTCGGAAGCTCTGAAACAGGAAATACCTTCCGTCGGGAGTCCAGTCCCCGCAGCATTCATGGGGATCGTTGTTCCAACCGGGAAGCAGGGGCCGCAGGGCGCCTCCGTCACGAGCCATTTGCCAAAGGGAGCTCGAACCATTCCTGGGATCGGTCAGCTCGAAGCGAAGGCTGCGGCCGTCGGGGGAAAAACGAAGCCTGTACACCGGATTGCCGGGCGTGGCCAGCTTGCGCGGGTCGCTGAGGTCACTCCTCGCGACGTAGATGTCCCCGCCCTTGGAGAAGACCATCTGTTTTCCATCGGGCGACCAATCGACGGAGCCGTCGAAAAGATCACCCAGGCGACGCGGTGGTCCGCTTGGCAACGGCAAAGACCACGCCTCAAGATCCTTGCTTGTCCCTTGAAAGGAATTCACAACCAGGGCGGAGGCGTCTGGAGTAATGCCACGGATCACGACATTGGCGAAAGGGGTCGGCAGTATGCTGGTCTCACCGCCAGCAACCGACACCTGACCCACCACGAAGTGATCGCCTTGCAGTTCGTCGAAGTAAAGGCGTTCGCCGTCGCTGAAGATGTCACCTTTCGTTCGCCCATCATGCGTGACCTGGGTAAATCCCAGAACTCGAGGAGGCGGAGAAGAAATGAGTCGATACACGACCGCAGCAGCCAACAAAACAAGTAAGGGAATGGTCCCCCCATAGCGGAGACCTCTCCTGCGAGTGGAAGGCGGAGGCCCGGCCGGGAGTGGGACAGGCTTGGCGGGTGCCTCCGGGGCCAGTTCCTTCGTCTCCAGTCGAATCTGGTGAGCCCCGGAGACTCCATTCACGGAGGCGATAAAGCGATAGCCTCGGCGGTAGAGTGTCTCAATAAATCGCGGATTCTCTGAGTCATCATTCAGCGCCTGGCGGAGCTTCTTGACGGCGCTGTTCAGACTGAGATCGAAATCAACGAAGGTGTTGTCCGGCCAAAGCTTCTTTTGCAGGTCTTCCCGGGTAACGATAACGCCCGGCCGCTCCAGCAGCAGGGCAAGAATCTGGAAAGGCTGCTCCTGCAGCTTGATTCTTACGCCGGACTTGCGCAGTTCGCGAGCATCCAGATCGAGCTCAAAAAGGCCGAATTGGACGATTCTGGGGTTCGTCGCGGGCTGGGCCATCCCCTTCACTCCTATGATCCTGAGAGTTTACACCCCAATGGTCCTAATGACCGCCCGTACCCATTGGACGCTTGGGGTCATATTCCGTTTGTATGACCGTCTTTTCAAGGGATTAGCGAGTCATATTCCTTCCTGACCCAAACCACCGCTCATCCATTGTTCTGCCTGTCGTGGCCAGCGAAAGTGCGCACGTTCGCCGCAGCAAGCGGCCACGCCGGGCGTTCGAAGTCGGCCGGCGAATCAGGAAAAGGAGAACTTCCGTGAAAAGTCAGATGCTGATCGTCGCAGGCCTCTGCCTGGCAATCGGACTCGCCGTAGTTCCGGCTAATGCCCAGGCGGGCAGCGTCCAGGCAAACCTGCCATTCCGCTTTGCCGTCTTGGGGATGATTTTCCCTGCGGGTAACTACAAGATGATTGCCGGGTCTCATCAGGTCAACATTGAGGATGGGCGCGGCAAGATCGTGGCAATGGTGTTGGCGAATCCCGTCTCAGGCCGTTCCGCCGGCAAGAACGGTCAGGTCATTTTCCACTGTTACCGGGACAGTTGTTTCCTCGCAGAAGTCTGGTCTCCCACCCAGGAGAACGGGCTTCGGTTGCCGACATCCGGAGCTGAGGCAAACCTGGCGAAAGCGGAAAGGGGAAAATACTTCGCGGTCCTGGGAGTGGAGCCCCTGAAGCGGCCCTGACATGCAGGGAAAGCACTAGCGGGCCTGCCAACGGCGTCTTCAATCTCGCTGGTTGTCCCTCGCAACTTCGGCGAACCGCCAATGTTAGGCCCCACCATCTTCACCACCGGGCCCCTAAGTCGCCTGGTTGGCGGTGCTTGGGGTGAAACCTACCAACCTGAGGCGCGAATCATGGGGCAAGTACGCTCCTTCGCGCCCTACTGGCATGGGTGAGCAAACAAGGACTCGCGAGATGGCTAGGTGGACGGGGCAAGCCTTGAGCTTGCAATTTCGGAACCCACGAAGTGGCAACGAGTTCCGACGTGTTCCTTACACCACCCGCCCCAAGAAGAGCGGATTATAGACAGGTGGGCTGGAGAGTAGTGCCTACCTTTCGATCTGTCTCTTTATCTACGCTGCACAGCTGCCCAAAGTACTCCGCGTTCCCCGTCCTCATTCCAGTCCGCACCTGGCCATCAACGAGTGCGGCTGTCTCAACCATCTCTATGCGACCAATTTGCGAGTTATGCAGTGAGGGAAATTTCCGATGAAAGCAATCGTCGCCCAAGAGTTGGAAACGAATCTGCGGATTGAAGTCGACACAAGTGTGCACCAGGATGCCGGTCACACCCAGCATCCGGAAAACGGCCAAACGCGTCCCCCCGCCTACACCTCCTTCCGCCCGGCGACCTCGACACTTCTTATCAACGGCCACCTCAAGCCTGTCGCTTCTGTCAGAATGGGATTCCTGAATCGAGGTCCGCGCGTTGGGTGCACCCGCTTCGAAGAGCCGATGGCGTGAAAGATGGAGTGAAAAAGTGGTCAATCTTAGCGTGTCTCGAACGGAATTGCGTGATCGATGTCACTGACACAATCGCGTCTAGTGATACGTTTTAATACGATCCCGCTGGACTCCAAACCAAGCGCTCGAGGGCGGTTGTTTACGATTTCGATCCATCCGATATTCGGGCATCGGCACCGCGTGCTCCTCATTCCTCAAGAGGCACATCGCCCTAGCTTGGGTGTCGGAGCTCGGGGTAGGCATAATTACGACGAGGGCGGCTTTGCTCGCGTACGATTAGCTTTCCTAGGTTCTCCAGGGGATCGAGAAAGTCTCGCCTGGGAAACGGCGGGACACATCCGCCTCGGCACCGAGGCGCGGGGGATTACATGCTTGCGACCAAGATGAGCGTAGCCTTCTACGGACATGTGCGTCAGTATCACAACCTCAAGGCAGAGATCGATGCTGGCATCCGGGAGGTATTGGAAAGCGGCCAGTACGTCTTGGGACCCATGCTGCAACGCTTCGAGCAAGAGCTGGCCGGCTTCCACGCCGCCAAATATGCGATTGGTGTGGGAAATGGGACCGATGCTCTGTGGCTCACTTTCAAGGCGCTGGGTATTGGCCCTGGGGATGAATGCATCACCACCGCCAACACATTCTTCGCGACCGCGGAAGCCATTTGGATCACCGGCGCGACCGCCGTGTTCGTGGACTCCGATCGACGAACAAACTGCATCGACCCCTCCAAGATCGAGGCGGCCATTACCCCTCGCACCAGGTTATTGGTCCCGGTTCACCTCTATGGCCAGTGCGCAGACATGAAAGCCATCCGCCACATTGCGGATAAATACAACCTGCGAGTGGTCGAAGACAATGCGCAGGCGATCGGCGCCTACGGCGACGGCTTCCGGATCGCAGAGCTCAGCGACGCCACCTCCATCAGTTTCATCACGCAGAAGAACCTTGGGACGTTCGGCGACGGCGGGGCGGTGATTACGAACGACGCAGAGGTTGACCGCATCGTCCGGAGGTTGCGCAATCACGGTTCTGAAAAGCGCTCCTGCCACAGCATGGGATACAACAGCCGGCTCGACGACTTGCACGCTGCGGTGCTCAGCGCGAAGCTGAAGCATATCGAAGAATGGACCCAGCTCCGGAGAACGTGGTCGGCGCGCTATAGGGCCGGTCTGGCCGGTGCGCGGAACATCAGGCTGCCCGATGAAACTCCGGGTTACCGTCACGTCTTCCACCTCTACGTCATCGAGACGAGGCTACCTGAGTACCGCGATCAGCTTCTCCAGTTCCTGAACGATGAGGGCATCGACGCAAAGTGTCATTATCCAATCGCCATTCACCAGCAAGCGGGATACCCCTGGGGACAGCAGGCCCGGATTCTCGGCCCGCTCACCAATGCGGAACGTAACGCCGCCTGCTGCGTTTCGCTTCCCATGTTTCCCGAACTGACCGAGGAGGAAGTGGATTACACCGTGGCCAAAGTCCTCGAGTGGGACAGGAGAACACCATGAGCTGGAAATATCGCGTGGTCGTAGTAGGGATGGGCAAGCGTGGGACGCACCACGCCCTCGCCTTTCGGGCAAATGACCGCTTCGAAGTGGCCGGGGTCTGTGACCTTGACCCCGCCCGTTTGGACGCGGCCGTGGCCAAGTTCGGCGGCATCGCAGGCAGGGACGCGCTGCAAGTCGCTTCCGCGGTTAAGCCGGATGTGTTTTGCTTTTGTACTCTTCCCCATCTGCGCAGTGAGATGGTCCGGATCGGTATTCAGAGTGGGGCCCGCCTGATCGCGTTCGAGAAGCCAGTGGCGCTGACCAGCCGGGAAGGCATGAAGATCAGAAATATGCTGCTCGAGAGCGGTATTAAGGCCGTGGTCAGTCACCAGCATCGTTACGGTGAGCACTACCGCAGCGTGAAGCAGATCATCGCCAGCGGTGCACTGGGGCGGGTCCATACGGTCTACGCCATAGCCTCGGGCTGGATGACCCACATGCTGTCCCACCTCATCGATTACATGCGCTGGTATAACGGCAACACGGAGGCGCAGTGGGTGATGGCACAGGCGGCGGGGGACCGCAAGCTGTCCGATTTGCACCCCTCCCCTGACTACATCGCGGGCTTCATTCAATTCGCTAATGGCGTGCGTGGCATCGTCGAGTGCGGTGCGGGTGCTCCCGACGTACCTGAAGTCGATTACTGGTGGCGCAAGTGTCGCATCGGCGCGCAGGGCACAGATGGGTTTGCGGAAGTCCTTACCGGCGCTGGCTGGCGCGCGGTCACGAGAATGGGGGCAACTTCCGGCGCGGGAAGCATGAATTACGATCTCGATATGCCGCCGTATGTCCAGGATATGGCCAACTGGCTGGACGACGATCGCAAGGTGCATCCCTGCAATTTCGAGAACGCATACGCGGGCTTTGCCATCACGATGGCGATGTGCCGCTCGGCCGCGGGCGGAGGGCAGGTGGCTCTGCCGCTTAGAGATTCTGCCGACGAGATTCAGCTGCTGAAAGCCTATTTAGCAGACCGCAAAATACTGGCGTCAACACCGGTCAACGCAAAAGAGTACGGACTATCGGACCCCGGCTTGAAACGGGCTGCGTGACTTTAGGTCTTATATTGAGTGTCGTGCTCCCACGGCATGGAGCTGCGCACATCCCGCGGATCACCGCAGATCGTTCCGTTTAGGGCAGATTTGCCAAAATACTGGTGGCGGTTTACCGATGGAAGGATGTTGAGAATTTGAGTGTGAACAGCCTCCTCGCCGGAGATTCCCTCCATGAGCAATGATTTTCCTCGCTTTGACCTCGCCGGCGATGTGGCGCTAGTGACCGGTGCCGCTCGCGGTTTGGGACGTGCGATTTCGCTGGCTCTGGCTCATGCTGGCGCTGATATCGCGCTCGGTTTGCGAGATGTGACGACGGGAGGTGATCTGGCCAGAGAGATTGGGGGTATGGGCCGGCGAGTCTTACCGTTGCCGATGGACATGACACGACTCGATCAGATCTTCCGGGCGGTTGACGAAACGGCCGCGCATTTCGGCCGACTCGACCTCCTCGTAAACAACGCTGGGCTGGCGCCTGAGAACCCGGCGGAAAACGTGCGTGAGGAAGATTTTGATTTGACTCTCACCGTAAATCTGAAAGGCACATTCTTCGCCAGCCAGGCGGCCGGTCGCGTGATGATTCACCAAAAACGCGGATGCATCGTAAACATGAGTTCGCAAGCTGGTTTTGTGGCACTCCCGACAGAATCGGTGTACTGCATGACGAAGGCCGGAATCGCCCACTTGACCAAATGCCTGGCCATTGAGTGGGGGAAGTACAACATCAGAGTCAACGCGGTTGCACCCACATTCATCCGCACACCGGGTACGGAATCGGCACTGGCAAACCCTGCATTTCGGACCGATGTTATCGAGCGGATTGCGGCGCTCCATCACATTGGTGAGCCGATGGACGTTGCCGGCGCCGTCGTCTTTCTTGCTTCCCCGGCGGCGTCCTTGATTACGGGTCACACCCTACTTATCGATGGTGGCTGGACCTCGAGATAGATTCCTGCACAGAGCCGAAAAAACCTACTCCCAGATTCAACACAAACGTCCAGGGCGATGCGGGATACCGTAGGGACGAACCGGTCCCGATACGACCGGTCGTTGGCGTTGTCACCTGGGATTGTTGACCGAGCACCGCACACGGTTTCATGCAGATGTCTTTCTGCTAAGTCGCCGATGCACTCGCTCGCAAGGGTTCCGAACGTGTGCCGGGGTGCGCAAACAGCAAATGGTCGGCGAGCTCCGCGACCTGAGCCATCCATAGCTCCGCCTTGTGGTCTCCTGCCTCGGCTTTTGCAAGGAAACCGTCGTAAGCATCCGCCATCCATTCGTGGCAGAGGGTTTGAACCCACCAGAGGTCGACGGGAAATGGCAGAGAGCGGGCGAGAGAGACCCTCTTGTTGAGTCGAGCGATGGCAGGAATGTCAGTGACGTTCGCTGCCACAAACTCCGCAATGGTTTCGATCCTTTTGCCCAATCCAAATGCGAGGGTGGCGGTGTCCGGTTCAACCCCCAGGGTCTTCGCCTCTTTGAGGAGGCGGTCAATGCGGTCGGGTTCCGGTTCCTCAAGGGCAAAGGCATCCCGAAGGAGGCTGTTGAGGGCACACTCAGCCGATGCCCAAAAGCTCTTGGGCAGAGCCATTCCAGCCTCCTTGAAGACGCGCATGAATTCGGCGTGGCGCTCGTAGATTTGACGGTGAGCCGTATCCACTTCAGCCATGACAGAATTGGAGAGCACGTTGAGCGTCATGCGTCGCCGATCCTTGAAGAGCGCATCTAGGGAGTGGATCTCGCCGAAAACTTGTTTCAGTTGAGAACGTAGGTGTGGCTTATCAGGTTGTGAGAAGGTTTGTACCAGCTCTGTCATCTCCACTGGATCACGCTCCCCGTTTGGCGAGACACGGGCGCCAGCTGCTACCTTTTGACCCCCAGAATGCAGAACACCATACTCCAGAGTCGATCTTTCCTCAGTAATTCTCGACTTGACCACGGCTTTGCCCAGCACGAGCCTTTCGTCGCCGGACTGATGAACAGCATGCTGTCTTCGCTCGATGTCATAGCAATATACTTGTGTGCGATCCTCGTGGACTTCAAACACCTCGCTTACCGCGTAATGCTTGCCAACCTTGAGCAGATCGACCGTGGACGGCTTTACCAGAGTCTGGTAGATTCGGGCTCCGTCGCCGTGCTCCGGGAGATTGCTCTTGGCCTTGGTCAGCCTCTCAAGAAAGCTGGCTTCTAGGGAGTCCCCGAACAGTTGCTGAGCGAGTTCGATCGCGCGTGCTGCATAGCTCATCACCTGGACGGTTTCAACCCCGGACAACTCATCGAAGAACCATCCGCAGCTCGTGTACATGAGCATGGCGTGTCGCTGCAACTCCAGCAGCCTCAGCATCCGAACTCGTTCCTGTTTGTCGAGTTCTCTTACAGCGTGTTTCTTAAGAAACGTTTCGACACTCTCATGCGACCGGTCCAGAATCACGTCGATGTAGCGATTCCGAACCGCCCAGGGATCATCCTTCAACAGTTCTCCGGCAGATTCTTCATACTTGGGGACCAGCGTGTCCCGTAGCCAGTCAAGCGCCTCGCGCAGCGGCAGCCGCCACTCCTGGTTCCATCCGGCATGGCCGCCCGAGTTACAGCCGCAGTTACTCCGCCAACGCTCAATGCCATGCACACAGCTCCACGAACTGTTTTCAAATATCTCCGCTCGGTGGATCGGGGGATGCTTCTCCAGGTACTCTCCATAATTGGTGAGCTGAGCGAGTTGGTTGGTTTCGATGTGGTCAAGGGCCGCAGCGAGTCCCATCTCCCCGAATGTGTGGTGGTGTCCGTACGTCTCTCCGTCGGCTGCAACATGAACCAGCTCAGGCCACGCCCTGACATCCTCGGCGAAACCAGCCATCAGTCGGGAAGCGAAACGTTCACCTTGGGCCAGCAGATCTTCGAAGGCGACTGCCCGAGAAATCGGCCCATCGTAGAAGAACACGCTGATGCTTCGACCCGAAGGCAAATTCACCTGGTAGGGCATGGAAGGATCAATCCGCTCATCGCTGACCTCCTTCCAGATTCGTCCTCCAATCTTCGATTCCCGGCGCGCCTGGCGAGGGGAAAGAATTGTGAACTTGATGCCAAACTCCGCGAGAATATCCAAGGTCTCAAGATCGACGGCGGTTTCGGGCAACCACATTCCCTCAGGAAGGCGACCGAAGCGATATTCGAAGTCCCGAATGCCCCACGCCACCTGGGTATGTTTATCCCGTCGGTTGGCGAGCGGCATAATGACATGGTGATAGGCTTGGGCTATGGCTGAGCCGTGGCCCGAGAACCTCTCCTTGCTGGCACGGTCGGCCTGCATAACCGCCCGATAGACCCGGGGCGCCTTGGTCTCCATCCAGGAGAGCAATGTTGGGCCGAAATTGAAGCTGATTCTCTCGTAGTTGTTGACGATGCGGACTATGCGGTTCTCGGCATTCAAGATCCGAGCGGCCGAGTTGGGCTCGTAACATTCCGCGGTGACGCGCTCGTTCCAATCGTGATAGGGGTAGGCCGAATCCTGAAGTTCGACCGCTTCAAGCCATGGATTTTCCCGTGGAGGTTGGTAGAAGTGGCCATGAATGCAGATGTAGCCCATACAATTCCTTTCATAAGCGCTGGACCAGCGTCATCCTATGCTCTGAGTGCGATGCGGTCAGCGACAGCTCGTGGGACACGTTTGGACCGCGCAAACTTGATTATCCCAGAGGTGCTGAACCGGCGCCACGCGAGGTTGTGCTGATTTTCCGGTTGACGTGGGAATAGATTCCGGAGCGGAACTGCTGGCGGGACGTGCTCGTGAGGGAGGCGAGGAATGTGATGGATGCTGGTAAATCTCTGTCGACTTGTGTGCTGGCGACGGAGAGGAGCACCGCCCCTCTATTCGCATCAGCGCATCAGCCGGGAAGATCCCTGGGGGAATGCAGGATGGCACAAGGCGAACAGGCCCACCGGTGCAGGCGCAACCGGTGTCGGCTGAACCACAGCAACTGCCGCCTGTGAAATCGTCAACCGGATTCCAACGGGTGCCACAACCGATGCTGTTGCAACACCGATGACTCCAGTCGTGACAGTCGGACATGCCCAAAAGTCCCACAGAATGCCGGCGCAGAAACACCTGCTAAGGAGTCCACCCGGCCACGTTCTTGGGTAATCTGGAGGAGCTCAGAGCTCGGTGGCATAGTCGGCTGCCATGCCCTATGCCCCGCAAGCCAATCCGAGCACTCGAGCACATCGCTGTAGGGTAGGATGCTCTGTTGTCGTTGCCATTCGTTCAGAAGGTTCCCAGCCGGTTCGAGCTAAGCTGCATGAACTCTCTACCACGGGAGGACTGTTGCTCCTGTCCAAGGCGATTGAGCGCGGTGACTTTGTGGAATTGGCTTTCTCAACAAGCAAAGGCACCATTCACGGCATGGCAGAGGTCCTAGTGGCAAGATGCCAATCCGCCTCGGGCTGCTTGCAACCCTTCAGGTTCGTTGCCTTGGCCGATGAAGACCACACCCGACTGCGCATGGCTCTGGAATCACTTTCGCACCAGACCGCGGGTGGTATCCCATCCAGCAGGCTTTAGCTGGATCGTGGGTTAAGTAGCGCCAGGTCACCCAGCGAGTCATTGAAGAGAAGCCGATCGTCGAGCCGAACACCTGCTAGCTGATGCTAGTGCGCCGCCGGATCCCGCCTCAGGGATATGCGAGACAGTCTGTGCTCGGAGCCACGCAGGCGCCCACGGCGACCCTCCCACACATTTGTTGCGACCTCTGATGCGCCAAGAAGAGTTATAATCCCTGCGCCCTTTTCACCTCGCTAAGAACCCTACATCGAAACGCCACGACGGCACTAATCGGCAGAGTCACTGCCTAAGGAGGCGGCTATGGGGATACTCGATTCAGTAAACGACCTTCTAAAGAAATACAGCGGTGGAGGGACACCAAACACCGCAGATGCAGCTGAGCATTTCGATCAGGTAGCACAAGCGGCGCCGCACGACATGATAGCCGAGGCACTAGCGGCTGTCTTTCGCTCGGACCAGACGCCTGCCTTCGGTAACTTGGTGGGCAGCCTGTTCAGCCAGTCGAATGGCGAGCAGAAGGCCGGGATGCTGAATCAGTTGCTTGCCTCAGTCGGGCCGGGAGTCCTGACGCAACTTACCGGGGGCGGTGCCTTGGCTGGACTGCTGGGAAGTGCGGGGAAAGAAGTATCTCCTGATCAAGCCCAGAAGATTTCGCCGGAACTGGTACAGCAGCTTGCGGCCCATGCCGAAAAATCGGACCCCTCAATCGTGGACAGGGCGAGCGCGTTTTACGCTCAACACACGACCCTGGTGAAAACCTTGGGTGGGGCTGCGCTGTCGATTGCACTGGCGAAAGTGGCTGAGCGGCAAAAAGCTGCCTGAGAATTCACGGCTTTGACTCGATGCCACACAGGGCCCCGGTCGAAGCAGGGATAAGTGTGCAAAGCGAAATCGAGACCATCACAGGGATGGCCGAGTGCCACCTTGACAGCACGACAGATCGAGAACAGTTTCCCGCTGCGCTTTTCGTATCCTCCCAAAGGGGTATCCAAGTCTGCAAAACCAGGCTAGCCGGTGGCGCTGCTTGAAAGCGGTGAAGGGAATGGGGATGCAACGTCGATGTGATTGTATCCATTTATGAAGTCATCGGCCTTGTCCAGCGAGAAATTTGCACAGGTCTCCTTTTGGACCCGCGAAGACTGTGAAGCTGCGCTCGTGGGGCGTTCATCTGGACCCTGGATTGTTACCACTGAGCGCAGGAGCGAAAACGAAGTTCCGTGAAGCTCCATTCCATAGTGGAAGGGTTTTGCTTCTTGCGTTCTCTTTCCTTGCTCCAATGGAAGCCAAACTCTGAAACACACCGCTTCGCGTTTTTTCTAAACTCTTGCATCGCTGCCTCCACCAGCAGACTCGCTTGTAAGCTTCAAGGCCTGAACTAATTCAGTCCGACCCAACCATCTATTCGGCCGCAACTTCGACCAGGACGCTCCAGCGGCGAGGAGTCGAGGGGGGACCATGGAACAATGTCTCTGGTACCAGGCTACTCACAAGAAGAATATCGCCTTCCGCCCCAAGGTCTTTGGTTCTCAGGTGCCCTCAACCCCTTGCAGACTGATGGGCTGCCCCCTAATCTGCCGATGGCGACCGAGAGTCGTCACCACCCACCCCCGCCAACCAGCAAAATGGGCTGTACGGTGAATGTCTTCCCCCTAATGTGTTGCCAAGAGCGTCATGTGCAGGACATTATCCTGGCGCGTATTTCCATTCTGTTCTCAGACGAAGAGGAGGAAGGAACTTGAACAACGGCGTTCGTTTTTTACTGCCGCTTTTCCTGGCAGGTGCACTGACTATGGCCCGTGGTCAGACAGCGCAGCTTTCCAGCAATTCTGTCGCGTTTGGGAACACTGTAGTCGGAAACACTGTCAGCAAGAACCTGACCCTGTCGAACACGGGATCCGTCGGGCTCTCCATTTACGCCATGGTCGCATCGCCCAATCCTCCGTTCAGGATTCAGTCCAATCCATGCAATGGGTCCGTAGCCCCTGGTAGGAGGTGCACGTTCACAGTCTATTTTTCGCCGACCGCGACGGGAACAGTGAGCGGCACCTTGGTGGTGTCGAGTAATGCCAGCAATGGGACACCATGCACGTTGAACTCAAGTCAGGGGTATTGCCAAACTGTGAACTTAACCGGTACGGGCATCGCAATAGTAAGTCTGACTCCTTCCAGCTTATCTTTTGGCAGCGTTAACCTCGGTAGTTCCAGTAGCGCTCAGAACGTCACGTTGACGAATAACGGAAACGCGAGGATCTCCGCTCCCAGCATTACGATTACGGCGAATTTCTCGCAAACCAACAGCTGCGCCCAGTCGATCAGGGCTGGGGGCAAGTGCAACATCAGCGTCACTTTTACGCCGACCGCTGCGGGCGTCATAGCAGGGACACTCACGGTGGCCGTTAGCGGCACGACACAGACAGTTCCCTTGGGCGGAACCGGAGTCTCAACGTCGACTCTGCAATCGATCACGGTCACCCCAGCCAACGCGACACTTGTCGCTCCTGCGACTCAGCAATACACCGCGACCGGAAACTATTCCGATGGGAGCCATCAGGACCTAACCGGGCTCGTCGCCTGGAACTCCTCCAACACAGCTACGGCGACCATCAGCGCTTCGGGTCTGGCGACTGCAAGTGCTACGGGAGTCACAACGATCTCTGCAACTTATAGCGGGATCGTCGGCAGCACAGGGCTGACGGTAGCTGCTCGTACGCTTACCGGAATCGCAGTGGCTCCTACTAGCGCAGCGATTAACACCGGTGACAGCCAGCAGTTCACCGCAACGGCGAAGTACTCCGACGGAACTACCGGTTCCATTGCCGTTACCTGGACATCGAGCAATTCCGGCACCGCTCAGATTGACACGAACGGGCTCGCAGTGGGTGATGCCGCCGGACAAGCTACCATCACCGCCACTTCGGGCAATGTCAGCGGAAGTGCGGCTCTCACGGTGAACGCATCCGCTTGCCTTACGAACAACCGCATCGACGCGCGACTTCTCGTACTGACAAACGGAAAGACGGAAGCCGATTTCCCGGCAATCACGACGGCGCTCCACTACCTGCATGCACCGTACACGGTGTTCGACACGAGCACGGGAGCCATAACGTCTGGCCAACTCTACTCCGGTTGCCACGCCTTCTACAGTGGAGTCATCGTGTCTTTCCTGAATGGGTCGGCCAACCCTCCATTCCAGGGCGCCGACGTCCTCGCGGCATTTGAAACGACGTTCGGCATTCGCCAGGTGAACTGGTACGTGTATCCCTCCCCCAGCCTCGGCTTTAGTTGGCCCACGGGAGCAAAGAGCGGCGACTCGGCGACATTTACAACTGCCGCAGCTACGCTCTTCCCCTACGTAAACCTGTCCTATCCGGTGGTGATTGACGCGAGCGCGTATGTTTATCTCGCAACCCCTTACGACAGCACCGCCACGTCTCTATTGACCGACACCGCCGGCAACAGTCTGGCGTTGATCGAGAACTTCACAGATGGCCGACAATATCTCAGCATGACCTTCGACAGCAACCAATACATGACCCACAACCTGGTTGTGTCCTACGGACTCGTCAACTGGGTCACCAAGGGGCTCTTCGTAGGCGAGAAGCACATTTTCTTTACACCCCAGGAGGACGATTGGGGAATAGACGATGATATTTGGACGCAGAATTCCAAGGGGCAGTATCCCGCCTGTGGGACGCCTGTGGACCAGACGGGTATGACATATCGGATCAGCGGGGCTGATGCTGATGCTTTTGTGGCCAGGCAGAACAATTGGCAGGCAAATCCGCTATTCACCAAGGTCAAACTCTACAATGCCTTCAACGGTTGCGGGTTCACCGCCGACAGCGATTGCGGCAGCACGGGTAGCCCCTATCCCAATGACACACTAACCCCATGGACGCAGAACACGGCTAATTCTGCGCACTTTGGCTGGATCAATCACACCTACGAGCACTTGAACTTGGACGGACAATCATACAGTGCCGATTTCTCCCAGATCAGCCAGAACATCAACATGGCGCAAACCATGGGCTTTGCCGACTTCAGCATTACCAACATGGTTACGCCCGATATATCGGGACTGAACGACCCCAACGCATTGCAGGCAATTGTGAATAACGGAGTAAAGTATGTGGTGTCCGACACTTCATGCACACTGGGTAGCACCACTTGCGATTCATCCGTTAACAATGGCCCCGGGCCAGGCTTCAACTTGCCGATCATCAATACAATTCAGCCTTCGATCACAGAGATTCCGCGACGACCCAATAACCTGTTCTACAATGTAGGCGATCCTGGCGGCTGGCAGAACGAATACCAATGCATTTACGCCAATCAGCCGCCGTATTCGACTTATACTGCGCAGCAGATTATGGATTTTATTGCACAGAGCTTTGTGGCGCTGATGCTGCAGGGCGATGCCGACCCGGAGATGTTCCACCAGACCAACGTGAAGGCGTACGACAGCACTCACAGTGTGCTGTCCAACCTGCTCGAGGACACCTTTTCGCTCTACCAGACATACTTTACTCTGCCCGTGCAGAGCATGGATGAAGACAAACTGGGTCAGTTCATGCTCAATAACTTGGCCGTGGACAACTCTGGAGTCATCGCCACGGTGAACAATGGCACTTCTCGGACGATCACCTTGAAGGTGGTGAACGCTGCCACCATACCGGTTACCGGGCTCAAGAGCTCGGGGGCGGAAGCGTACGGTGGACAGTATATTTCACACACTGCCATGACGGCGGGGGAGACACTTACCCAGCCGGTGCCGTAACGAATAGCTGGTGATCCGACGGCCACTTATGTCACTCAGTCGCCGCCGAAGGACCATCGCGCATCTGTAGACAGGCTTCGCCACGAATATAGACAGGAATTAACGGCGCACCGACGCAAATACTGGTGGGGGAAGTTCCGAATTCATACTGCAAGGCCGGCTTGAGAAGTTCGACCGCCTTGGCCGGATTCTTCCGCTCGAGTTCGAGCGATGCACGTGATCTCGTAGATGGTGCAGATGTTGGGGTGATTCACGCCGGACTCCGCCCGAGCCTCACGGCGAAAGCGTTTGAGAGCCTGCTGTTCTGAGCTACTTCTTGCGGCGGGAATTTCAGGGCAACGAAGCGGGCAAGCTGAGTGTCCTCGGCCTTATAGACCACCCCATGCCGCCGCCGCCCAGCTTTTCGACGATGCGGTAGTGCGAGATAATCTGGCCGAACATGGCGCGGGTCAATGTTAAGCGGGGGCGCTTCGCGCCGTCACCGCGAAACCAACTCCTCTCAGGCTCATCTCGAGCGCTCCCAGAGGGAGAATCACGATGCAAGGCGTTTGGTAGCCTTCTAGTCTTAGAGGTTTCCCGGCATAGTACAGATGGAGGGGTGAAGGGATTCCCTAGGATTTTCGGGATGGCCCAAACAACAGCCTTTGCTTGCGGCGTTCCTTTTCTGTCATCAGGGCGTTGACCTGCTTGACCAACTCTAGCAGCTTCGCGCAATCCGGCTCATGCGGAGCGTGTTCGCGCGTCTTCTTCGACTCGGAATCTCTGATTGTTTCTGACATGACTAACACCTTAGGTGCCAACGTACGCCAGGGCTGCAAAGCCTGAGAGAATAGGGCGGGCTGCAGGTCCAGTTTTGGAGTCTGATCTTTGGAGGTTACGTGCGGACCTACTGTAGCATTGTGCTGCAGGATGTCAACTGAACCGTACCTTCCCGGGTATACAGCAAACACCTTATGGGCAGATCAACGGCATATCCTTGTTTCCGACGATCTGCGCGTAGCTTTTCGAGCCTGACTCGACATCAACAACCACAAGGGCGTCAGCTTTCGGTTGACCATTCACATTCAAGGGCAGCAACGTACGCCACCGACTCCGGGAGCTGGGCTGGCACGTTTCGGAGAAGGATAGCAAGGTGGATCTGCCTTCAAAACAGCTGGTTTCACCTCGGAGTGTGTGTGTATGTAAATTAGTGCCGCTAGATTCCCCAAATCCGGTGAGCTCCCAAAACAAGTCCCAGGGTGAGTACCGCGATCAGAACCTCACCCAGTGCGCCTACGATGAATGGCCTCAAACCCTGTTTCGACATTTCGCGGAAATTGGTACGCAGACCAACACCGGCAAACGTCAGCAGAAATGCCCAGCGAGACAAATTCGCAAGGGCGGTCACTTGGTCTTTACTGAAGGTGTGGAAGGTGACAAGGAGTGAAATGCCAAGAAACCCGAGGACAAACTTGGGAAACTTGTTCCAGAGAAACGCAGCTTTGTTGGTTACCGTGCTCGCCTGGCCACGCTTTGCCCAATAAAGCGCGTATGCCAGCACCACAAATCCGATCGTTGCGTTGCGAGTCGTTTTCGCGAGTGCTGCCAATTTGCCAGCACTATCCGAGTACAACGCTCCCGCAGCTGTGGCTTCAGCGGTATTGTCCACTCCCAAACCGGCCCAGAGCCCATATGTGGTGTCGTTCATGTGCAGGCTGTGACCGATTACGGGGAACGTGAAAAGGGCCAGCGCTCCCAACGCAAGAATCGCAGCGATGGCGAACGTGGAGTCTTCATCATCGGCGGCGATGGCACCTTTGGCCGCGATTATAGCGGATACTCCACAGATTGAAGATCCAACCGCAAGCAGAGTTGTCAATTTAGGCCTGAGCTTGAAGACACGTCCCAGCCAAGTCATCAGCAGCAGCGAAAGCGAGATCTCAACCACGACCAACCCCAAACTGACTCCGCCCAGTTTGAGCACGTCCCCCAGCACAAACCGCGACCCGAGTAGCACGATCCCGATCTTCAACCAGAATTCATAGGTGGCAATCCCGGCGTGGAATATCTTCGGGATCGTCAAGATGTTCGAGATCGCAAGCCCAATGAGGATTGCCCAGAGGACATATTCAATGTTCGGGAAGGTCAAATGGCGGGTTTTGGTGTACGTGTTGACCATGCGCTCCAGAACTTTTCCGGCATAGCCGATTGCCACCAGCAGGGCCAACCCCGGGACAAGGCGTAAAACGCCGGGCACTGGGTTGGCGGACTGGACACGTGGAAGGGACAGGGAAGTCGCCATGTCTGCTCTCCTCAGATTGGATCGTGCCGGTGCGTCGCCGCTACCAAGGCACCTTCTTAAAGATGTCTAGCCGCGTGGCCAATGCGAGGGCGAATGCAACGATCACGGCCCAGGCATCCAGCGACAATCGGAAGCTCTTGTGCTTTTCGTTCGTCTTGCTGGTCATGGATCTCCTTCTTTCTCTCACCTCAGAAGCTGATAACTACACCGTCAAAAAGCCCGGAAAACAAAACGGCCCACGAGTTTTCAGGTCGTGGGCCGCTCGGGAACTAGTTGGTCTGCTTAGCTAGATTCGATCCCCATGCCCACGCTGTCGGCAACACACACAACAAGCGCAGGGACAACAGCTCGACATGGAAAGAACCCTAAGCACGTGGACATTATAAGGAAAGCGGTGTGATTGGGCAAGTTGGAGATGTCGGAGATGTGGGAGCAGTACGCTATTACACGAAAAGGTCACGAACGTTCGGGATTTTTGGTGGCACGTTTCAGGACGCAGGCAGGAAAAGATCAACCTGGCAAGCGATGTCGATCTGCAGTTTGCGCATCGTCCCCCCAGGAGAAGCGAAACGATGCAATATGATTATGATGCTTACGCATGTAGCCGAGTAGTTACTTTAATCCCTCGACGAGGTAAAGGTCAGCCAGCATGCGGTGGTATCCATAGACACAACTCTGGGCATCGGGGGTCAACAGAATCGGGCCGATATTCTCGACTCCAGCGGGATCGGATGGCATGAGCTGCTTCCAGTGAGTGCGCTGTCCGGTTTGAAGATCGAGGCGATCGACCTGCGCCGGCAGTTCACCGGGTTGGTAGATGTATAGCGATCGGCCGTCCGAGCTGAATGTTATGGGCTGCTCGCCAGGGTTGAGACCGTTAATCGTGCGCGGCTCACCTCCGCTAACGGGATAAAGATATCCCTTCTGGTCCGGACCGATTCCAGCCACCCACTGAGAATCGGGAGCTATGACAAACCTAGTAGCGCTCACTCCCTCGGGTGTGATTGCCTGGTTTTTACCCGAGGCCGTCTCGTAAACGTACAGCCGTACGCCCTTGCCTGGCTCGTTTCCCGAGAACAAGATGTGCTTCCCGTCGGGAAACCAACGTGCGAACCCCTTATTGATACTGTCCTTGGTCAGATCTTGGGGCTCGCCAGCACCGGTAGTCAGCAGCCTTAATTGCCGTGGCGAATCTTGCGTTACGGAAATTGCCCATTTTCCATCAGGCGACAAGGCCCTCGCTCCACCTTCTCCCAATAGGACCGCCGGAGAGCCGTCCGTCTTTCGAATGTACACCGCGTAGGACAGGCCGCTTGACTTAGAATAGGCCAGCGCTCCTCCGCCACCCTCTTCGTCAAACAAAAGGGTCTTGCCGTCCGCCGAAAGGTCAGCGGGGTACGAATAGTCCAGCCACGAGAGCTCCCGCTCCCGGGAATCACTACCACTAATTCCAATCAACTCGCGTCGCCAACTGGCACGCATCAACAGCACCCGCCCATCCTTAGCAATGTCCAACAACATCAGGGCTCCAGGCAGTCGCAAGACCATGCGCTCTTTGCCGCTAAGGGTCACAGCATAAAGAGTGCGGTCTGTTCCGGTCTTGCTGGCCGTGAACCAGATCTCGCTGCCATCCGGAGACCACGCCAATCCCTGCGCGGTGAACCATTCGCCCGAGAGAATTTTCTTGTTCCCCTTTAGATCGACAATGGCCACGGAACCATCGTCGTCGCCTTGGATCGGATGGTCGAGAAAAGCGACCAAATTCCCCTTGGGGGATACTCGCGGATGACCGACCCATCCTCCAGTTTGATAAAGCGCTTTCCCTATGGGATACTCCAACCGGTTCTTCCCGCCGAAATCCCGCACTACCGCCAGGTTGCTGCCATCGGGTCCCCAGTCCGCCCACTGCACCTGCTCCAGCACATCACGAGGAGCACCGCCAGCCAACGGCGCTCTGGCCAGCGTGCCCATGCTCACCCAGGTGCCGATAGCCTTACTGTCCAATAGAACCGCCAATTCAGCAGCGGACGACACCGACATGAGCTGGGTGTGACCGAGTCCCATGGAGCGCGATTCTGGTGCCTCGGGACGGGCGGTGAACACATCCGTCGGATTGCCCTGCCACGCAGCACTGTAAAGAATCGTCTGCCCATCCGGAGCAAACCGGGCGGCCCGGATGCTGCCCCGGCGGAAGGTCAGCTGCCGATAGATTGGCGGCGGCAGTTGCGCCTTCGAAAAGAGCAGCTTCCCGGCAAACATGCTTGCAGCCACAGCAAGGAGTAGACCGAACGCAAAAACCGGGACAGACAGGGCAATCACGCCTCCGGTTTTCGCTGGAACTTGTGCCGTGCTGCTGGTGCCTGGCTCCGCCTTGTCGAGGACCTCGACAGCGCGCGACGATCCAGTCTCGCGTTGCAACCGCTTCAGGTTGGCGCGCATCTCGGCTGCGGACTGGTAGCGGAGTTCGCGATCCTTCTCCAATGCAGTGTTGATTATTTCTTCCAACTTCGCCGGCAGCTGAGGATTCAGCCGGATGGGGGCAGTCGGCACCCGGTTGAGAATGGCATCCGTAACCACCGCCGAGGTCTCTCCGCGAAACGGCAGAACCCCGGTGGCCATCTCGTAGAGTACGACACCGAAGGAAAACAGGTCAGTTCTCCCATCCAGATCCTTCCCCCTTAATTGCTCGGGGGACATGTAGGTCACAGTCCCCACGGCTGTTCCGGGACGAGTCAGATCGAAGCTGGTTGGATCCGCTTTGGTTGGCAAATCACCCGTGTCAGGCCGGCTGGTGTGCGTGATTTTTGCCAGCCCGAAATCCAGAATCTTGGCATGCCCGCGCTCGGTTACAAAGATGTTTGCCGGTTTGATGTCGCGATGCACAATGCCCTTGGTGTGAGCGGCATCCAGCGCGTCGGCCACCTCTATGCCGAGACTCAACAGTTGTTCCAACTCGAGGGGCCGCCCCTCAATGAAGTGTTTTAGCGTCACGCCGCTGAGGCACTCCATCGCGATGAAGAGATTCCCTTCGTGCTGGCCAATCTCGTAGATCGTACAAATGTTGGGATGATTGAGTGCCGAGGCTGCACGGGCCTCCCTCCGGAACCGCTCCAGCGCTTGCGGATCCTGCAAGGCACCCTCAGGCAAGAACTTCAGAGCTACGGGCCGCCCTAGACTAGTGTCCTCAGCCTTGTAAACGACTCCCATTCCACCGCCGCCGAGCCGTTCGAGAATCCGATAGTGGGAGATTGTTTGCCCGATCATTTGGCAGCGGAATCTTACGCGGGCAAGCCGGACAAGTCAATGAACACAACCGGTTGGGTCGACAGACTTTAGGAAATCTGCAGAAGTTTCAAGCAGAATACGCGACGTTTGGTAGCTCGTCGGTCTGCGGCCCGCCCGGGAACAGTCTGCAGGAGGGTTTACAGGCTATTTGGCCTGCAGTTCTCCACATACCGCGCACACCCTCTGATTCAGCCACGCCCTCACCGAACCCAGGCACCGGAGTTCCGTCGAGATTGGTGGCCCTGGCAGCGCTTGAAAGGTCTAATCGGCGGCTTTCCCAGCAACCGCTTCCGATCGGGAAAATATCGTAAATCGCCGTATCGCTCATGGTCGGATCTGCCCGCGTGGCGCCCCACTCGGCGATGGACGCCGTACTAGGCGACGAACAAACCAACGCGGAACCAACTCTCAAACTTCTCAGGCTTGATCTCGAGCGCTTCCGGAGGGAGAATCAACCAAAACCTACACTGGGGTGATGCAATGCGTTTGGTAGCCTTCAGCATGATTCTGTTAGTTCTCTGTGACTGTCTATGTCTACAGGCGCCGGCCCAGGCGCAGGATCCGATCACCGTGAGAGGCAAGCTGGTCAACATCATGGCTGTGGGGGGGGAATCGACGGGGTGGGCCATTGAACTAGATTCTGCGTTCTCCGTTGACGGCAAAGCAGTCGACTCAATCGAGCTGGATGGCTTGACCAAGAAGGCCGAGAAACTCGAAGACAAGCACGTCGAGGTTGTGGGGAAGCTCTCCCACAGGCACGGAGCTGAACGCGGCGACTGGGCAGTCCTCGAGGTCGTCTCAATAAAGCAAGTCAAATCCTGAATCTGATCGGGCTGGCTGCTTCGGCGGTTTTCGCTGTTAATCCTGACTTTGGAGTGTCGCAATCCTGCGCGCACTGGCGTCTTCTCTCCGTTGCTCCATTTCGACGTGAATCCAGGTGGCAACGCCGCGGCAGTTCCCAGCACCCATCGAACAGCTGCTACCGAGACGGTGAGTCTGCAAAACCAGATCGGTCAGCGCCCGAGCCGCAAAATCAGCCAGGCCAAGCAGTACCATAGCGGTCAGCGTATACAACCTCCCGAACGGGGCGTCGGCTAACCGGGCCGAACTTGTCGCGCGGATAACCAATCGGCATCAATGCGTAGGTCCGCATCGCTGGCGTGAGAGCCAGGACTGTCGCCACTTCCTCCTCAAAGAGGGTATGGTTTGTCGTGATTAGGGTCCCTAGCCCAAGTGCTCGACACGCAAGGATGATGTTTTGAATGGCGGGATAGATGCTTGCACCGCTTAGTCGGTTGAGGCGTAGCTCTTGGTATTCCGCCTGCGCATCAAGAGGTACCACTGGGGCGGGCAGCGACGGCAGCGCCTCCAACTTCAGGCACGGCACCAGCAGCACCGGCGCCTCGTCCATGTGGCGCCAGAGGTAGGACCCGGATAGCATCAAACGCTGGTATTGCTCCACGGTCATATGCGACGGACGGCCCCGTGCAGCGTAGAACTGCGCGACGATGTCCGACGCTCGTCGATAAATGGCGCCGAGGCTGTGTCGCTGTTGCGGGTCGCGTACCACGATGAAGGCCCAGTTCTGTGCGTTGCCCGCGGAGGGCGCACGGATGGCAGCATCAAGGACTCTGGTTAGCAGTTCTTCCGGAACCGGGTCAGGTCTAAACCGTCTTAGCGCACGAGCCGAATAGATCGCTTCGAACAGACCGATTTCGCTCATCTCGCACCCACTTCCCTCCTCTGCGCTAAATGCGAACGGCATCGCAAAATCTGCATTTTCACAAAACAACCCGCTCAATGGCTGAAGGGCAATTTACATGGGCCCCACAGACTTTTCTCCGATGAACTAACGCTGGATCGGCTTGTCCGTCTGCTCACAATTCCTGCCCTAAATCAGAAGCTCAGCTTGGAACGTGCGAACAACGTCCTGGCAATGCTCGACGAACGCAGAGAGGGCTGTGCGTCCCCTCGGGGGTCCACTCCTTCAAAAATACAGTGAGAAGGTCAGCCCGGCCCCGTTCACGTGATTGGTAGTAGACCCCAGGATATTCTGCCGTTCAAAACTCGGCTCAATCTCTACCCGCTGGCAGATCGGCACGACCACGCCTCCGGTGAGAGAGAACCGGGTCCAGCTGGAAGCGGTGAAGTCGTAATAGGCTTCACCGCGCATGTAGGGATCGAAGACCACAGTGCGGACCTTGAACTCCTTGTCCACGCTGAGCCGGTTGCGGTACCGCCACGAAAAGCCGTCCCGCCAGCGCAGGTCAATCCGGCTTCGATCCGCCAACACAAAGGACTTGGGGAGGGGGAAACGTGGCGTCAACTCCATGATCATGCGGTTCTCGTTTGGCCCTGGCTCCGACGTCAGATAACGGTAGCCGACGCGAAACGTCAGGTACTTCTGCCTTTCGGGATCGAGGGATCGAAACTTCATGCGTGGAATTGGCTTTAAAGTGATGTCGAAGTTTGGGCTAAACTCTGAACTCCCTGCCCCCGAATCCCGGTCCTTTGCATGAGCAGCCATGAAGAAGAGCCGGTACTTTGGCGACAGAGTGAGGTAGGCGTCTGCCTCGGGCCAAAACTCATTTACCGTGTCTTGGGACCGGGCCATGAATAGGGTTGGCCAGGTCAGGAACAGCAACACCCCGGCAAGCATCCTACCAGCCATACGGGTCCTGGTCCTCCATGTGGCTAGCCGGTTTGCAAGTGGCGAGAGAGTATGTCGCTCCTCGACATTGATTCGAAACGAGACTACCCCATCTTAGCCGGATCACGTTTAATGCTTGCCCTGTGCATTCTTCATGGCCTGTGCCGCCAGATCGTAGTCCTCCGGGACCTCAATAACGCCGTTTTTCCTCGAGTATTCTTCGTAGGCTTGGGCCATCGACTTCACGCGTTCCGGTTCCGCGCTGGCAAGGTCCTTCGACTCCATAGGATCGGTCCTGAGGTCATACAGGTGCCACTTCCTGTCACCATAGGGTGGGATGTTGCGTACCAGCTTGTAATCGCCCTGGTAGACGGCGGCTCCTCCGGAGAGCTCCTGCGATATTGAGACGTCAGGCGGATAGAGCTGCGCTGACGCTCCCGAGAGCAACGCGATCATGCTTCGTCCGGCAAGCGGGGACGAACTGGATGGCTTCACACCCACAAACTCCAGCAGGGTTGGAACGACATCAAGAACACTGGCGAACGCATCCGTCCGCTGGCCCATCGGCACGGCCTTGGGATAGGAGATGATGAGGGGCGCACGGACGCCGCCTTCAGAGGCCGACGACTTGAAACTGGAAAACGGCGTCATCGAGACATTGGCCCATGCAGGACCATACTCCACGAAGCTGCCCTTCTGACCCAGATGTTCATAGGTCAGGTTGAAGTTCTTGGCGTAGTAGTCGGGGAAATGGTCCATGAGCTCGTGAGCCTCGCCTCCGTTATCGCTCATGAAAATGACAATCGTGTTGTCGAGCATGCCCTTGCGCTTGAGAAAGTCCAGCACGCGTCCGATGCTCATGTCCATGTATTCAAGCATTCCCGCGTACACCGCCATTCGTTTCGCGTCCATGCGCCGCTCGTCTTCCGGCAGCGAGTTCCAGTCGGGAATGATCGGAGGAGTCGTCAGTTTCAGATCGGCTGGCATTATGCCCAGGTCCACTTGCCGCTGATAGCGCACGTTCTTCACCTCGCCCCAGCCTGACTGATAGGTCCACAAATAGCGGCGCGTGTACTCGTCCGGGACCTGAAGCGGCATATGCACTGCCTGGTAGGCGAGGTAGGCAAAGAAGGGCTTGCCGTCACTGGCGTTCCCATCGACCCAGCCGATCATCTTGTTGGTGTAGAACTGGGTCGAGTAGAAGTCCGGCGGCAGTTCCGCCTCCTTGAGGCCATCAAAGAAGTGTGCAGTCGGGTATTTCGGCGTGTACGACTTCTTCTCGTAGTTGTCGGCGCCGCCCTCGGCGAGGATGAACGAGCTTTCGAAGCCCTGGGATGCCGGCAGACTCTCCTTCGTGTACCCAAGATGCCACTTGCCCGCCATGTAGGTGTGATAGCCGGAATCGCGCAACAGGGTGGCGATGGTCACGGCTCGGCCGTTCAGCCGCCCCTCGTACCCCGGCTTTCCACGCTGATTGTCAGCAACCAGCTCAGCCATGTTGCCCAGGCCGACTACATGATTGTCCACGCCTGTCATCAGCATGCTGCGTGTGGGCGCGCACATAGAACCCACGTGAAAGTTCAGGAATTGGTATCCCTGGCTGGCCAGGCGATTGATGTTAGGCGTGAAGATCTCGCCGCCGTAGACACCCGCGTCGGACCAGCCCATGTCGTCGGCAACGATCAGAAGGATATTGGGCCGCTTGTCTTGGCCCGCCGCGCTAGTCACCTCGCCCAGCAAGAACAGGGACGCGAGAACTGCCAGACAGAGCGCGCGCAACGACACCTTGGACGCTCGATTACAAAAAGACTTTTGCAGCATTCGTATTGTCGACGCCCGGTGCATCTTGATCCGCCTCCTTGAGGGCCAAAGCTCCGCCCGATGAATCTTGACGTCAAAATCGAATATACAGGTGATGAAACGGATACCCCACCCTAAACCCTATCCGGGTGTCCCTGAAAACTCGAGACCGTGAATTCCATTTATACATAAAACAACCCAAGTCACGTTTAAGCACGTTCCCAGGCGTGACTCTACCCGCCCCACCCTCAAACCGCCGTATTCGAAACATTGGCTAAACCGGTTCCGTGATTTTGATTGGCGAGTTCGAGCGTGGGTGTACACTGCCGGGGCCGAGGCGGTATCGGAATTCCGGCTACCTTACGCTCGGGGAGGATCAATGAACAGGAAGTTGCAAAATGTTGCAGGGCTGTGTGTGCTTGCGCTCGCGCTATCTGCTGCGGTGCTGGCACGAGCGCAGACATCTGAGGTCAAAGAAAAACCGCCCATGTACACGTACGTTGGCAATTGGGCTATCCCACGTGCGCAGTGGGCTGATCTGGAAAAACAAACAACGGCGAATCAAAAAATCATGGAAAAGGCTATTGCTGACGGGACCTTGGTGGCATACGGAACCGACACGAATCTGATTCACCAGACCGACGGTGCAACTCACGACGATTGGTGGTCATCCATGTCCATGGCGGGGCTGCTCAACGTGTTGGATCAGATCTACAAGTCCGGCAGCCCGACTTCTCCCGTCCTGGCTAGCGCCACCAAGCACTGGGATGGCCTGTACGTCAGCCGCTATTACAACTGGCATTCTGGGTCGTGGAAAGACGTCTATACGCGTGTTGCGGTTTATAAGTTAAAGCCGGACGCTCCCGATGACGCCCTGGACACGCTCAGCAAGAATCTGTTTGTGCCCCTGTTGGAGAAACTGCTGGCCGACGGGGCCATCCACGAGTACGAAATTGACACCGAGTCGATTCACACCGAGGCGCCCGGTACCTTCGTGATTGCCATCATCGCGGCGAACGGCGCGGGTCTGGACAAGTTCAGTGCGGCGGTGCGGGACAACGCAAAGTCGAGCCCGCTCGCCGGTCCGGCCCTGGGTTCGATGGTGGATTTCACCCCACACCGTGATTACCTCGCCCGCACGAACGCAACATACAAATAGACCTTTAGGCTGTTCTAAGGCTTGCGGCGGAGACTCCTGTATGCGCAGAGAAGACACCAAACCCGGCTTGTGGTGCCGGGTTTGGTGTGTTGCAGGGGAGGGCAGGATTGACTTGCGCTCGAGGCTCAAGGAGCTTAGTGGCAGAAACCGCCTAAAGATGCGCGGTCTTTATTTCTACATCACGCGACCAGTTGGACAGCGATTTCAACTATCGATTTGAGAGGAGAGTTTTGTGGCTATTGGAGACGCTGGGTTAGCTGTTCGTATCGAGAAAGAAAGCACGACGAAACAGCTCAAGACGTTCTTCAGCCGGTATTTCTATCTCTGCATGGCGCTGGCGATGGCCGCGTTGGTGGTGTGGGGCTTCAGCCACACGGTCGACACCAACTTGTTGCAGGCCAACCCGCCAAGGCCGTTGCTTTTGTGGATGCACGGCGCCGCCTTCTCGACCTGGGTGGTCTTCTTCAACGTTCAGTGCGCTTTGGTGCGTGTGAGGAAGGTTAGCGTGCACCGCTTTCTCGGTTGGTTTGGAGCCGGGCTTGCCACGGTGATGGTTGCATTGGGCTTCACCATCGCGGTTGTCATGGCCCGCTTTGATACCGTTGTGCTTCATCAAAAGGGTGCCGATGCTTTCTTGTCGATTCCGTTCTGCGACATGATCGTCTTCGGCTCCTGCATGGCAATAGCCATTTATTGGAGAAAGAGGCCGGAATACCATCGGCGCCTCGTGTTCATAGCGAGTTGCGCCCTCATGGACGCTGCCATTGGGCGATTCGATTTCTGGTTCAACCACAACCTCTTCTACCCCGGCGTGGACTTTCTCGTCGTGCTCGGCATGGTGCGCGATTGGGTAGTGGAGGGGCGCGTCCACAAGGTGTATCTCTATGCACTGCCTTCCGTGATCGTTGTTCAGAGTCTTGCGATGTACGCGTGGCGGGTCAATCCTGGGTGGTGGCAGGGGATCAGCCACGCGATCCTGGGGTGGTGACCGCAACACGGCAGGTGCCTCACAGCTCCAAGGCTTGTAGGAGAGACCGGCCGAGTGCCACCGCCTTGAAAGACTCAGGAAGGTTATGCCAGCCAAAATTGCACTAGCGAGTTGTTGGTCGTCTATCTCCGGACGTGTCAACGCCCGTTCGACAACACCCGGCTTAGGGTAAGTTATCGGCAAACTCCCTCAACACAACCACGACAGAGTGAGAGGTCGATCAGTGCGGTCTGAATGTCTTGCCGGTTTCAAGCAGTGTTTTCAGGCGGGAGAGGATGCGCGGCCATCCGTCAGAGCAAAATGCGTAAGCAGGATCCCCTTCCTCCCACTGATCGTGGATGACAGTGAGCTTCGTGGCTTCCGTCTCTGGCTCAAGTTCGACAGTCACTCGAGATTGGAATGGACTTTGCCCGAGTTGAAAAGTGTACTGAAGCAATTTCGGCGGTTCAGACTGCAGGATCTCGCCCTTCACCAAGGTGGCGGGTTTGCCATCGGCTCCCGACCCGATCCACTTCATCGAACCGCCGGGTTTCACGTTCGCTTCAAAGTCAACACCCGCAAAGATGATCCGGTTCGACTCCGGCGAAACCAGACCCTCCCAAAGTTTTTCTGGTTTCGCCGCAAAATAGAAAACAAATTGTAGAGGGGTGCTCATCGTTCTCCTCAATCAGGACGCGAGGAACTATTGTAACCTGGCGACTAGAGTCATTCAGAAATCGGTGGCTCAGGCAGGGAGTGAAAGGCCGATATTACGACAGTTGGCTTTCTTTGCAAGCGTCGGAAGAGCAAGGCCGCGCAGCGCAAGATGCACTGGGTCAAACGGCAGCAGCCGAGGAGTACGCGAGAGTGATTTCGGCCATATCGATCTTGACCAGCAGAGGCTCCTTCACAAGTTGGCAGTCGCCTTCGTACGCATAGGCTCGCCGCTTTGTTGGAAAGATGATTCCATCGACATCTCGATAATCGGAGGCGTAGTTGAGTCCTGGTGCACCACCAAGGACGTCCACCGTGTGGTCATGCGGCGTAGCAGGCCATCCGGACCAAAACAGAAAATCTGTGTCTTGGTGTGACTCTTAAAGGTGTCGGGGAATCTGACTTTCAGGCGGCGCCAGGTCTCGGTGTCAACCTGAATGGGAGAAATTTCTTCACTGGAAAATCCGTCGTAGCTGCAGAGGAACGGTGTGTGGCAATAGGTATAAAGTGCCTCTCCGCTGAAGTATCGTCGCGGGTTGCGACGACAGTTCCATGTCGACGCTGCATCTCGACGCGATTCCAACCACGCATGGCTCCTTTCCAGCATACGACTTAGCTATAATGCGCACCGATGGCGCTGCTTCCCGGTACGAAGCTCGGGCCTTATGAGATCCAGTCTCTGCTAGGTGCAGGTGGGATGGGCGAAGTGTACCGGGCCAGAGACACGCGGCTGGATCGCTTGGTTGCGATCAAGGTTCTCCTCGCAGAAAAGGTCGCAGATCCCGAGCGAAGGCGGCGCTTTGTCCAGGAGGCGAAGGCTGCCTCATCGCTGAACCACCCCAACATCATAACGATCTACGGCATTGATCATGCTGAGGGTGTCGAGTTCATCGCGATGGAGTATGTTGCCGGCAAAACGCTCGACCGCCTGACTCCCCGGAGCGGAATGCCCGTCAACCAAGCACTAAAGTACGCGGTTCAGATTGCCGATGCTTTGGCTCGGGCGCACTCCGCCGGGATTATCCATCGTGATCTCAAGCCCGGAAACATCATCGTGGACGAGCACGGGCTGCTGAAGGTGCTTGATTTCGGCTTGGCGAAGCTGACCGAAACGGCCTTCGACAGCACCGACCAACGTACACTCTCGATGCAGCCCAAAACCGAAGAGGGCAAGATCGTTGGTACTGTCGCCTACATGTCTCCGGAGCAGGCGGAAGGAAAGCAGGTTGATCCTCGTTCCGACATCTTCAGCTTCGGCTCAGTATTGTACGAGATGGTGACGGGGCGACGAGCCTTCCACGGAGAAACCCGCGCTTCGACGCTGGCCGCCATCCTGAAGGACAACCCGCCGCCAGCAAGTCAACTGGTGGACAACCTCCCCAGAGAGGTGGAGCGATTGATCGCACGGTGTCTGCGGAAGGATGTAAGCCAGCGCTTCCAACACATGGATGACGTGAAGATCGTCTTGCAGGAACTGAAAGACGAGTCGGATTCCGGAGTGCTGGGAGCGGCGACGCCGGCCGAAAAGAAATCCCGTTTCAGGCCTGTGTGGCTGATCAGCGTAGCGGCTGCATTAGCGGTGGCCGCAGGATTATGGTTCCGATCATGGGAACGACCAGCCGAGGCGCCGCTCGTGGCCGTTCCGCTAACCAGCTATCCGGGTGACGAATCGATGCCGACGCTTTCACCTGACGGCTCGCAAGTCGCCTTTGCCTGGAACGGAGAAAAGCAAGACAAGTGGAACATCTACGTAAAACAGATCGGCGTCGACCCCCCTTTTCGCCTGACCAACGACTCGTCGACAGACTACAGCCCTGCTTGGTCCCCGGATGGAGGGTACATCGCTTTCTTGCGGGAGCTGTCCTCGGATCGCACCGAGATTGTGGTTGTGCCTCAGCGCGGAGGGCCAGAGCGCGTTGTGGGTGAGGTCAAAGGATCGGTGCACCGGCTGCCGTATGGCCCGTATTTGTCGTGGACGCCGGACTCGAGGTGGATCATCTGCCCGGCCCCAAGAAGTGACCAGCATGTGTGGGCCTTGCATTTGTTCTCGACGGAGACGGGGGAAGACATTGAACTCACTGACCCACCAAGCAGCGAGGCGGGGGATGTGGCTCCGGCCGTCTCACCCGACGGCGGGACCCTAATTTTCTCGCGAGTTTCCCCGGACTTCTACAATGCAACGCTTTGGTCACTGCCCCTTGGAAGGGGTCGTAAACCATTAGGTAAGGAACACAAGATTGAAGCGCCCGGGGTAACCAACGTTGGCGCTGCTTGGTTGCCGAATGGCCGTGAGTTCGTTTTCGCCTCTGGGACCGGGACGAACTACGGGCTGTGGCGGATGGCGGCATCCAGTGGCTCGGTTCCCAAGCGCCTTGATGTCGGAACCGTTGCTGCCGAACCAACGATTTCCCGGTTGGGAAACCGTTTGGCCTTTACGACCTTTCAGTTTGACCTGAATATCTGGCGCATCGACTTGAAGGAAGCAGGCAAAGAACCGAGCCCGCCCATCTCATTCATTTCTTCCACGCAGGTGGAACAGTATCCCGCTTACTCACCGGACGGTCACCGGATCGCGTTTATGTCCGAACGCTCAGGAACGGGAGAGATTTGGATGTGCGATGGAGATGGATCCCACACGACGCAGCTAACTTCCTTTGGCGGGGCGGCGATCTACGGGCCGAATTGGTCTCCGGACGGGAAGAATATTGCTTTTACGGTTGCGCTGAAGGGGATGAAAGAGGACGTGTACGTCATAAGCGCAAACGGCGGTGCACCGCGGCGAATGACAACCGATCCCGCGGAGGACAAGTGGCCCTCCTGGTCGCAAGATGGCAAATGGATTTACTTTGCCTCCACCCGCAGCGGCAGGGAGGAGATCTGGAAGATGCCCTCCACTGGAGGAGAGGCTGTTCAGATCACGCGGAATTCCGGGGACGAGCCGCAAGAATCACCCGACGGCAGAATGCTCTACTACCTGAAAGGATGGCCCTCCGCCGTGAGCCTCTGGCGAGCCAATACCGATGGCAGCCAGGAAGCAAAAGTTCTTGAAGGCGTGCACAGTGAAGGCCAATTGGCTTTAGTGAAGGATGGGATCTATTTCTTCAAGCCTCCCGACAAAGTCGGACGCAGCGATCTCAATTTCTATGAATTTGCGAATGGACAAATCCGGAAACTCCTCACGATTCAGCGACCCGTGAATAACCGCATCGCAGTCTCCCCCGATGGCCGCACGATCCTATACCCGCAGCAAGACCGATCCGGCAGCGTTCTCATGCTGGTCGAGAATTTTCACTGAGTCGGCCGAGTTGCAAGTTGGCTCTATTTCGCCAATCACGTCCCCCGTCAAAGTCTGTGATTGCCATGATCGTGGCGTGATTGTGCGAGCGTTACCACCGCCGGTTCTGTTGTCAATCGCGATATAGTTTATCCAAGCGTCTCCGATTGCTTTTCCGGTCACCTTGTCCTTGACTGTTCCGAACTTCTTCGTAAGATGAAATCGCCCGAAACGGCCACTCGTGGTATCCGAGAAGCCAGTTCGAGTTCTCGTGTCGCAGATCGGTGGTCCGTAGATCGTCTGCACCCCCGCCCGCGTATACCTCGACAAGTGCTGATCTCACCATGGCAGCCGATGTCGCATCCGTGATTTTGACGCGCTCCGCGTGCAGCAGATCTCCGAACTCTTCTCGATAACCTGTGTGATGGGGCATGCAGTTCTTGCCATCCGCGTCGAGCACAAGAGTCTCAAGCATTGGGCCGGGGATGCTGTACTTGTGGAAGGCAGCGGCATCAGCGTCGGTGATCCACCTGACAGCCACAAATCGAAACCTTCGGAAGAGCGTCCGAAGCGCCTGGGATGAGAACATTTATAATTCTTCGATCGGCGATCCACCTGAGCTCACCCGTAGGCCTCTCGTTCTGCCGGACATACTCCTCGACCGCTCTCTGTTGCGCGGCATTGAGGCCCTCAAGTTTCGGCACGTCCGAACCAGGCGTCGCCCGGTTTTGAGCCGGGGCACTGCCACAGGCGAGCAAAACCGTCAGTACGATGGCGAATCTCATGGTACTGGTTGGAACGTCGGTCTTCAGAATTGTTGCTCCGAAAAATTGTTACACGGTAGAGTCCAACTCTTTCATTCTCCTTCGTCTGAGCTTTTTGCAGATAGCTGACGCAACAGGCCATTACAGTGCGCCGGGCTAAACCGGCATGAAGGTGTGTCCAGCGAAAGCTGGTGCATTCAGTGAGGATAAGCTCACCAGGGTAGAAGCCAGAGCCCTGTAGCTTGGATAGTAGGGAGGAGGGGAACCAAATCCTGAAAGCCTATCGACAAAGCCATCTCTCGGATGGTGAGCGAGTCATCGGGCCGCAACGAAAGTGAACGCACAACTGGCCTCGAAACGGTTTACCCCAGAGGCCGAGCCTTCCTTCATGAGGCGAAGGCAGCATGGAACGTCGCAAACTGGCCGACGCGGCGGGACACTCTGGCGGGGTTGGAGCGGCAGCACGATGATAAGGATGCCCTAAGCAACTGGAGAAACCCTACTCGTCCCGGTCGAGAAATCGACGGAAGCAAGGAAGCCGTATAACTGGCAGAACCAGGAAGTCGGCGGAAAGGCGAGAGGGCGGCGGAGGGGCCAGCAGTAGCGACGAAGCGGGGTAATGCCCGTGGAGCGAAGAGGCCCTGCTGTTTGCAATGACTCCAACAAAAGGAAGGCAAGGGTGAATGATAAAAGCGCCCGTTAGTTTGCAAGACCTGAGGAGGAGGCTATACATCAAGGCGAAGGCTGAACCAGCCTGGCGCTTTTGGGGACTGTATGTCCACGTCTGCAAGATGGAAACGCTTCAGGAAGCCTACGAGATGGCTAAGAGTAATGACGGAGCCCCAGGAGTCGATGGGGTCACGTTCGAAGCCATCGAGGAAAGCGGAGTGGAGAATTTTCTGAAACAGATTCGGGATGAATTGGTCGACAACACGTATCGACCCATGCCGGCGCGGAAGAAGGAGATTCCGAAGGACGGAGGCAAGAAGGTCCGCGTTCTTTCGATTCCCGCGATCCGTGACCGCGTGGTCCAGGGGGCAGTCAAGCTCATCCTGGAGCCGATCTTCGAAGCTGATTTCCAATCGGGATCGTATGGATACCGACCGAAGCGAACTGCTCATCAAGCGGTGAACCGAGTAGCACAAGCGATTGTCGAGGAAAAGACCCGTGTTATCGACTTCGACCTGCGCGCCTACTTGGATCCATCTACACAATGCCCCCTTATTCATGAAATAGGCCTGGTTGATCGTCCACTACTTTGATTCGCAAGCCTTTACGCCGTCCGCGCGTGACTAGTAAAGCGTCGAGCTCGCCACGC
>Ga0187779_10000119_pt1 | contig 60405 bp, 68 predicted proteins | sample 1015_Q2_SP10_10__FD_132435 | JGI IMG/M metagenome (GOLD analysis project Ga0187779, IMG submission 132435) | Tropical peat soil microbial communities from peatlands in Department of Meta, Colombia - 1015_Q2_SP10_10_MG | ecosystem: Environmental > Terrestrial > Soil > Wetlands > Peat | place...
TCATCGGAGGTCAGGCCGGCGCGGCGGCCAAGCTCGGCATGAAACGCACCACCCTCCAATCCAAGATGCAGAAGCTCGGCATCGTACGTTCCCACTAATGCCCACTCACGCCTTTATTTCCTGACAGTGAGCACCCGTGTACATAGACACTCTTGAGCAAGCGACATAGGGGTACTGGTACCGCTGTATCGAGAAGGAGTATCCTAAAGCGCACGGCTCAAAACTCTGAACGAAGACCGCTGTGTTTGATTCAGGCCTCCCTTCTCTGGAGGAGGGGATGAGCGTAATGGTGCCTTCAGGTCCATTGTTCCGCTATGGCCTCAGCGTTGCAGCAGTGGTACTTGCTCTGCTGCTCACCGCATTGTTTCAGCCTTTCCTAGATCGCAGTCTTTTTCTTCTGTTCTTCGGCGCTGTGATTATCAGTGCTTGGTTCGGTGGTATGGGACCAGGTCTTCTCGCCATTGGCCTCTCCAGCGCAGCGTGTCAGTACTTTCTGCTCCATCCGGTCGGCACCGAAATAGTCAATGCGTCTCCAGACCTACTGACGCTCCTCGTCTTTGGATTGGTCAGTCTCATCGCCACCGCACTGATCTCTGCCCGTTTGCGTACCGATCAGGCTCTACGTGCAAGCGAAGCGCAAATGCGGCGGCTAGTGAGCTCCAACATCGTCGGGATCATCCATTCACATTTTGATGGCCGCATTCTCGACGCCAATGACGCTTTTCTCGCGATGGTGGGATACACGCGAGCGGACCTGCGATCCGGGACCGTCCGGTGGGATGCGATGACACCACCGGAACTTCGTCATCTGAGCGAACGAGCCATGGAGAAGCTGAGGGCGTCAGGGGCTTGCCCGCCGTTTGAGAAGGAATACTTTCGCAAGGACAGCAGTCGCGTTCCGGTCCTGATTGGGTTGGCGCTCTTGGAGGGCACCCAGGACCAAGCGATGTGTTTCGTGCTCGATCTCTCAGAGGGCAAACGTATGGAAGAGGCGCTCAAGCAGATACGGGATCACCTGGAGGTCAGAGTTCGCGAGCAGACGGCTGCGTTGAGGCACATGAATGAAGCCTTGAAGGGCGAAATCGACGAGCACAAACGGGCTGAAGAGGCATTGCGCCTGAGCGAGCAACGCTTTCGGTATCTGGCAGAAAACATGGATGAGGTCTTTTGGTTCACACAAGTCAATCCTGAACGGACCCTCTACGTGAGTCCAGCGTTCGAGACCGTTTGGGGGCGAGCGGTCAACGATGTGTACGAGGACCCGCGTCTCTGGCTGCAATGTATCCACCCCGAGGACCGAGTGCGGGTGACAGGTGCCTTTGAAGCATGGCTTAACGGACAGGCTGAGATGTATGACATTGAATACCGCATTTTGACACCGCCCGATGAGGTTCGATGGATTCACGATCGAGGAGTCAAGGAAGAGAAGGAAGGTCGGCCGGTTCTCGTAGGTGGAATTGCAACCGACATCACCGAACGCAAGCGGGCGGAGGAGGCGCTGCGGGAGAGCGAGGCGCGGCTGAAACTCGCGCAAGAATCGGCCGGTGCCGGAGTGTGGGATTGGGACATCCGGTCCAGAACGATGAAGTGGTCGAAGGAGTATTATCGTTTGCTCGGACTCAAGCTGGGCGAACACCAGCCATCGCATGAAGCTTGGCTACGGTCCGTACATCCCGACGATCGACTCAGAGTTCAGTGCGCCGTGGAAGAGGCCATCAAGGAGAAACGAGAACTCGAGATTGAATATCGCATCTGTCGGCCCGATGGCGAGCTACGGTGGCTGACCCGGAGAGGACAGACGTTCCATGACCATGACGGGCAGCCGGCTCGCATGGTCGGCATTACGCTCGATATCACAGATCGCAAGCGAGGAGAGTTGTTGCTTGAGGGAGAAAAACGTCTTCTCGAGATGGTGGCCAGGGGTGATTCGCTCGCCGTCATCCTGGATGCCCTATGTCGGGTCGTCGAAGAGCTGTCCAACGGGTTGCTAGCGTCGATTTTGCTGTTGGATCGGTACGGCAAACGGCTCTGGCACGCAGCGGCCCCTAGTCTTCCAAAAAGTTACACTGACACGATTAACGGTATGGCTATCGGCCCTGCAGCAGGTTCGTGCGGAACGGCGGCTTACCGGGCCCAGAGAGTGGTTGTCCCAGACATAACCAAGAGCCAGCTATGGGCCGAGTATCGCGATCTGGGATTGGCGCACGGTTTGCGCGCCTGCTGGGCCACGCCGATTCTGTCCACCGAAGGTCCGGTCTTGGGGGCCTTTGCCATCTACTACCGCGAACCTCGCAGGCCTACCCCCCATGAGATCGATCTCGTTGAGCGAGCCACCTATCTCGCGAGAGTTACCATCGAACGCAAACGCGTAGAGGAGGCGCTAAGCACTATGCAGTCTGAACTCGCGCGCGCTTCTCGGGCAATGACGATGGGGGAGTTGATCGCATCTATCGCTCATGAAATCAATCAGCCTCTGGCCGCGATCGTCACCAACGGCAATGCGTGCCTGCGCTGGCTCTCCGGCCCAAAACCGAATATCAAGGAGTTACGGGAAGCGGTGGCAGACGTCGTGAAAGATGCCAACCGGGCTAGCGACGTGATCGCCCGCATTCGAGAGCTTTTGAAAAAGAGCCCTCCTCAGGCCGTGCGGCTGGATATGAACAAGGTCATTCGTGAAGTCGCTGCACTGGTGGACAAGGACGTCTTGAGAAGGAGAGTCTCGCTGCGAACGGTGCTCGCATCGAACCTGCCGAGCCTGTCGGGTGATCGCATTCAATTACAACAGGTGCTCCTCAACCTCGTCATGAACGCAGTCGAGGCCATGAGCATGGTTCCGGAGACGGGGCGAGAACTCGTGATTCAGTCGAGCGCGCACGGCTCGAACGAAGTGTTGGTCCAAGTGCGAGATGCGGGCATCGGGCTCGATCCGATCAACCTCGACCGTATCTTCGACCCGTTCTTTACGACAAAGACGAACGGGATGGGCATGGGGTTATCGATCAGTCGGTCCATTATCGAGGCCCACGGTGGAAAACTGGAGGCATCACCGAATGCGGATAGAGGGGCGAATTTTCATTTCACCCTTCCAGCCGAATGAAGGAAACGATCGTGCATGAAGTTGAACCATGTGTGTTTGTCGTGGATGACAATGCTTCGGTTCGGAAGGCATTGAAACGGTTGTTTTCATCGGTCGGCATGCAATGCGAGACGTTCCCCTCAGCTCAGGAGTTCCTACGATGCGACCCTCCGAATACCCCGGCGTGCTTGGTCCTGGACGTGCGCATGCCGGGGTTGAGCGGGCTCGAGCTCCAAAGCCGACTCGTTGCGGTGAATCAACACATCCCGATCATCTTCATCACCGGACATGGCGATATCCCCATGTCTGTACGAGCCATGAAAGCAGGCGCGGTGGAGTTTTTGACCAAACCGTTCCATGATCAGGACTTGTTGGAGGCGGTGCAGCAGGCCATCCAGCTCGATCGAACTGTGAAGCAGCAGCGGGCTGAATTGGCTCGACTCCGCGAGCGGTTCGAATCCCTCACGCCTCGTGAGCGTCAAGTGCTGGCGCTGGTCGTGACCGGCCGGCTCAATAAACAGACTGCAGTAGAACTCGGCACGAGCGAGAAGACGATTAAAGTTCACCGCCATCAGGTCATGCAGAAGATGCAGGCCCAGTCTCTGGCCCAGTTGGTTCTCATGGCCGAGAAACTCGGCCCCACCACCCGAACGGTCTAGCCATCTAAGACCAAAGTCCAATAGCTCATCTCTTTCGCTTCCGGTAGCCTCCGCCCACGAAAACCGATAGGGTCCCGCAATACTTCAGATGGGAGCGACCGCGTAGGCGAGACCCTCCCCGGGAACGATAGCCAAACGCCGATTGCTTTCAAGCGCCGACTCAAGAGGATCGTGTGGCAACGGCGAAGCGCGCTCTTGTTTCGATCGTGGACGATGACGAGTCGGTCCGCAGGGCGTTGAAACGGCTGATTCAATCGGTTGGGTTGAGAGCGGAGGTCTTCGCTTCGGTGGACGAATTGTTGTACTCAGGCCAACTGGGGAACACGGCATGCTTAATCCTCGACGTGGTGATGCCGGGAACGGGGGGCTTAGACTTCCAGCGCCGGTTGACCTCTGCCAAACAGCACATTCCCATTGTGTTCATTACGGCCCACGACGACGATCATGCTCGTCAGTCGGCCCTGGCTCTCGGAGCCGCCGCCTTTCTCCGAAAGCCGTTCTCAGATGAAGCCCTACTGGATGTCGTGCGCTCGGTCCTGGACATAGGTCAAGGAAAATGAGGGCTACGTCCGAGACAAAGCGGAGAGGAAATCATCTGGCATCCCTATGCCACCTCGGAGAGGAGGCTGTGTTGATATCAGGAACCATGGAATGATGCTGTTGATCCGGAAAGAGATCGAGGTCAAACCAAAGGAGGTGGTCGAGGTCCACGTTGAGTTTCCCGTCCGGAAGGTCACTATCGAATAGTCTCGCTCGAGACGAAGCACATGAAGTGGTACCACGCTTCAGATGAACCTGGCGAGACAAGGATGGCTGGTTGAAGGGAGGTTTGACCTATGGATCCCAGAGGGAGAAAACTCTGTTACAGGAGTGCAATTGTCGGACTGCTCGCACTCCTCGGATTCGTCAGCTATGAACTGGGCGCGCTCGTGCCGAAGGCGAATGCGATTCCGGCCTTCGCCCGCAAGTACAACTTTGCCTGCAATGTCTGCCATGTGCCTGGATTCCCAAAGCTCAACGACTTCGGCAACCTGTTTCGCGATCAGGGCTATCAACTGGGGACGGATAACGATTTGCCGACATTTGAGGGCATCTCGATGGGATTCTGGCCGCTGTCGTGGCGCACCACCGCCGGGTATGAACTTGCCGGCCAGAAGATAGATGGGGCAAAAGCCCAAACCGGCGGCGTCTGGTCTGCCACGTTGGACATGTTGAGTTTTGGCACCCTGCATCGCAACATTTCGTACGGAGTGGTCTTCACGGGCGCGAGTGCGACTTCCGGCTCCGGAGGAAATATCGATCTGGAATCGGCCTTTGTGCGTCTCATGAACCTGGAGCGGTTCCTGGGCGGGTCCACGAACACCTATCTGATGAATTTCAAAATCGGGAAATTCGAGCTGGACGTGCCCTTCAGTGAAAAACGGAGCCCAACGCTGAATTCCGAATATGTCTGGTACCATTACGTCGCGGGGACGCCGTGGGTTCAGTCGACCTTGGCAGGGTTGAACGCCACCGCCGGCATGACTGCCTCCTATATCAATCCGAATCAATTCCAGCCCGGATCGAATCAGCCGGGAATCGAGCTCACCGGGATTAAGAAGACTGATTCGACCGGGGGATATTTTCGGTACTCCCTGGCAGGGCTCACGACGAACATGAATGGGGCCTGTCCCGGCCCTGGCCCCACCCCCGGCGTTCAGGGTACGCCTGGCGCCGCGTTACCGAGCTGCACTGGAATGGGAGGCCGGGGCTTCGACTTCTACGGACACGTGACTCAGTCGTTCGGGGGCTACGGGATTGTCTCGGGTCAGCGAATCGGAGCGTTCTTCATGTATGGCAAGGCACCGACGGTGGATAATCCAGTTTGTCCTGGTTGTCAGGGAACAATGGGGAACAGTCAAGGGTTTATGCGCGTCGGGGGGGATGCAAGTCTGACCTTTGATGGGCAATGGAATCTCTTCGGGTCATACGTGTACGCGAACGACAGCTCTGGGCTCTTTCAAAACACTCAGTTGCTACCGACTAATACGAATGGATCACTCGGCGGATTCCAGAACGCGGCCTGGCAGGGCGGATTTGTGGAGTTGAACTGGTACCCAACCCAACTTCCTCTAGTCGGAGGGACCGGGTGGCTGTTCGGCTACCGGTATGACCTGATCCGCAATATCCGGCAAGGCATCTCCTCCTTTGCCAGCACCTACAACAACGTGGATTCCAACACGTTCCTGGCGCGGTACTACATTCATCAGTCAACGCGGACTGATATCGCGCTGCATGCCGAATATAATTTCTACACCGATACGGGGGTAGGAGTGAATGGGGGTGATTTGAAGGGAAAAACCATGTTGGTCGGGATGGACTTTGCTTTCTGAGATCGCCTTCTTTTCACGAAAGGGTATAAGCAGGGGGTAGCGCCACTCGGTTTGGCAAAATGCTCGCTGTTGGGTTAGGTTGTGCCTACTAAATGGGCAATACCTGCGGACAAGGGCGGTGGGGACCTCGTTTGCCCGGCGCAGTCTCTACGGTGGTACTGCTGGTGGGACTCTTCTCCCTGTTCCTCCCGATGGCTGCGGCGGGACAAGAGGCAAGACTCCAAGTGCTTCCGTTGCGTCCGTTCTACGTGGACTTTGCAATGCGGCAAACATTTACCCCGAACGGGCGTGATTTGGCTTTCCAAGCCGGCTTCACCGCCCTCACCTACGGCAATTTGGAGGTAGGGGCGACCTATCAATACTTCGGATTCGACTCGACAGACCAGCACGCCAACATCCACTCGGTCTATCTGAACCCACGGTGGAACAATTTTATTGACATCCTGGATTTTCCCAGCGGAAGCCCGATCAGCCGTACGCTCAGACATCTACTGTTCGGCCCCCTCGAAGATCGAGCGGTCCCCTTTGTGGGCGCCATCGGCGGAGTCGTCGTTGCGGGCCCTGGGAATAAAGCTCCCGCTTATTTAACCGGAGCAAATCTCGGGGTCCGTTTTCCAGTAGGACACAGTTTCGCATTGGAGCTTGAGTTTGCATACTTCGTCTACGGGCTTGATTTTGAGGGGACCTCGGGGAACGAGCAGCAGTTGCTCTTCATAACAGGTATATTGTTCTGAGCCGATCCGACGACGAACATCGCATCATCGGCCGGCCGGTCGGATATTCGTGGAGCTGGAAGGGTGATTCATCTGCCTGGTCGGATGTCGGGCTGTCTGCTGGCGCTGGTTGTGGGATCCCTCATCCAGGGATGCGGGTTATTGTATGATGCGACGGCATTGTTGAAACCACTGGGTGCCGAACTGTCAGATGAAGTCGACGTGATCTGTCAACACCGACGGTTGCAAGTTGGGATCGCGGTCGAGCCGTTTCAGCCCTTTGTCTTTCCTGCTGTGTGGACCGACCAGGGTCCCAGAGTCACGGGCTTGGACATTGAGTTGACCCAAGAAATCACCGCGACCTTGTCCAGACACTGTGGAGGGCCGCCGGTAACCGCGGTTCCGCACCTGGTTCATTTCCGGGACCTGTTCAGGCTGTTGACCGAGGGACAGCTGGACTTGTTCGTGTCCTCGGTGGCGTACAATGTGCCGCATCCCTCAGCGACGGGTCTCGCGTTTTCAACCCCCTATTATTATGAGGGCGCGATAGGTGTGGCCGCGCGGCGGCCGGATGTGATCGAGCACGTACGCTCCGCGCTTCGTGAGCCGTCACCAGATGGAAATCTTCTCGCTGCACGCAAGAAGGCACTTGCTGGATTGACTGTGGCGGCACAGGAAGGGAGATCCCCTTATGTGTACGCGGAGGCCGAACTCAAAGACATCCGCCTTGTGGCATGCGACACACTCTTAGCCGCCTTCGAGTCGCAGGACCCACCGATCGATGTCATTCTTACCAAACAACCCATCCTTGACTTTCTCCTCCGTCGGGAACGCAAGGACTGGCAGTCGCTCGTCCTGGAGAACGGGCAACCGTTCTTGCTGACCCGCGAGCTCTATACCGTTGTGATGGCGGAGCAGAGTTTTCAGCTACAATCGCTGGTCAATGATCTACTGTTTCAACTGGAGCAATCCGGACGGTTGGAAGCCATGCGTCGCCGTTGGGTTGAAGAAGATTATACCTACACAGAGCGAGCCGTGAGAGAGGGCCTTGTCGCAACGGCATCGAAGGCTATTCACAGGAACGAGCAAGGAAGTTGTCGGTGGGCAAGGTAGCGGCAATCGAAGCCTAGAGTATGATTGAAGAGTAGCCAGTAAGGAGGTGCTACCATGATCGTATATACCGCAATCGCTGTGTTGGGATTTGTGATCGGGTTACCCGGGGAGGTGGTTTTCTGGGCGATAGATACGGTGGAAATGACGATGAAGCCAGACGAAATCTGTCGATCAGCTGACCAGACACTTGGGGACTATTTCGTGAAAGGTCATTGGACCGAGGCTCCCTGGCGGCCGGTGTGCAAAGAGTAATAAGTGTGGCACAAAAATATTTCGATGGCGTGCAGAAGGCCACAGTCGTCCTTCTCGCAACCGGCATGATCGGTCTGTTGGGTCAGGCCTGTCGAGGCCCGGCGCCACCCGCCCCAATTGCCTGCGGCACATGTGAGGACCAAGACCGTATCGTCAGGCTACAACCTGCCCCTCCTGGCGAGGGGCAGGCTGCTTTCGCCCATCCGTTCCTTTTAAATCCTGATGACTGGAAAGTCATCCTCAAGAGCATCCACGTCCAGCGGCAAAGCCAAGGGTTTCTCATCTTCACGTCCAAGGATGCCGTGGAACCAGCCTTTACAGACGACGAGGTCGAATACCTCAGCACGACGCTCAGCCGGGTGTTCGGGCATGCAAGCCGAAATGAGCGGGTGGTCTTTGCCGTCAGCCGGCATCAGCCCGCTGACATCACGGAAGTCACGAGCGGTGGGTGGTTTGTGCAAGGACCGTCGCTGCATCTGGTCTTGGCTAATTATCGATTTGCAGTCACGATGGCGAGTATCCGCGAACTCTTGTGGCAAGATCCGATGTGGACCCAAGCTGGCCCCTCCTATGACTTTGTTCCCGGCGACCATCAAACAGTGGCGCCAGAAGAAGATTCTGTTCGTCGCCTCATCTCACTGAGACTGCCCCTGCTCTCCATCGCTTACAAACCACTGTTGCTCGGCGAGTCTTCCGTCTCAGCGGCTGTGCCGAGCGGCTCTACGGGTCGCGAACTGTCTCCTCCACCCACTCGACCCTCTCCACCAAGTAAGTCGGTGGAGGAGCGGCTGCAGATGCTCAAGCGCATGAGGGAACAGGAGCTCATTACAGAGGAAGAGTACCGAGCCAAGAAACGCCAGCTCCTTGAGCAATTCTAATAGACCAATCTTTCGAGGGAATAATTGTGTCAGGTGTTTTCGGTGAAGAGTTCAAGACACTGGGTAGGTTGTGAGAACCCACGAGCTCTGCGTTCATGCGGGGCAAAACGGATCGCCAGCAGAGGCGTCGAGAACCGCTAGGATTTCGGCGACAAGTTCGGAGTATTTTACGGTGCGGGCCGGCGCGGCGGCCAAACTCGGCATGAAACTAAACACCCTCCAATCCAAGATGCAGAAGCTCGGCATCTTCCGTCCCTCGTAGCACTTCCTCGGACACGAGGCTAGGGGCCAGGGGCGAGAGGAGAGAATTATTTCCCTCTTGCCGCATGCCTCTTGCCAAGCACAGCCTTCAACCATTAGCGTTCTTCTTTCACGCAGCACTGTCGAGCCCCCTCGCCTCTCACCTCGTGCCTCTAGCCTGTCGCTTGAGCGCCGACTTTTCGGCATCTGCCGAGATGTCGGCAGTATCTCTCCGGCTCCCTTCGCTCGTCATCAGCAATGTCTTTTGTGTCGCGAGGAGAATGTGTTCTGTTTTTCGTCACTTAGCAGCGTTCACGATTATTGACGTGTGTGGAACGATCATTGCTGTGGGAAGAACCGCGAGTACAGATAACCATCCACAATCTTCGACGTACACGAGGCCGGTATGAACGAAGCGATTGAGTTTCTAGCACAGCACGGAACTCTGGTCCTGTTTGTCGTGGTCTTTGCGGAGCAAGTCGGATTGCCGCTGCCCGCCGTCCCATTTTTGATCGCCGCCGGCGCCTTGGCTGGCACCGGTCAAATGGGGTTAGGTATGGCTGTCGGGTCGGCCGTCTTGGCAGCTCTCGCGGGTGATCAAGTCTGGTTCGAGCTCGGCCGACGACGAGGTCGTCGAGTGTTGAACTGGCTCTGCCGCATCTCGCTCGAGCCGACCTCGTGCGTCCGTCGAACCGAAGACTTCTTTGCCCGTCATGGAGTCCGCTCATTAGTTGTCGCGAAATTCGTGCCGGGCCTGAGCACCATCGCACCGCCGCTTGCCGGCATTGTGGGGCTCCCGGTCCCGCAATACCTTTTATACAACGGCTTGGGAGCAATCCTGTGGGTAGGCTCCGGCATCGGCCTCGGCTATATGTTCAGTGATCAGCTCGAACATGCTCTGACCCTGAGCGCCCAGGTTGGCCCAACTGTCATCTTGCTCTTCCTCGGCGGCGTGACCGCGTACGTTGTCGTGAAAGCGCTCCGCCGGCAGCAAGCGGAGAGTCTTGTGCCGCGCCTGACCGCTCAAGAAGTGGCCGACAAGCTCACGGCGGGAGAAGATCCGATGATCATTGACCTGCGTTCTCATGGGGCTCGACAGACGGAAGCGGGAATCCTCGGATCGCTCTCTCTGTCGCTCGAAGACTTGAAAGCGAAGCCTGAGGATCTTCCGCGCGATCGAGATGTGATCCTCTATTGTGACTGCCCGGAAGATGCGGCGAGCGTTCAGGGCGCGATGCTGCTCCGCAAGTTGGGATTCACGCGGGTTTGGCCGCTCGCCGGCGGCATCGAAGCCTGGCGCGCCATCACCGTGAAGGCAGAAGACCAGATGAGAGTTGCTGCAAGCGAAGCGGTTACAGTCTGACGGACACACGCGAGGTTCAGCGATTTCTGATACATGAAATGGAGGGCACATGGAACGGACACTGACACACACGAATGTCGCGACACTGATGGCAATGGCTGCAACGATCGGTGGAACCCTTCTGTGCCTCCACCTTCTCTTTCTTCCCGACACGATCGGGGCAACTGTGCCGGAGGCGAAGGCGAATGGCGCGGTCGATCTGGAGGTTTCGCTGCGTTGGATTCAGCCGATACTCGGCCAGGCGATCGTGGAAGATACGTTGATCAAGCAGCGGTATGGGAGCGAGATCGGTGAAGCGATCAAGGTTCCCAACGAGGCCACGGCGGCGGCATACCGCCTTCACGGTGCGAATCCCTATGCACAGGCCTCGGCCTACGCGGGGGCTATGGTGGTGGACCATGCGACTCGGACGCAATGGGTCATGGGTCGGCTCATCGCGGAGTTGACGAGGCACAGGGTGCGAGCTGGGACACTAACGGCGGATCGACTGGCGGGAGAAGAGAACCAACGAATGATCACCATTGCTCAACAGGCCGGGAAGAAGTCAGACGACGTCTTCCTGACTGAATTGCAGACCAGGCTTGGGCAGGTGATCGTGTCCGACACCGTGAATCGGGTGCACACGGCTGAGCGCAATCCCGATCGGGTCGGCCTGATCTTCTGACCGGAAGGGACCGTTATCGAGAGAGGAAAAAGGGACTGGAGAAAGGAGACGGAACCATGAGCAGGCTTACGGAAAAAGTGGCGATCGTGACCGGGGCATCAGACGGTATCGGGCGTGCGATCGCAGAAAGGCTGGCGCAGGACGGCGCCACCGTGGTCGTGAATTACGGCAAGAGCACGGACAAGGCCAAGCAGGTCGTCGCCGGCATTGAAGCGAAAGGCGGCAAGGCCGTCGCGATCCAAGCCGACATGAGCAAGGTCGGCGATGCCGGACGGTTGGTGAAGGACACGGTGAAGAAATTCGGCCGGCTGGACATTCTGGTGAACAACGCGGGCATGTTTATGTTCAAGCCCTTGGTCGACATGAGCGAAGAAGAGTTCGACCACATGTTTGCCCTCAATACCAAGGGGCCGTACTTTGCGCTTCAGGAAGCGGCGAAAGTCATCCAGGACGGTGGACGCATCGTGAACATTTCGACGGACGGTACCCACATCGGGTTTGGCAGTGCCACGGCGTATCTCGGCAGCAAAGGGGCGCTGGAACAGTTCACAAAAGGCTTGGCCCACGAGCTGGCCCCCAAGGGAGTTACGGTGAATACCGTGTCACCGGGGTACACGATCACGGCCATGCTTCCCCCTGATCCCGCCTTCCGGCAGATCGGTGAGCAGGCCTCGCCGCTCAAGCGACTCGGCGTCCCCAAGGACATTGCCGACGTCGTGGCCTTCGTGGTCAGCGAAGAGGCACGATGGTTGACGGGACAAAATATCCATGCCGGCGGCGGCGTGGTGATGTGATTGACGGTTTCCGTCCCTGAGACTAGGGCGGCCTTAATCTGGGAGGAGGTGCGCCATGGCAGTCACCTTGATCAACGTGTTTTCAGTCCCGAAGGGCAAGGAAGACGAGTTCGTGAAGTGGTGGCAGGACGTGAAGACCAATATTACGAAGCAACCGGGGTTTATCAGCGGAAAGTTTCATCGGAGCATCAAGCCAGACAGCAAATTCAACTTCATCAATGTTGCGATCTGGGAGAACGAAAACCTTTACTGGAAAGCTTATGAGAAGAGCGCGGCGCCCGCGAAGTCGAAGTTAGAGCACATGGGCGCTGAGATGGTTCCGGCTCTCTATCACGTTGCGTTCGAATATTGATCCGGATGCGCGGAGATGGCTGCATTGCATCCGGGTGGCCGCCCGCAAATCAGGAGCGAGAGCTGGTGATCGGTTCGGGCAAAAAAGTACAGGAGAAAAAGCGCCGTGAAAGACAATCTCGACAAAGTCAAACTGCTGGCGCGCGACTTACGGAACGGCAAGGAGTTTCCGCGGAGCCCGCGCGAAACGTTGGCAGGCTATGTCCTTGCGGCCCGTGCCGTCGACAAATGCCGAGCGGTCCTCGTCGGCTGGCAGGGCGAATTCCATTCCAACTGCCCGCTCGACCAACGGTGGCTGAAGTTTGCGGGGATCGATTACCACGCGTACCGCTCGTTTGTCGCCACCGGCGCAACCGACGATGAGATCGCGGCGTGGATCGGCGACCATGCCAAGAAGCGCTCCCGTGCCGAGATCGTCGTCTGGAACAATAAGGAACGCGATCTGCGCTTGAGCGACCTGTCTCCGGAGCTGCAGGAATACATGGAGGACTACATCCGGCAGTACGTTCCGCGCAACCGCGTCGTGTATCACTGGTTCGATGTGTACGACCTGGAGGAGCAACGGATCTAACGGAGTGAACGATGTCCTATCCCGATCCCCGCTATCGAGGCGACAAGGGCGAGATCAGCGCGGTCTACCGTCCGGCCGACCAGAAGCCCGAGCTGGCGATTGGGTCCGGAACGGCGGTGCGCTATCTGGCGACCGGAGGGTCCACACGCAGACAATTCGGCCTGTATCGGTGGGATTCGAAACCGCACACGCCGGGGCCGACCGCGCACTTCCACAGGACCATGTCGGAATCGTTCTTCGTCCTGGCCGGGTCGGTGCGGCTGTTCGACGGAGAGCGCTGGCTTGACGCAACGGCGGGGGATTTTCTCTACGTCCCAGAGGGCGGCGTACACGCGTTTCACAATGGGTCCGACGAGGCCGCCTCGATGCTGATTCTCTTCGCCCCGGGCGCGCCGCGAGAGGCCTACTTCGAAGCCCTTGCTCAGAAAGCCGCAGGCCGTCAGTTCAGTGACGAAGAGTGGCTCGACCTCTGCCGCCGCCACGACAATCATTTTGTCTGACCTCGCCGGCACATTACTCGCACGTGCGAGCGCCTCTTGCTCTCACTCCTGCCATCGGATCGTTTACTCATCCCTTGTAGCTCGTCGTTCGTAGCTCGCACTCGAAGCCATCAGGAGTTGGCGATCAGTCTTGAAGCCGATCGATCTACGCGATAGGCTTTACCGTTCGACAAGCTCACGGCCCGACTCGACTGGCTTCGACCAGTTCCCCTCGATCTGCTCGGGGCCTGAGCTTGTCGAGGGGAACTGGTCGCAGGCTGAGTTATACCGAAGGGCAAGAGGCGGGACAGCAACGGACGTGTGGCACGGTTGGCATCCCTCACCGTATAATTTTCCAGCTAGGCATTACTCGTCAGGACGGAAGATGATGAATCGCCACACCATCGGTTTCTTGATGCTACTTTCGCTGGGCACAACACCAGCCGCGGTTTGGGCAGAGGCGCATTCCATCACCGCCACGGGTGAATACAAAATGGGGGAGAATGATAGCCTGGAAGATGCGAAGCGCCTTGCCCTCCTGAATGCCAGGACTCTATGTGTCGGACAAGCGGTCCGGTATCTGGCCGACCTCCCGGACGTGAAGCAGTTGGGACTGAACGCCGATGAACTCAGGGCCTACACCACCGGCCTTTTGGAGATAAACGAATATCCCCACGAAACGGCGACCCAAGGACCCCAAACGACGGTGTCGGTCCTGGTCAAGACAGTCATCGATCCGTCGATCGTGGTTCCTCAGCTCGAACAGTTGATGCGAAACGAGCGCGCAAAGGTCGAACTCACGCGAGCCCGGGATAAGATCGACGGATACCGCAAAGACCTGGAAGCTGACACCCAACGATTAGCCGCCGCACGCGAGAAATCGGAGCTGCAGACCATCGCTCAGCATCGACGCGACCTCATGAGTTTCATCGATACGGAAGAGCAAATGGCACACACCTGGTCCGCGTTGGTGGGAGCAGAAGAGATGAGACGCCCGGACACGGCGCCGGGCAAGGAAGCCGGCAAGCACAAAAAGAGCCAGTCCAAGCCGGCGCACGCCGGTGCTCCCGATAATGCGGAGGAACATCGCAAGAAGGGGGCGTCGCTCAACGCACAAGGCGACTATGACGCAGCGATCCCGGAGTTCCGTCAGGCACTCAGTCTAATGCCGGATCTGACGCGAGCGCACCTCGGCCTGGGAGAGGCGTTGCAAGGGAAGGGAGACCTCCAGGGGGCCATGGCCGAATACAAGACGGCACTCAGTAAACAGCCCGACGATCCTGATGCGCATACCGCTCTCGGAACGCTGCTCCAGGGGAAGGGTGATCTGGAGGGAGCCATCGCCGAATACCGCACAGCCCTTCGTCAGCGGCCTGATGACGCCGTAACGCACTATAATCTGGGGACCGCGCTCTCGACCAAAGGGCAGGTAGACGAGGCCGTGACGGAATATCGAACGGCCATTCGCCTCAATCCTGATTTGGTGGAGGCGTACTTCGATCTGGGCAGTCTCTTGAAAGCAAACGCCCAAACGAAGGAAGCGGCTGACGCGTTTCGGGAGTATGTGAAGCGCGCGCCCAGCACCCCGGCAAATAAGAAATGGATCGAGCAGGCACAGGCCTTTCTGACTGAGGCGGGTGAGCAGCGACGACATGAACGGCACTAGGCCCTGTTCCGATCTCTCTGGTCCCTGTGGTCCATTTGGTGTGTCTCGCTTCTTTGGTTCGAGGAACGATGTAAACCAGACAAACGAGATAGACCAGACCAACGCTCCCCTCCCGCCTGTGCCATACGCTATAAGCCATAAGCTCTCAGCTCTTTGTGTCCGCCTATGAGTCGTACCGTCCTCATCGTCAGCGCGCACCCCGATGACATGGAAATCGGGATGGGGGGAACCGTCGCCAAGCTGGTTCAGGAAGGGGCCGAGGTCACTTCTCTCATCGTGACCGATGGCGGTCGGGCGTCGAATCCCTTCGGCTGGACGGAGCAACAAATGGCTGACGAGCGGCGAGCTGAAGCGCTGCGGGCCGCCGAAGTCTTGGGCGTGAAGGACGTGATTTTCTGCAACCAGCCTGATGCGGCGGACGAGGTTGATGTGAAGGCAGTCAGGCGGAAGCTCGTCGAGGTCATGACTCGTCTCAAGCCCGCCGAGGTCTATACGCTGCACGACGAACTCGATCGGCATCCGGGCCATCGCCTGGCTGGTCGGCTGACGCGAGAAGGTATTGGTGAATCGGGTCTCACGCCGTCGGGAGGAGTCTGGGCCTATGAAATTTGGGGCCTCTTCGCCAAATGGGATCGTCTCGAGTACATCGACGCCTATCTGGAGAAAAAGAAGCTGGCGATCGCGGAGCATCGCAGTCAGGTGGCGACGATCCCATACGGGGACGGGATGCTCGCATTGAATCGTTGGCGTGCCGTGTACGCCGATCCCTTCGCCGATACGCCGGCGGGCACATATGCGGAGGCGTTCGTTCGAGTGGCGCTCGAATCTCGTCGTTCGTGAAGGCTTCGCGCGACAGGCGGGACGAGCGCGACTGGCGCGACTTGTTGACAGGACGCGTTCGACGGTTCGTGCAAGTCTTGCTTGTCTCGCCTTTCTCGCCCGTCCAGCCAGTCTCGCCGTGTCAAATGGTTGCATCACGTGATCTCGCTGAGTTGACACAAACTACACCAAAAAGTAGCCCTTCCCTATTTGCTGCAAGCTAATCCGACGAAGTTTCGGTTTCGCCTGCCACATCTACTTAACTTCGTGTATCCTATGGACCAGTTTTAAGCAAATGGGTGACCAATAATGCCTCGAGGCAGACAAGTTCCGATCACCCCTGAGGTCTTAGATTGGGCCATCAGAACCTCAGGCTTTTCTCAAAATGAGATAGCAGACAAACTCGATACTCCCCCTTCAACGCTAAGGGCTTGGATTGCTGGGAGTGAGAAGCCTGGCCTAACAGTCCTTCGACGGCTTGCAAGCCTGCTCAAGAGACCACTTGCCACATTTCTACTTCCTGCTCCACCCAGGTCGGTTAGTGTGCATGTTGAATTTCGACATCCGCCCGGGGAAACAAGAAGGTCATTAAATTCGGTAGAAGTAAACAACCTTCGCGAGGCATCTCGGATCCAGAGGGGGTTAGCGTCGATACTTTCTCAACTTGGGGAGCCAACAATACCATTTCCCTCCGTATCAACGTCGGACGACCACGAGCGAGTTGCCACAGAGGAACGGCAGAGGATCCGCGTTGCAGTCGAGGATCAGATCCGATGGTCAACGCATTCTCAAGCTCTTCAGGCGTGGCGAAATGCGCTTGAACAAAGAGGTGTGATTGTCTTCCTTCTCCCAATGGGGAAAGAGTCTTCACGCGGCTTTTCTCTCTGGAATGAGTACGCACCTCTAATCTCCGTAAACACTCAGTGGAATTATCAAGCTAGAATCTTCACCCTATTCCACGAATACGCGCATCTGATTACGAGAACCAGTTCGTCATGTTTGGGGCATATCTCGGCGCGTTTAAGACTAGGTGAAGATCATGTTGAGAGGTGGTGCGAGAGATTTGCAGCAGCTTTTCTCGCTCCGTGGGGAGCGATCGAAACCGTAGCTAAGCAAAGATTTGGCTGGCAACTCGGGAGAGAAATTCATGATCTGGCGCTGGCACGAAAGCTCGCCAATAGCTTCCACATTAGTCTCCGGGCAATGACGCTGAGACTAATCGATCATGGTATTGCAAGTTGGGATTTGTATGGGCAGATACCAGAATACATCGACAAGAAGGGTGGCGGTGGTGGTGGTGAAGGGAGAACCCGTCTTCAGATACGACAAGACGAGTGTGGAGATCAAACAACCCGCGTATTGATAAAAGGACTTCAGCACGATGTTTTGTGTCGAACCGATGTCCTCAGCTATTTGGATGTCACCGATACAGACCTTGATTCACTCTTTTCTGAATCGAGCGGCCGTTAGGTGGGCAAGAGCACATGCCCGATGATGTGGCAGTCACAGATACTTCTTCAATCATTCAACTTCGGGATCTTGAGATTACACGCAATGATCTTCCTATTGTTCTGGGCAAGCTCACCGAATTGGTAAATGGTAACAGCCTTGTCTTCCCCAAGGAGGTGATTCCTGAGCTTGAAAGACACACCAGCCCTGACTCAAGATCTCAAATACTCGTAGATTGGGCCCGGTCTAGCTCCTTACTTGCAACCCGCCATACTGTTCCACTTGAAACAGTGAAACTTGTCCTTCAACGTGTTCCAGACGTTCTTGATCCTGATAAGCATGGGGTCGAGGAAGCAGATCACTACGTCTCAGCGCTCGCCGTTCACTTTAATGCTGAGGGCCATCAAGTCACGGTTCTTACCGAAGAAACTAGGGATCGCGCTTACAAATGGTCGATGACTAGAGCGTGTGGGCACTTAAGACTGATCCGTCTTCCAATTGAGGGATTTCTTCATGAGAAGGGAATATGGTGGAGGAGTAGATAAGTTGGCCGTGGAGAAATGCTCAGGGCCCCCATTTCGCGGCGCGGGGCAAATGGAATCTTTCAAACTGATTTGGCATCGATTTCCGAGCTTCGTCGCTGCTGGTACAGTGTTTCGGGGTAAAGGTTGCATCTATTTGCAAACTGATGCCACCGGAAACATTCTACGTGTTGGAGAATGCGATGACCCCTGGGAACGATACAAAGGCGGAACGGCATACGCTCTTGATGCGGCCGGTCACGGCTCAAGAAATCTATACTTCTTCGCTGAAGTGGGTGCACACTCACAAGCTAGAAAGGCACTCGAAGCCAACCTTATTTTTCAGCTTCAGCCGCAATACAACAATCAGCATAGAAAAAGAGCGCCGCGAGTGAGGTTGCAATGTACCCATTCAGGCGATGTACCAAACGGCTTACAGCGTTTACCGGGTTGACATTGGGGCAGAAAGAAAAAGGAGCTGGAGTTTTTGCGGGAATGTCTCCTCCGCGCGCGGCGAGTAAAGAAAATGGTGGCAGGAACCGTTTCCATCTGAAGGGCCGCCCCAGCTCCGCCAGCTGCATCCGTCCTCGCTGCTGGTTCTCCCCGTCGCTTTATAGTGCCACCTCGGAGTAGGCTCCGGCTTCTTCGAGTGCGTCGCTCTCGAACCGCTCTCGACGGCCTTCGCTGCCGGCCCTGTTCCGATAGACCAGCTCGTCGGTGTCGAGATCATATTCAGGAATGTCGGCGCTCTCCCATCGTTGCTGGAAGTAGTGGGCATAGAGCGTATAAAGGCCGTGGTCCTGGCGGTTGTGCCGCAGGACATACTCCGGCAGGGCCTGGACGTCCAGATCGGTGTGGTAATGCTGGAGCCAGAGATAATCGCCCAAGATGACCATTTTGACCAGGGGCGGGTCCGCATAGAGCTTCAGTCTGACGGCTTTCCCCATCGCTCTGAGTCGTTTGAGCAGGGCAATGCTCTGCCGGACTTCTTCCCGGAAGGCGGTGAGGGTGTACTTGGGGTGGTTGATGGCCTCGATGCGCGCGCTCGCGTCCTGGCTGTAAGGATTCACCAGGAGGATGTTCGCGCCGAGGCATTTGTCGAGGACTGATGACAGATCGCCGACTTGATCGACGAAGGTGTTGTAGCCGCTCGAGCCGATCACCATGATGGTGCGGCCGGTGCCTTGTTCTTCCTTGAGCCGTTTGATGCGTCGCTGCGCGTTCCGCGTGCGCCGGGGGAAAAAGGAAACGAGGCCGGCGCCGGTGGCCGCGGCGGCGAGGGGACGGTCGCGCAGACTGCGATGGACGAAGCTGAGGCCGACAATGAGCAGAATGGCGACGCTCATTTCGACGGTGATGAGCGAGAACTTGTCATGCTCCACGCGGGACCAGAACGCCAAGAACTGCTTGGCACCCGCCGGGAGGAGAAGCGCAATGGCTGCGCTCAAGGCGACGATGATGATGTGATAGAGACTTCCCACGGCGTCGCGGAGAAGGGAACGAACGGTTGACGACAATTCATGAAACAAGAATCACCTCTCGAGTTGTTGAACGATAGACCACGCACCTCTGTCCAACTATCATGCAAGCGATGGGCCGAGGCCGTGAGGTGTGCTTAGCAGATACAGAACGATGGTGCGGGGACGAGACTCATTATCATGGCAGAATCCATGTCAGCCGGAGACTGGGACTGTTCGCAGATGTGTACGCAATTCACATAAACATTAGCACGATTGGACGAGTAACACAAGCGCTTCGGCGAGGTTGCGCTCGTGGATCGTGCCTTTCTCGACGCAGATGGAACCGGAAAACCGGGACATTCTGCTTTTCGGATCGCCTCCTTCGCGCGCGGGGGCTGAAGGACACGCATTTCTCCAACTCCTCAGTTGAAGAGTTTCCTCATTGATTTTTGGGGCGCCTCAATCTAGCCTACCCACGATTTCCTGGGGCGTCGTCTTGGAGTGGTGAGTCAATCGCTCCGAAAAGTTCTCTATCCACGCAAACCACAGTCCGTCCCGAACAACTCTCATCGATTCGATGCGGAGGGTCCTGCCATGTCGGAACAACCGAACGAGCCAACCGGACTGACCAGACGGGAGCTCACGAAGCTTTTGGGCGCGTCTGTCGGACTGGCTTGTCTGTCGCCCCTTGCCGGCTGCGGCGAGCTCTGGGAACGCCAACCGGTCATCCCCGTGGACACCTGGCACAAGGGGGTCTGCCGCTTCTGCGGAACGGGCTGCGGCGTCATGATCGGCCTGAAGGATAACAAAGTGGCGGACGTCAAAGGAGACGATGAGGCCCACAATCGTGGCCGTCTCTGCATCAAGGGTCTCGCGACCCGCGACATTCTCTACTCCGAGGGCCGTGCCCTCTATCCGATGATCCGCAAAGACGGCGAACTCCAGCGGGTGAGCTGGGACGAAGCCATGACGCTGGTCGCGCAACGGTTCAAGGCATCGATCGAGACGCATGGGCCGGACAGCGTCGCCTACTACGGCAGCGGGCAGCTGTACACCCAGGAAAGCTACACCGCGAATAAATTATTCAAGGCCGGTATCGGCACCAACAATGTCGACGGGAACCCGCGCTTATGCATGGCGTCGGCTGTCACCGGTTACACCACCACCTTTGGCAAGGATGAACCAGCCGGCTGCTACGAGGACGTCGACGATGCCGAGTGCTTTTTTATCACGGGATCGAACACCCTGGAGTGCCATCCGATTATTTGGGAACGTGTGCGCGATCGCAAACGGAGTCATCCCAAAACCAAGATCATTCTCGTCGACCCACGCACAACCTTTACGGCACGGCATGCGGACCTACACCTGCCGATCTATCCAGGTACAGATGTCTCGCTGTACAACGCGATGATGCACGTGTTTCTCGAACAGAAGTTCATCGATGCGGACATGGTCGAACACTACCTCTCATTCCAGGAAGGCGAAGCGAAACGGACGTTCGACGACTTCAAGCGGCACATCGCGAAGTATACGCCGGAGGCGGCTGCCAAGACCTGCGGCATCACTCCGCGGGACATCCGCGAAGCGGCGTTCCTCTTCGCCTCGTCGAAGGCCACGATGTCGTTTTGGACCATGGGGCTGAACCAGCAAGCACAGGGGACTGCCTCCAACCGGCTGGTCTGCGCGATGCATCTCCTGACGGGACACTTTGGCCGCCCAGGCGCCACGCCATTTTCGTTGACTGGTCAGCCGAACGCCTGCGGCGGGGTGCGCGACACCGGTTCGCTCGCGCATGCGCTGCCGAACGGACGTCTGGTTGCCAACCCCACGCACCGGGAGGAAATGGAGGACTTGTGGAAGGTCCCACGGGGGCGGATCAGTCCGAAGCCGGGATACCACGCCGTCGCCCTGTTTGACGCGATGAACCGCGGCGCGGTGAACTGCTGCCTCGTGATGTGCACGAACCCCGGGCAAACGCTTCCCAGCGTCACGACCTACCGGCAAGGGATGGAAAAAGCCTTCCTGGTGGTGGTGGACGCGTTTCATCCGACGGAGACCACGAAATATGCCGACGTGGTGCTGCCCGCTGCCCTGTGGGTGGAGAAAGAAGGCGTCACGGGCAACGCGGAACGGCGCTATCATCTCTACCCAAAACTCGTCGATCCGCCGGGCGAGGCCAAAAGCGACTTGGATATTCTCGTCGATCTGGCGGATCGCCTCGGGCATGGGAATCTGATCTCAGCCAGAACCCCGAGAGATGTCTGGGACGAATGGCGCAAGGTCTCGGCCCATTCGAAATACAACTTTGAAGGCATCACCTACGAGCGGTTGGAGAAGGAGCGCGGGTTACTCTGGCCTTGCCCGACGGAGACGCACCCGGGTACGAAGCGGCGGTACGTTCCGGGGGAGGATCCCATGGCAACGGGTACCGGCCGGTTGGATTTCTACGGAAAACCGGATGGGCGAGCGACCATCTGGCTGGACCATCAGGAAGAACCGCTCGATCCCTACACCACCGAGTTTCCGCTGATCTTCAACACGGGCCGGATTCTGGAGCACTGGCATACGATGACCATCACCGGTCCGGTACCCACACTCCAAGGGATCCACCCTGACTACCTGGAGATCCACCCCTATGATGCCTATCAGTTACAGATTAAGGAAGGTGATCCGGTCGTGGTGAAGAGCCGGCGCGGAGAAGTCGAGCTGCGGGCCCGTCTGACGGAGGTTGTGCAGCCAGGGATGGTGTTTGCGACCATGCACTCAGCCAAGCATCTGGTGAACCAATCCACCCATGACGTCTACGATCCTTTTTCGAAGCAACCGGCCTACAAACGTTGTGCGGTTGCGGTTCGGCGGAAGATGGCCTAGCGGAGGACTCTGACCATGACAGAACAACTCGGGTCTCATCGGCGTCCGATGCTTTTCCTCACGGTGTTCCTTGCGGAAGCGTGGCGAGCGGCCTCTCCTGCATGGGCGGTCGAGACGCACGGCAGATGGTCGGACGTTGATGTCTTGCGCGGGATAGGCATAGCGGCGGCAGTGGCAGGCATCCTTCTTCTCATTCTGGTTCAGCACGTGTACCGAAACAGAATTCAGCATAGTACCTATCGGCGCCTGCTCCTCATCGGGTTGTTTGTGCTGCCGATGATCGTCACCTGGAGTACGACGAGGACGGTCATGGAAGGGACCAAGTCGGTGCAGGCCTGCATGTCTTGCCACGTGATGCATCCCTTCGTCAACGACATGGAAAATCCAAGCAGCCCGACGTTGGCCGCGCGGCACTACCGGAACAACTGGATTGCGAAGGACCAGTGCTACTCCTGTCACGTGACCTACGGCGCGACCGGCACCGTGGAAGGTAAACGAGACGGATTCCGACACTGGCTGTATTACATCACCAATACCTACGCGGATCCCATTCAGTACGCGGGCAGTTACGACAATTCGAATTGTATGAACTGCCATCGGGGAACCGGCAAGTGGGAGCGCGTGAAGAGCCACCAGGCGCTCGTGGCAGAGCTTGCAGCGGACCGCATCGCTTGTATTTCCTGTCATGGACCGCCCCATCCCCTACCGAGCGAGCGAAAAAAGGTGGCGAGCCGATCAACGACGACCGCGGAGCCGGGAGGTCATTATGGAAACGACGAACGTCAACGTCCCTGATCGAGCGGCGGCATGGGTCGAGAGGCAACTGACGCTGGCCGTCTATACCACCATTCTTGGACTCGCATGCGTGTTGCTTTTTCTTTGGTACGGGTTTGGCGCGTGGACGATGGGGTTGGGGACCTTCATCGGCATTCCTCTGCTCGGGCTCGCTGTTCTGCTGTACCTCAGCGCCGTCGTCGCCGACCTGAAACGGCGGCGTGCCTTCTAAGTGAGACGGAGAACTCAGTTGTGGGACCCCGCCTGTTCTCACGTTAGTATACGGCCACGCAAGACAAAGGTGCCGGAACAAATTCGCCTCGTCCGTGCGCGGCGGCATCTTGTTGCGTTTCTTGAAGGGCTGGTGCAGTTGGACGATCCCCTTCCTCCGTATGAACGGTGGTTAAAATCTGTAGCCGGCTTCGACGATGTACATATCGACGCCGAGGCTGGTCGGTCCGTATACCCCCGCGTCGGAGAAGTGTTGGAGACGAAATCCGGCGTAGGCGTGGGGGATCGGATTGACGAGGAGCCCGGCAGTGGCGACGATTTGAACTGGACCGCCGAAGTCTTGAACGCCATATTTGTCTCGGCTGAAAAATCCCAAGCCCACCCCGATATCGAGGGACACGACTCTGTTCCAGCCGCTCAAGGCGAGGCAGGGAACGGCGGTCGCCATCAGTCCGTATTCGTCCGTCGCTGCCAGCACCCCCGCACTGGTGATCAGTCTCGTCTCCAGCTTCCAGGGGCTCTCACCCAGCGGCCGTGACCAGGGAAGTTTGAAGACCGCGGCCACGTCGGTCAGATAAAAATTGTATTTTTGTTGTTTTCCCATCAGAGGAGTTTTTCCACTGAAGCCAAAGCGGGGGCCGATGCTGAGAAGAGTCGTGTCTTCTGCAAGGCTGGGCGTAGAGATCAGGATGGAGAATGCAACCATGCCGATCAGATTGAGCAGGCGCGAACAGTGAATGGGGCGCATGGGTGGTCTGTCTGGAATAATGACATCGTGACACGGTTCGCCGCTCCCTCCAAACATTCACGCTTTTCGGAACCACCACCAAAGTGACGTCGGAACTCAATTACGCCTCGCCTGCGCGTGGCGATTCTTCTCGTCCATATGCCTCGCCGATTCCTTCATTGACACATCGAATCGAGTGCAGTAGCCTCCCCTCCTCTTACTCACACGCCCAAGGGAAGTCAGCACGGTGTCAGACATCTCAACGCTAGAGGCCATGGCGGAATTGTGGGAGCGCGTCGATTATGTCGGCTTGTTTCTGGTCTTTGTGGGAGTCACCGTGGAATCGTTGGTGGAATTTACCAGCCTCATCAAATCCTCTTTCTGGAAACCCAGGGTCGGCAAGGCATCGGCCCTCGTGTTGATCATCGGGTTAACGCTGGAGCTTGTCGCATCATCTCGCCTTTCGACGGTGAACCGTCAGGTGATCGGAATTCTCTCAAAACAAGCGACAGATGCCGAGAAACGTGCGGTGCATGCCGAGAGAGCCACAGAAGAAGAACGGGCTGCCCGCCTGAAGTTAGAAACGGAAGTGGAGTCCAAACATCAGAGTGGACAGCCGCAATAGTCAGGAAGAGAAAACGCTGTCACGGACCAATTCGGCCTGTGCGCGTGTGGCGGGGGTCCCCGGTGGCTGTGCTCGGGGTCCGCTTCTATACAAGGACACGAGGCGCTTTATGTTATGCGCCTTGCTGGCTGGTAGCAGAGAGAGGGAGCCAGAGAAAGGGCAGAGAAGATGAAAGAGACAGGAATCATACTCGTGTGTTTGCTCTTCAACGCTCTCCTCGTTCTTACCGAAATGGCGTTTGTCGTGGTAAACAAACCGAGTCTCCGGCAATTGATGCGACAGGGGCATAGCCGGGCAGGCGTGCTTCTTCGATTGAGGGAGACACCTGAACGAACGCTTTCCGTGATTCAGATCGGGCTCACGCTTGCGCTGGCACTGGCCGGCGTCGTGGGTGGCGTTGGAGCGGAAGAAGACCTCAGCCCGCTTCTCAGACAACGGTTGGAGGTCAGTGAGAATATGGCTGATGCGATTGCCATTGGCCTGGTGGTGGCGCCCTTGACCTATTTCACGATAGTGCTCGGCGAATTGTTGCCGAAAAGTCTGGCGCTCAGACATTCGATGAGCATCGCCTTGTTGACAGCGCCGTGGTTGAGTCTGGTTGAGAAGGTTCTTGGTCCTGCTGTAACGGTGCTGGAATGGTCGACCAAGCAATTCCTGCGCCTTATCCGGTTTTTGTCGCGGCAACAAATCGGTGAGTCGAGAGACGGCGAGCCTGCGGAGACAACAGTGGAACTGGAGCTCCTGTCGACTCAGCATCGGCAGTATGTCATGAACCTGGTCGATCTTGAACGGAAACGAATCAGGGAGATTTATCTGCCCTGGGACAAAGTGACGGCGGTGGATGTTCAGAGTGTGGCTAGTGACGTCGAGACTGCGATGATTTCTTCCGGGCACACGCGTCTTCCCGTCTTGAAGGAGGGCCAGGTCACAGGAATACTCAATACGAAGGAATTCGCCGCCTTGCGTGCGTCCGGCCGAGAGGACTGGGTGTCGTTCATCAGGCCCGTGGTCGAGCTGCAAGCCGACACGCCGCTGCTGACCGGCCTCCGGCGCCTTCAGGAACGTCGGGTTCACATGGGTGTGGTCTACTCAGGAACGGAGCGATTAGGCATCGTCACGTTGGAGGACATCCTGGAGGAGGTGGTCGGTGAAATCTACGATGAAGATGATGACGGGGCGATCCGACGCCTTTTGAGCTCCGGCCCGATGGTTCGAGCCGGGAGAGGCTCTAATCTGTCATGAACGCCGCGAATCATGAGGTTCCTCGCACCCGCGGCAGGATAATGTTCCAGGACCCATCTCACCTTGCCCGCCCGCGCTCGGGGACTCATGCACATTGACCATTTGAAACGTGTGGTTCCGGATCTCACCAAGGCCAAACACCTTCTTGCGCTCTTGGGATGGTGCGCGGTGCTCTTCGGCTCGCTGTCCTGTGTCAAATCCCTCGATATGTCCGATGAAGGCGTCACACGGGCGACGACGGAGTGGGGCGTGGTCATTGGGTCGGTACTTGTGCAACCGGAGAAGGGAGCATCGGACCATGACGTCCCAGGCCGCGAGGTCATGAAAGAGTATGAATTCGACATCGTGCAGGTCCAACCGGGAGACCCCTATGGTGAAACTCCCTATGCTGAACGGTATCGGCTTGATGCGAAGAGCGGGCAAGAGCGGATTTTCATCGCCCGCTTACGGACGGGCCAGTATCTCTTCAAGAGTTTTCAAGAAGCCCGGGTCAGGGGTATCGGAGGAGAGTTGAACTTGATCTTTGCCAGCATGGCGGGCGAAGTTCGGTATATCGGGCGCGTGGTCGTACACATTCCCCAGCGAGTCTCGGTGGGGAAAGGTTATCGCTTCATGGTCGAGAACGCACGGGAACCGACTTTGGTGCAGGTGTCCGAGCAGCACGCCGATTTGACGAAGGATGCCGTGAACGTCCCCATGCGGGCAAGCGGCGATGCCGCTCCGTGACCGACCCGTTCCGGACGGCGAGATACGACAACGGTGTCAGAAACCAATTGGCCTCGTCCGCGCGGGATTTTATTCTGTGAGGCGATAGGTATCGGGAGAGGGGTTATGTTTTCCGCAAACGGATGATGCCTTCTCGGATTAGCCGCTCGATTTCATTCCCCACCAGCGCCTTTGCGACCTCAGCCGACGTCTTGCCGTGGATCCCCACCTTCGCGAGTTCCGCCAAGTAGGCAGCCACTTCCGCAGAAGGCCTGATTGAAATCGGTGCCGTCTGATGTTTGTTTGGCTTTCTAGCCATGGCTGCAAGATAACACGGATTGATTGCTTTTTAGAAGCTAATTAGCATTTAATTACATATATGCAACAGGAGGTCTCCCATGATCTATGAAATCGTCGAGCCAACGGAGGCGAATGGCGACTGGCGAGTGGAAGCCATCGATTACGATGGTGATGGACGAAAAGATGTGTTGACCTTCTCGGGACCGACTGCGGAAGGAGATGCGAGGCAATACGCCCGACATAAGATCTTCGCACAGCTCAGAGAAGCGTTGCTCTCACCTATCCCCTGCAGCACGTCGCTGCACGAAGGTGTGCTGGCGTGATCAGTTTCGGCGTCGGGAGGTCATGCTGAATATGCGCGCGCTTTCATTCTTTGACATGGCATGAAACGAATGGATCGCGATGCGACCGGTGTAACCTCCGAGCGGCGCGAGCATGTTCATTGGTTGGTCTCAACGACCACTCCGGATGAACAGGTCTCGCAAGCCATGCTAAGTCCTCCACGGGCAGCGAAGAATGATCATGCAGCATGACCATGTGACGGTATCGTTCGGACTGTTTCCGTACGCTTCGCAAAGAAGAATTCCTTACTAACGGTTTTTGAGCCCCGCCGGCCGCAACAGCATCAATCCCCTCCTCCGCTGTTTGTGATTTCTGCTCGAACACCTCAGCATGGAGCAGTAGTCAGATTTGATATTGACCAATCGGCGAGCGGGAAATATCATCCCTCAACGAATCGAACTGGATTCTAAGGAGGACTCATGTCTGAAACGCCTGATGTGTATGCTGACCAATTTCAAGTCAACCTCGGAGCCTTTGGGTGCACCGTGAATTTTCAACTCTCCGGCGCGACCCCTGTCGCACCTGGGGCTCTCCCGCAAATCGAACGTGTTGCTACCATCCGTATGAGCCTTGAGCACCTCAAGGCGATGGTGTTCATCATGCACCAACAAATCGCGGCTTATGAAGCTCAAGCCCATGTCACGATTGGTCTTCCCGTTGAGGTTCTTCGCGCGATGCAAATCCGACAGGAGGACTGGGAAGCCTTCTGGCGTCCATAGTTCGATTCCAAGACGAGACAGTGTCAGGAACAGTTTCGCCTCGCCCACGTGCGGCGGCGTTTCTGATTCGCTCACGAGTCGGATTCCTCCCGTTGACTAAGTGAACCTCTCACAGTAGCCTGTTTTTTTGAGCCGGTTCTCGGCGCATGCGGTGCTAACCATATGGATCTCTCCGGACCATCTCACTATGCGGGTTTGCCGGCAGTGAGTGAGAACAAAACCGTGCAGGGGCGAGAGTTGGTGGACGAGCTCTACCGCTCCGAGTCGCGCCAGGTGCTCGCCACCCTGATCCGTCTACTCGGCGACTTCGACGCCGCCGAGGAGGCGCTACACGATGCGTTTGCCGTGGCAGTCGAGCAATGGGCGCGCGATGGTGCCCCGGCGAATCCGCGCGCGTGGCTTGTGTCCACCGGTCGCTTCAAGGCCATCGATGGCATGCGTCGGCGTGCCCGGTATGATGCCTCGCTGACAGAACTCACCAGGCAGCTGGAAGCCACCACAAATGACGCCGACGCACAAACCGACGAGAGCGTCGAAGACGATCGGCTGCGACTGATCTTCACCTGTTGCCATCCCGCTCTGCCGTCCGAGGCGCAAGTGGCGATGACCCTCCGGGAGGTTTGCGGGCTCACGACCGAGGAAATCGCGCGCGCCTTTCTCACGAAGCCGGCCACGATCGCTCAGCGGATCGTACGTGCCAAGGCCAAGATCCGGGATGCGCGGATTCCCTATGAAGTTCCATCAGAGCAAGAACTGCCGGACCGGTTGGAGGCGGTGCTCCGGGTCGTCTATCTCGTGTTCAACGAGGGATACTCTGCCTCATCCGGTGGCTCGGTCACGCGTCACGATCTCTCAAGCGAAGCAATCCGTTTAGGACGGTTACTGATCGCGCTGCTGCCGGAGCCTGAGGCGATCGGACTTCTGGCGCTGATGCTGCTGCACGACTCGCGGCGTACGGCGCGCACGTCGTCGACGGGCGACTTGATTCTCCTGGAGGATCAGGATCGCGCTCTCTGGAATCGGGATCAGATTACCGAGGGAGTGTCGCTGGTGGAACAGGCGTTGTCGTCGAGGTCGGTGGGACCGTACGCCATCCAAGCGGCGATCGGAGCCGTGCACGCGCAAGCGCCCAGCGCCGCGGCCACGGATTGGGCTCAGATCGTGGCGCTCTACGACCTGCTGATGCGGGCCGAGCCCTCACCCGTAATCGAGCTGAATCGTGCGGTGGCCGTGGCGATGCGTGACGGTCCCTCGGCCGGTCTGGCCTTGATCGATGCTCTTCTTGCGCGAGGCGAATTGGTGAAGTATCACCTCACTCATTCGGCGCGGGCCGATCTCTGCCGGCGACTGGGGAGAACGGAGGATGCCCGTGTGCCCTATAAACGGGCCTTGAGTCTCACGCAGCAAGAGCCGGAGCAGCGGTTTCTTAAGCGACGGTTGAGTGAACTGCATGACAAGGCTGGTTGACGACCTGGCCTCCCCTCTCATAAGTGATTGAATCCGCGAGATTCGATCGCTCGTGTCGATTTTGGTCTTCCCGGACGACTATCTGACAAGAACAGCATTTCACATTCACATCGGAGGTCGGAACCATGAAATATCTGCTCTTCTGCTGCCACGATGAGAAGAAGTTTGACTCCATGTCCAAGAGCGAGTGCGAGACCCCTATGGATGAGACCTCGGCCTACTGCGAAGCGCATGAGAAGGGCGGCCACCTCATTCTGGCGGAGCCTCTGGAATCAGTTCAGACGGCCATGACCGTGCGCGTCCGTGGCGGCGACTTGTCTGTCACGGATGGTCCCTTTGCCGAGACGAAGGAACAGATCGGAGGATTTTTTCTCATCAACGCACAAGACCTGAACGAGGCAATTCAAGTGGCCTCGAAGTTTCCGTCAGCGCGGCTCGGGAGCCTGGAGGTGCGGCCTGTCAGGGAATTCAAGGCCAGTCGCTGAGTGTCAACCGTTGCATAGGCATTCGGCGACATGCACTATGATACGGAAGTCTTAATGAAGTCTGGATCGTGATCGGTCGCGATGGAACGACAGGACGCACTGAACGAGAGGCCCATATGAAATACATGTTGCTGATCTACTTTGAGGAACAAGCAGGGTTGAGCGAGAGCGAGCGGCAGGATTGCTACAAAGAGTCCACAGAGCTGGCGCATCAACTTCACTCGAAGGGCCAATACCTGTCTGCCAATCCATTGTATCCGACGTCAATGGCGACCAGCGTCAGGGTGCGCGACGGCAAGCGGCTCGTGACCGACGGTCCGTTCGCGGAGACGCGTGAGCAACTGGGCGGCTACTTTCTCATCGAAGCCGAGAATCTTGACGAGGCTCTCGCCGTTGCGGCGAAGATTCCCATGGCGCGCAAAGGCACGGTCGAAGTACGGCCGGTGATCGAGATACCGGGATTGCCGGGCTGACGGAAGAGCGTATAGCTGATGGCTGATGGCACGAACAATGGCAATACGAAGGAGCACAACGTGACGCAGAAAATCACGCCCTGTTTGTGGTTCGACGACCAGGCCGAAGAGGCGGTGAAGTTTTATACGTCGATCTTTAAGCATTCCAAGGTCGGACGCATTGCCCGTTACGGAGAAGCGGGAGCGGAGGTTTCCGGGAGGCCCAAGGGATCGGTCATGACTATGACGTTCGAGATCGCGGGGCAGGAATTTATGGCACTGAACGGCGGTCCCCACTTCAAATTCAGCGAAGCGATCTCGTTCATCGCGAACTGCGAGAAGCAACACGAAATCGATCGGCTCTGGGAGACGCTTTCTGAGGGAGGAGAACAAGGGGTATGCGGCTGGCTGAAAGACAAGTATGGTCTGTCCTGGCAGATCGTTCCGACGCTGTTAGGGACGATGCTGCAGGACAAAGATTCGGACAAAACGAATCGTGTGATGCAAGCCATCCTTCAGATGAAGAAGCTCGACATCAAACGGTTAGAGGAAGCCTATGAAAGGAGTGAGGTATGAGCAAGGTACGGGTGCTGGTCGGCACGAAGAAGGGCGCCTTCATTTTGACATCGGACGGAAAGCGTAAACAGTGGGACGTCAACGGTCCGTTGTTCGGCGGCTGGGAAATGTATCACCTCAAGGGATCACCGGCTGATCCGAATCGGTTGTATGCGTCGCAGACCAGCAGCTGGTTCGGGCAGATCATTCAACGCTCGGATGACGGGGGCAAGACCTGGCATCAACCGGGCACGCCTCCCGGTGAACCGACCACAACTGCGGACGGCATGCCGAAAGGCGAGAGCAACAAGTTCGTGTACGATACGTCGTCCGAATCCGGCAAACCGCTCACGACGCACCAGTGGTACGACGGCACGCAGCATCCGTGGGAGTTCAAGCGGGTTTGGCATCTCGAACCATCGCTGACCGATCCGGACACGGTCTATGCGGGTGTGGAAGACGCGGCCTTGTTCCGATCGACCGACGGCGGGCAAACGTGGCATGAGCTTGCCGGGCTCCGCAGCGCAAAAGGCCACCTTTGGCAACCGGGCGCCGGCGGGATGTGTCTCCACACGATCATGCAGGACCGAAGCAATCCACGGCGCCTCTATATCGCCATCTCGGCCGCGGGCGTGTTCCGGACCGACGACGGAGGCAAGTCATGGCGGGCGATCAATCGCGGGCTCAAGTCTCAGTACGAACTTCCTGACCCTGATGCAGAAGTGGGTCACTGTGTGCACCGCATCGCGATGCATCCGGCCAGGCCGAATGTGCTCTTCATGCAGAAACATTGGGACGTCATGCGAAGCGATGATGCCGGCGAGTCGTGGCACGAGGTCAGTGGGAATCTGCCGACCGATTTCGGGTTTCCAATCGATGTGCACGCACACGAGCCGAACACGATCTACGTGGTCCCGATCAAGAGCGATTCGGAACACTATGTGCCGGACGGAAAGCTGCGTGTGTACCGCAGCCGCACCGGGGGCAACGAGTGGGAAGCACTCACGAAGGGTCTGCCGCAGCAAGATTGCTACGTCAATGTGTTACGCGACTCGATGGCCGTCGACTCGCTCGATTCCTGCGGGATTTATTTCGGGACCACCGGCGGGCAGGTGTATGGGTCGGCGGACGCGGGCGATAGTTGGAATCCTCTCGTCCGGGACTTGCCGGCGGTTTATTCGGTGGAAGTGCAAACACTGTAGCGGATAAGAGCGTATGGCTTATAGCCAATAGCGTATTGCACAAGCAGATGCGTGAAAGAGCTTATCGCTTATGGCGTATAGAACGAGCACGGAGCGCGCTGCTCTTCTCGTACTGCCAGTGCCATAAACTATACGCCATATGCTCTTCAATCTTCTTGGCTTGTGCCATAAGCTATACGCCATTAGCTCCGACGGATGAAAAATGATTCGAGTCGTGCTTCCGGCACATTTGCGAACCCTCGCGCGCGTTGACGGCGAGGTGCAGTTGGACGTCGCCGGTCCTGTCACGCAGCGGACGGTACTCGATGCCCTCGAAGCCCGCTATCCGATGTTGCGGGGAACGATCCGGGATCACAGCGCGCTCACGCGCCGACCGTTCGTGAGATTTTTTGCCTGCGAGCAGGATCTCTCGCACGAGTCGCCCGACGCTTCCCTCCCCGATGCTGTGGCGAGCGGAGTCGAGCCATTTCTGATTGTGGGCGCCATGGCCGGCGGATGACCGGCTGTTGACTAACATTAGTACGACACATGATTGGAGAGACGTATGCAATTCATGGTCATCGTGAAATCAAATCAGCCATGTGAAGACGGCATGACACCGGATGATAGCTTCATGGCCGAGATGGCCAAATATAACGACGACCTCGCGAAAGCGGGCGTGCTGCTCGATCTGCAACGGCTCGAGCCGGATTCGAAGGGCGCACGTGTGCGATTTTCGGGAGGCAAGTCGACGGTGATTGACGGCCCATTTGCCGAGACGAAGGAACTCGTGGGCGGTTACTGGCTCTGGAATGTGCAGTCGAAGCGTGAAGCCATCGAGTGGGTCAAGCGCTGTCCCATCCCAAAGCTCAAGGGAGAAGTGGAAATCGAAATTCGTGAGGTGCTCGAGGACGACCCCATGGTCGCTGCGATCCCGCAGTTGCGCGAGCGCCGTCGTGCCGCCGTGCGAAAATGAGTCAAACGACCATGTGCTGTTCTTCATGTGACGATCGAGAAATGCTGAACGCTGAGGGCTGAAGGCTTCGCGGCTCATAAGGGAGGTTCGCATGCGATTCATGATCCTCTTTAAGGCGACGAAGGATCCAGAAGCGGGGGTGATGCCCAGTCAGCAGCTCCTCGCCGAAATGGGGAAATTCAACGAGGAACTGGTTAAAGCCGGCGTGCTGCTCGCGGGAGAGGGGCTCCAGCCCATGTCCAAGGGTGCCCGCGTCAAGTTTTCGGGAAGCAAGCGCACCGTCACAGACGGACCCTTCGCGGAGACAAAGGAATTGATCGCAGGGTTCTGGATCTGGCAGGTGAAGTCGAAAGCAGAGGCGATCGAGTGGGCCAAGCGTTGCCCCAATCCGCATCCCGGTGAGAGCGAGATCGAGATTCGCCAGATCTTCGAGGCGGAGGACTTCGGGGCTGAATTCACGCCCGAACTCATGGAGCAGGAAGAGCGCATTCGCGCGCACGTCGACGCGAAGAAACGGTAGACGAGGAACAGATGTTCAAGACAATGGTCATCATGCTCCTCGTGGTGCTCGCGGCGCTGCTTCTGTATGTCACAACCAAACCCGACACGTTTCGCATCCAGCGTTCGTCGACCATCAAGGCGCCGCCCGAGAAGATTTTCCCACTCATCAACGATTTCCATCGTTGGGTCTCCTGGTCACCTTATGAGAAAAAAGACCCCACGATGAAACGAACCTATAGTGGTGCAGCTGACGGCAAGGATTCTGTGTATGAGTGGGATGGGGACCAGAACGTGGGGCAGGGTCGCATGGAGATCATCGAATCAACTCCCCCTTCGAAGATTGCGATCAAACTGGACTTCATGAAACCGTTTGAAGCCCACAACATCGCTGAATTCACACTGCAAAGAGGAGCCGAGACCACCGACGTCACATGGTCGATGCAAGGGCCTCTTTCCTACGCGGCAAAAATCATCCATCTCTTTTTCGACATGGACCGTATGGTCGGCAAGGACTTCGAAGCTGGTCTCGCCAATCTGAAGGCCCTCGCCGAGAATTAACCTTCGACGGACCCCATGTGAGTGAGTCAGACGCTTCCGGACTCCTGCCGATGGTTCGGCGTGTGCCGGGATATCGGCAGAAGCGCCTCGTCAGCCGGCCTATCCGGACGCATGTATCTAGAATTCCAATCATTCTTTCAATAAGTTAGATAGTCCAGACCGATTGGTATTGCTGGAATGCCCCTTGCCATTGTAGAGAAGCAGGGGGAATCGGCAATGCTGAAGATCACGCAACAGCGAGACGAGACCTTGAAATCGATATCGTTTAAGCTCGAAGGGCGACTGGCGGGACCTTGGGTTGAGGAACTGAAGGCCTGCTGGCGTCGGACGACGGCAGATGCAGGCAGTCGTGCCGTGGTGGACTTGACCGGTGTCACATTCGTGGACGCCGACGGCAAGGCGCTCCTGACGAAAATGTGGCAACAAGGCGCTGAACTTCGCGCCGCCGGTTGTTTGACCAGATGCATCGTTGACGAAATCACAGGCTCTGGTCTCAGCAAGTCATCGTGTGGGGATCGACACAAGACTGAGTAAGAGAGGCGAGCGTAGAATAGATGAGCCGGTCATCGGGTTGCTGGATCTGTACCCAAACACTTGGTTGATTTTCTTGCCGCGCGGGCGAAGGGTCTCGCGGAAATAAGAGACCACGGAGAACATCATGATGACTTCTTCCATAAGACGACCACTCAGAGCGGGTGTCTGTGTCCTGGTTTGTGTCGGATTGCCGTTTGCCATTGGCTGTAAGAAGGACGCGGACTCTTCCCCGGTGAAGCTGGCGCCGCAGGTCGAAGTCGTGACGGTCGAGCCGCAAACGGTGCCTGACGAGCCTGAATTCATCGGACAGGCGGAGGCGTCTAGGATTGTTGAGGTCCGTCCGCAGGTGACCGGGATTATCAAAGAGCGCTTCTTTTCCGAGGGGCGCGACGTCAAGAAGGGCGACCGCCTCTATCAGATCGACCCGATCCCTTTCAAGGCGGCCGAAATCAGCGCAAGAGGGAGAGTGTCTCAAGCCGAGGCTCGGCTGGTCCAGGCCAAGCAGAATCTCGCTCGCGTGAAACCGCTGCTGGTGGAACAGGCGGTGAGCCAAAAGGATGTTGATGATGCAGTCGCGGAGGAATTGGCCGCGAAAGCGGCGCTAGAGGCGGCGAACGGAGATCTGGTCAAGGCAAAGTTCGACCTCGACAATACACTCATCATAGCCCCGATCGACGGTCTGATCGAACGGACGCGCTACTACGAGGGACGGTTGGTGACGGCGCAGACGGATCTGCTGACCGTCATTCATCAAGTGGATCCGATGTACGTGATCGTGAGCGCACCGGAAAGCTTTCTCTTGAAACGGAGGCGGGACATCATCGCCCAGCGGATCCAGCACCCAGGGATCTATCAATTGACGGGCAACATTACGTTTGTAGATGGCTCCACCTATTCACACGAAGGCGTCCTCGATTTCGCCGATGTGGGACTGCGGGCCGAGACAGGTTCGCGGCAGGCGCGCGTCGTCTTCCCGAATCCCGACCGCGTCTTGCTGCCCGGGCAATTCGTGACCGTTCGGTTTCACGGCGTGTCAAAACCGAACGTCATCCTGGTCCCGCAGCGCGCAGTACAGCAGGGGCCGACGGGGCCGGTCGTGTACGTCGTTGCCGAAGGCGACAAGGTCGAGGTCCGGGACGTCAAGGCGACCACTTGGCAAGGAGATCGCTGGCTCATCGAGGACGGACTCCACTCGGGCGAACGAGTCATGATCGACGGGTTCCAACGAGTGATGCCGGGTGCGCAGGTCAAGCCCGTGACCGTGCCGAACTCAGCGACGGGGACGCAACCTCCGTCGCTGGCCGAAGGCAAGGCTGAGCAAACTCCATGAGCTCCGCATTTTTCATCGATCGTCCGATCTTCGCCGCGGTGTTGTCCATCATCATTGTGGTGGTCGGCCTGGTCTCGATCCAGGCGCTCCCGATCGCCCAGTTTCCCAACATCACTCCGCCGGTCGTGCAGATCGATGCCGACTATCCCGGAGCCAGCGCCGAGGTTATCGCGGATTCGGTGGCCCGTCCAATCGAAGTGCAGCTCCCAGGCATCGACAATCTCCTGTACTACGATTCGACCAGTACCAATGACGGCCATGTCACCATGAGGCTGTCGTTTGAAATCGGGACCGACGTCGATATCGCCACCGTGCAGACACAGAACCGGGAAAAGCTGGCCGAACCGCAGCTTCCTCCCGAGGTCATCCGGAGGGGCATCTCGATCAAGAAAACCTCGCCGGACCTCCTGGCGGTGATCACCCTGGAATCGAGCGACGTCAGACACGACGCGCTCTTTATCTCCAATTACGCCATCCTTCGCATCCTCGACAACGTCAAGCGGCTGCCGGGCGTGGGGGATGCCACGGTATTCGGCGCCCAGAGCTATAGCATGCGCATCATTCTGGATCCGGTGCGGATGGCGCAACTCAACCTGACACCAACCGATATCATCGACGTCGTCCGTGAACAGAATCGCGACTTCCCGGCCGGCACCGTGGGACGGGAGCCTGCTCCGAAGGGCACCGAGCTCACGATTCCCGTGATCACGCTCGGCCGGCTCACCGAAGTGAAAGAATTCGAGGACATGATCGTCCGTGCCCTGCCGAACGGCTCCATGGTCCGACTCATGGACGTGGCCCGAGTCGAACTGGGTGCGCAATCCTACGACCTCGAGGGGCGGTTCAAGGGCAAACCGACGACATTTCTGCTGACCTTCCTGGCTCCCGGCTATAACGCGCTCGAGACGGTCAAGCGCATCCGGGCGGAGATGGATGCACTCACGAAAAATTTCCCCCCGGGCATGAAGTACGACGTCCCCTACGACACCACCAAGTTTATCGAGGTGTCGATCGAAGAGGTCGTCAAGACACTGGGCGAAGCGATGATTCTGGTCATCCTGGTCGTGTACCTGTTTCTACAAACCTGGCGCGCCACCATCATTCCGGCTGTCGCGGTTCCAGTCTCGCTGATCGGCACCTTCGCCGGGATGGAAGCCTTGGGGTTTTCGATCAACACGTTGACCCTGTTCGGGATGGTCCTGGCCATTGGTATCGTGGTCGACGACGCGATCGTCGTCGTGGAGAATGTCGAGCGGCACATGGCAACGGAACACTGTTCCGCCAAAGAAGCCGCCAAGCGGGCCATGTCGGAAGTCGCCGGTCCGGTCATTGCGATCGTCCTCGTGCTCTGCGCCGTGTTCGTGCCGGTGGGATTCTTAGGCGGGATTACCGGCCAGCTCTACAAGCAATTCGCCATTACGATTGCGATTTCTGTCACGATTTCGGGGATCGTGGCGCTCACGCTGAGCCCGGCGCTGTGCGCGATCCTCTTCAAGCCCGGACATAGGACGGACCCGAGGGGCTTCTTCCGTCTCTTCAATCGATTCTTCGACTGGACGCAGGTTCGCTATACGAAAACCGTTGGAATGGTGCTCCGTCATTCCGTGCTGGCGGTCACAGTCTTTGTGATCGTCGGGGTGGTCGCGGCTGGAATGTTGCAAATCATCCCGCACAGCTTCCTGCCCGATGAAGATCAGGGATACTTCATCACAGTGGTTCAACTGCCGGACGGAGCGTCGAAAGAACGGACCACGGCCGTCGTAAACAAGCTCGAGCAGTTCTATCTCTCGATTCCCGCGATCCACAGCACGGATGCCTTGGTAGGACAAAACTTTGTGTTCGGAACGCGAGGATCGAATACGGCGACCATGTTTACCCCTCTGCATCTCTGGGATGAACGCACGGGGCCTGGTGAGCACGTGCAGGCCTTGATCGGCGCGGCCTTTCAGGAATTCGCGAAAATTCCGGAGGCCTTGATCCTGGCGTTCAACGCGCCGTCCATCCGAGGCCTGGGGGCGACCGGAGGCTTTTCGGTACAAATTCAAGACCCGAGCGGCGGCGATTTCAAGAAATTTGCGGCCGTGGCCCAAGAGTTTACGGCCAAGGCCAAGCAGGATCCGGCGATCGGTGCGATCGGGACGAATTTCCGCGTGACGTCGCCTCGGCTGTATGCCCATATCAACCGCGAGCGCGCCAAAGCGTTGGGTGTGCCGATCTCGGAAGTCTTCGATACATTGCAGGCGTTTTGGGGCAATTTCTACATCAACGATTTCGTCAAATTCGGCCGGGTCTATCGCGTCCAAACGGAGTCCGAGGCCCAATATCGATCCAAACCGGGGGATATTTCAAAAATATACGTTCGAGCCCTGAGCGGACAGGGGCCCGCCATGATTCCGCTCGATACGGTTGTCACGACCGAATACACCAGCGGTCCCGATCCGGTCACGCACTTTAACGGATACAACACCGCGCTCGTGCTCGGCGCGGCGGCACCGGGCTACAGCTCGGGACAAGCCCTCGACGCGCTGGAGCGGGCAGCGAGTGAAACACTGGTGCCGAAGGGATACGACATCGACTGGAGCGGCATTTCGTATCAGGAGCACAAGGCCGGAGGCCAGTCTGTCGCGGCGTTTGGATTCGGGCTCCTCATGGTGTTTCTCGTCCTGGCCGCGATGTACGAGAGCTGGACCGTGCCGTTTGCGGTGATCCTCGCCGTTCCCTTCGGCGTCTTTGGAGCCTTGACGGCCGTCTTGGTACGCAGCATGACGAACGATATTTTCTTTCAGATCGGCCTGGTGACCCTGATCGGCCTGTCGGCCAAGAATGCGATCCTGATCGTGGAGTTCGCCAACAAGCGGTATGAACACGGGATGTCGATGGTCGATGCCGCGCTTGAAGCGGCCCGGCTCCGGTTCCGACCGATCGTGATGACCTCGATGGCCTTTATTCTCGGAGTCGTCCCCCTGGTTGTCGCGACGGGGGCTGGCGCAGCGGGACGGAATTCCATCGGGACCGGCGTGCTCGGCGGCATGCTCGCCGCAACCTTTTTAGCCATCTTCTTTGTTCCCCTATTCTTTGTGCTGGTCCGGAAGCTGAGCCCGCAGCGCGCTGAGCCAGTTAGAGAAGAGGAAACTGAAATAGCGGATGCCATACTAGTTGGGTCACGCGAAGAAGGAGGGCATTGATATGCATGGTCTCGCTCTGGCAGCGCTTTCGATGCTGCTGATCTCTTGTGCCGTGGGGCCGGACTACTCGCGCCCCGACATTCCAACCTCCGACGCCTTTCGCATGGCCGAGGAAGGAAAGGATTTGCCCTCCCTCGCCAATATGCCATGGTGGGAACTCTATCGGGACGAGGAACTCCAAAAACTGATCCGCATCGCACTCGAGGAGAATAAGGATCTCAAGCGAGCGGTCGCATCGGTGGAGGAGTTCCAAGCACGCGTGCTCGTCGCCAGGACAGACTTCGCCCCGCAGATGAGCGCGGCTGTGAATGCTCCCGCGTTTGGCCGAAAAGGCCTGAGCATCGCTGGGTTTCCAAGCGCTTTTAGTTACTACGTGCAGGGAAATCTGGCTTGGGAAATTGATATCTGGGGACGGATCCGACGCTCCAACGAGGCGGCGCTCGGCGACTTACTGGCCCGGGAAGAGAACCGACGAGCCGTGATTCTGCAAATCGTCGGGGGGGTGGCGCAGGCCTATTTCGACCTTCGGCAGTTCGACATGCAATTAGAAATTGCCAAGCGTACGTTGCAGGCATGGGAGGAGTCGGTCAAAATCGCCCAGGCCAGGCTCCGGCAGGGGATCATCAACAAGCTGGATGTCGATCAGTTCGAGGCCGAGCGGCAGAATGCAGCAGCCCGTATTGCAGAGTTAAGGCGCCAGATGGTTCAGAAGGAGAATGAGCTCAGCGTGCTGTTAGGAAGAAACCCGAATCAGATTTCCAGAGGGCGATCTCTGACGGAACAGGTAATGCCGCCAGTAGTGCCGGCCGGCCTCCCCTCCGATCTACTTCAGCGTAGGCCTGATGTGGTACAGGCTGAAGAACAGTTGGCGGCCGCGACGGCCAGAATCGGAGTGGCGAAAGCCGATCGGTTTCCGAAAGTCTCTCTCACGGGCCTCCTTGGGGTGGCGAATCCACAGCTCTCCAGGATGTTCGCATCAGAAAGCTACTTTGCGGCATTGGGTCCCGGTTTCGTCGCTCCGCTGCTGAATGCCAGCGTCTTAGGGTTTCAACAGGAAGCGGTTGAAGCCCAAGCGAGGCAAGCCGTCGCCCAGTATGAGCAGGCGATCCTTGTGGCTTTCAGGGAGGTGGAGGACGCGCTGGTAGCGGTCACCACCGCGCGTGAACAGACCGCGGCCCAGGAAAAACAGGTCAATGCGCTCCAGTCGGCGTTGCATCTCGCCAATCTGCGCTACAAAGGGGGGCTCGCGAACTATCTGGACGTCCTTATTGCGCAACGTAACCTCTTCGACGCAGAATTGTCGCTCGCCGCTACCCGTCGGCTTCATCTGGTATCGGTGGTTCAGCTCTACAAAGCCTTGGGCGGAGGCTGGTTGCCCGAAGAGGCTCGTGAAGGCGCCGGAGCCAAGACAGAAAAGAGTAACGGGTGAGATTATTTGAAGGCCGAGGTCGCTCCCACCGATGGTCAGTTCATGACCTTCACCAAGGAGGCAGCTATGCCGGAACGCGAATCCAATAAACCAGCGGCGCAGACCGGTCGCAGGATCACCGTGAGAAAACGCTCCAGCGGTTCCTCGCAACCCACCCGTGAAGACATTGAACGGCGAGCCTATGAAATCTATGTCGAGCGCGGCGGAGGCGAAGGCCGCGAGATGGACGACTGGCTACAAGCCGAACGAGAACTTCGTCAGGGAATCATAGTAGTCGGAGGCTGACCGATGGAGAAACCGGCGGAGATCCGACACCCCATTCATGAGCTGCTCAAACGGCGCTGGAGTCCGCGGGCCTTTGCCGAACGGGCTGTTGAGCCGGAAACGCTTCGGAGCCTCTTTGAGGCCGCACGCTGGGCGCCCTCATCGAATAATGAACAACCCTGGCGATTCATCGTGGCGACCAAGAATCACAAGTCCGAGTGGGATCGGTTGTTCAATTGTCTGGCCGAGGGAAACAGGAAATGGGCGTTTCGGGCGCCGGTGTTGATCCTCTCCGTGGCCTCCTTGAAATTCGAGGACGATGGAGCGTCGAATCGCCATGCGTTTCACGATACCGGCATGGCGGTCGAAAATCTGGTCATACAGGCGACGGCGGCGGGTCTCTTCGTTCATCAAATGGCTGGATACGATGTGGAGAAGGCACGGGCAGAGTTCAAGATTCCCGACGCGTATGAGCCGGTGGCGATGATCGCCGTCGGCTATCCGGGCGACCCCGCGACGCTGCCGGATTATTTGCGCGAGCGGGAATTGAAGTCGCGCGAGCGCAACTCGTTCTCTGATTTTGTTTTCTCGGAGACCTGGGGCAAACCCTCGTTGGTGATGAATTCGTAATGGTTGGCGCAACAAGGCATAACGGGTGATCTCCCAACCGATACAACACCTTTCCAGTGTCGATCCGGTCATGCACGGATTGATTCAAACGATCGGCCCCTTTGCCTTGAAGCCCAAGATCCACTGCTCGCCGTTCGAATCTTTGGCGCGGGCGATCGCCTATCAACAACTGCACGACAAAGCCGCCGCGAGCATTCTGAATCGGTTCCTGGCTCTGTTCCCAGGTCGTCGCTTTCCCCGCCCCGAGGAACTTCTTGCTGTCAACGCGAGAGCAATCAGACGCTCGGGATTCTCGCAGGCGAAAGTCCTGGCGCTCCGTGACCTGGCCGCCAAGGTGTTAGATGGGACGGTGCCCTCACGACGAGTTATCCAGACACTCGACGATGACGCAATCATCGAGCGGCTCATCGAGGTGCGGGGTGTCGGACGCTGGACCGCCGAAATGCTGCTGATTTTCCAGCTGGGCCGGCCTGATGTCCTTCCGGTCGATGACTTCGGCGTGCGCAACGGATTTCGGATCGCGTACGGTCGTCGCACCATGCCGACGCCCAAACAGGTGCGACGGTTTGGTGAGCGTTGGAAACCCCATCGAACCGCTGCTGCCTGGTATCTCTGGCGGGCGGCCGATCGAGCGAGGAACGAGAAGCCGGCGCCCCGCGTCAACGCATAGAGAGAATCCGATGGCTGATCCGAAGAAACGACTCGACTCCAATATCGCAGGTAATTTCTTTGTCGACTCGACCTGCATCAACTGCGACACCTGTCGTCAGTTGGCGCCACACAGCTTTGAGGAAGTGGGGGAGTATTCAGCCGTCAGCCATCAGCCGGAAAACGAACTACAGATTCATCGGGCCTATCAGGCGCTCCTGGCATGTCCGGTCGGGTCGATCGGCACGGAGCGCAGCGACAAGTCCCTAATGCAAGCGGCGATGACCAGCTTCCCAGTCCTTCTCGAGGACGGTGTCTCGTACTGCGGTTTCAACTCGGAGAAGTCATTCGGTGCCAATAGCTTTTTGATCGAGCACCCGAAGGGCAACTGGCTGGTGGATTCGCCACGGTACATCAAGCATCTGGTCGAAGCCTTCGAGCGGAAAGGCGGCCTTCGATATATCTTTCTTTCGCACGAGGACGATGTGGCCGATGCGGACAAGTACGCCACACACTTCGGCGCGAAGCGGATCATTCATCAAGCCGATGCGGATGCGGTGCCAGGCGTCGAATGGATCGTTGAGGGTACCGAGGCCGTCCAGCTCGCGACTGACTTTCAGGCCATTCCGGTTCCTGGCCACACAGCCGGCAGCATGGTCCTCCTGTATCGCGAGAAGTTTCTCTTCACCGGCGATCACCTGTGGTGGGAGGCCGACAGCAAGACGCTCGGTGCACCGCAACGGCTCGTCTGGAGATCGAAAGCTCTCGTGGCTTCTCTTGAGAAGCTCCTTGACTATCGATTCGAGTGGGTGCTCGCCGGTCATGGCGATCGTATCAAACTGACACCCGACGACATGAAAGCTCAGCTTCACAGTCTGATCGAGGAGCGTCGAGCAATGTCAACGTTCAGGGCGGCAGCGTGGTAATGCGATGTCATGGAAGAACCGCCTCCCTGGCATCCCCTTGACCCGTGCTGTATCATGAGCATCTGTGATGGAGCTGATAAGCGAATCGCTGATGACATTTGGCCAAGAGCTGATAGCTTATAGCGTATGGCTAATGGCACAGGCTGGGATCTAGCAGGATGATCAAAATGGGTTCCAGCAAAGCCCGAGGGAGCATTTAGAGAATGTTCAAAAAGCCATCCAGCCAGGCCGCAGGGTGCGCGGCGACTGAGGCGTACTCCTTGTCGGTACGCCGCAGGGAGGCGCGGACCCGAGAACGACGCTGGGTGGGGTTTTCAACATTCTCAGAGAAAGGGGGCGACCGGTATCGACGGGGATACTGATGCCATCGGAGCATGTCGAGTTCCTGGGGACTCGTTAAACCTCCGGGAAAATGCAACTGCCAATCAAGAACTGGCACTCGCGGCTTAAGCCGTGACGTCTCTCCACCTGAGGCCCGCGGGGGTGGACGGGGCGCGATGCAGCGGGCTGGTTCAAGGCTGGTGCTCAGCGGCTGCGGACAAGAACTTCCTGGGCTAGCGGCTATTCTAAGCCTGCCGATGGGCGTGGGTGGCTGCGAAACATAAACGATCGGCTACACATGTAGAACCGGTGCGCTGACGATCTTCGGACGCGAGTTCAACTCTCGCCGCCTCCACCAATCCTGGCCCCTGGGTTGCAAAACTCAGGGGCTTTTTCGTTCTTGATGCTCGTCTCCCTGGCGGGTACAGTAAACATCTTATGCTGGTGAGGAAGGCTGAGAGGCCTACAACGACCTGTCTGCGCGTATCCCTTATGCGCATTATGATAATTCTCCTGGCCTGCGCCTGCTTGCTTTCGACGGTTCTCCTCTTTGCTGCTGAAGGGACCAACGGGAAGGTCATGAAACCGGAGACGAAAGCCCCGGCTGATCTCCTGGCTGAACGGGGCGGCAAATCGTGGGGGGTCGTGATCGGCGTGAGCGAGTACGAGAAGCTGCCGGATCTCCGCTACGCAGCGACCGATGCAAGAGCAATGGCGGGGTTACTGGAACGCAAGGGTTTCACCGTGACGCTCTTGATCAATGGACAGGCCGGAAAGGCGCAGATTCTCTCCGAACTCGGGGAGAAATTGGCGAAGCAAGCCGGCCCGAACGATCGTGTGCTGGTCTTCCTTGCAGGACATGCCGACACGAAGACGTTGAAAGGAGGGCGACAGGTCAGCCACTTCTTCCCCGTCGCGGGTGATTATGGAGCGATGACCGACAGCGCCTTGAATCTCTCTACGATCCGAGAAATGATCGACGCAGTGCCGGCGAAGCAAGTGCTGCTGGTGCTCGATGGCTGTCAGAGTGGAATCAGCGCGGCACCATCGCAAAGCGTATCCCCGGCCGTGGAGGCGCAACTCCGCCGCGCGATGGTAGAGCGGAGTCGCGAGATTCTCACCGCATGTAACCCCTCACAACAGGCGCTAGAGGCGAGCGATGCCGGCATGAGTCTCTTTGCGTCAGTGATGATCGAGGGATTGGAGAAGGGAACCGCGGACCTCAACGAGGACGGTCTGATTCCGACCTCCGAACTCCTGGCCTACGTGGATCAGCGCCTGATCAGTATCCTGCAGCCCAAGGGACTCGCACAAAAGCCGCAGCGGTGGGATTTGAATCCCGAGAAGGGTGAGTTTGTGTTTCTGGCGCCCAAAAGGCCCCCTGCCGCTAAAACCGAAAGTGGCACCGCTCCCACTCATGCGACTGGCGGCCCCGCCGCGACACCTTCGGATGCTGCCAGCACCAAGCCGCGGCCGAAGGATCAGAAAGAGGCTGAGACAAAGGGTTCCGAGAAGCCCGCGGGGTCAAGTGGGACGAGCACGGTTTCTCGCGTGGTGGTGACTCCTCCCTTGCCAGAAGAATTCACCGGCCGAGATGGGGCCTCAATGGTGCTCGTACCGGCGGGTGATTTTATGATGGGAAGTGACAAGGGTGACGACGATGAAAAGCCGGTCCATCGCGTACAGGTAGACTCATTTTACATCGACAAGTTCGAAGTGACGAACGGCAAGTTTACAAAGTTCATCGATGCGATCAAAGGCGAGCCGCCCTGGGGCTTCGATGATAAGGACACACCGGTGGCCCATGCGGATCAACCAGTGCGTTGGGTCACATGGCTCGATGCCACCGCCTATTGCCAATGGGCCGGGAAGCGATTGGCGACCGAGGCGGAATGGGAGAAGGCCGCTCGAGGCACGGACGGGCGACTGTACCCATGGGGAGACGAGACTCCCACGCCGGCACACGCGGTGTTCGGACAAAAGGAAGGAAGCGAGAGCCTTCCGCCCTTCAGCAATCGCGATAAGGGGAAGAGTCCTTACGGAGCCCAGGATATGGCAGGCAGTCTGTATGAATGGGTGGCTGACTGGTATGACGATGAGTACTATGCGACGACACTCTCTCAAAACCCTCGCGGGCCGTCCGAGGGGACGCAGAAGGTACAGCGGGGCGGGTCATACTCGAACAACCCCTACAGGATCCGAACCTCCTTCCGCACGAAGGATATCCCTACCGAGGCACGTCCCAACGTCGGGTTTCGCTGCGCGCAAGATGTTCCGAAGACTCCGTAGATTCCTCATGCCCCGCGCGTGGCCTCATTTGCATCGCTTTTCCGAGACCTAAGGTGACAGCCTGGTACCGGCAGATGGCCTAGCTCGGAGATTCGACTGGAGGTAACGATGAATCGATATCGTGTGACGCCCGATACGAAGCTGAACCTCAAGGACTATGATCCGGACGAAACCGGTGACTACAAGAAGAACGAGCAGGGAAAGGAACGGGCCAAGTCCAAAGCATCGGCTCTTATTGCGCGGCTGGATGGATTACAGGAACGGCTCTATGCAAATGGAGGTCGGGCGCTGTTGCTCGTGCTCCAGGGGATGGACACGAGCGGGAAAGACGGGACAATCAAACATGTGATGTCGGGAGTCAATCCGCAGGGGTGCAAAGTGGTCGCCTTCAAGACCCCTTCCAAGGATGAACTGGCCCGCGACTTTCTGTGGCGTGTGCACCGCGAGGCGCCGCCGAAGGGATTCATCGGTATCTTCAACCGTTCGCATTACGAGGATGTGCTCATCACGCGAGTTCATGGATGGATATCGGACAAGGTCGTGAAGCAACGGTTCAATCAGATTAAGGAATTCGAAGAACTCCTGGCCGAGAGCGGCACGGCGATTCTGAAATTCTTTCTCCACATCTCCAAGGATGAGCAGAAAAAACGCCTGGAGGCCCGCATAGGAGACCCAGAAAAACGGTGGAAGTGGAATTCCGGCGACTTGGAAGAGCGCAAACTCTGGGAGTCGTATTTGCGCGCGTTTGAAGATGTCATCTCCGCCACGAGCACCGAGCAGGCGCCCTGGTATATCGTACCGGCGAACCGCAAGTGGTATCGGAACCTCGTGGTCGCCGATCGGGTCGTGAAGGTATTGGAGGACATGAAGCTCAAGACTCCTCCGGAGCCCGAAGGAGTCAATTTCGACAAGTTGAAGATCGTGTAGACAGGAATGGTGGTATCTTCCGCTCCAGAGTCTGCTGCTCACGGGCACGTGTTATGCTTGGCAAAAAATTCGTAAGACGAAGGCTCTCCCCATTGACACATGTTTCTAATGGGCGTAGGAGAAATTCATCGGCCCATCACGCAGCTTTATTTATTGAGGGACCGGACAGACCGCGCGGCTGTCAGCTAGATCCCTCAAGCCATTTCGAAGAGGGAGGAGGGTAATGATGGATGACCTGACTCCACCTGGCCTCAATGGCCCGCCGAACTGAAGGCGGGCTTCTACTCGGTCAACGCTGACCGGAGCTTCCGCTGGCTGTGCCTCATGGCACCAGAGCCCAACTGGATTTCAGCCTGAACCTGATGTGAAAATCCGTCGCCGGCGTTGAGGAACACAAGAGCCCGGGGACTGAGCGTTCCCCCGAGCGGAAGCCTGACCATCAATTGACGTTCGCGTGGGTCTCACTGGGCCGACAAGAACCGAACAAGAATTCTGACGTCCTAAGCGTCAATCACGGGCGACCTCCCACCGATCGTGCAGGGTCGCCCGTGGTGTTTCTAGCTCGTGAAAAAGCCGACGTTCTCACCCACCCGCCCCCCCCCGCGCGCCGAGACGCGCGATTCACCGGTGGTCGTGGTCGCCTCGCTCAATCCCTCGCCGTACGATAAAAAGTACGACTCGGCCTGTCGCTCGCTGCTGCCTTGTTACAGAGCATGTTTACGCGCGATCTGATATGGTCCGTCCTTCCTACCAAAGTGTATACTTCTGTGTCTCGCTTATTGCGACCTGCCTGGGACGAGGCGCGTCGCGCCAGGGCCAGGGTGGGTGCGAACGACAGCAATTTTGAGCATTCGCGAAACCCTGGCGACGCCGGGTCTTTCTTTTTTGCCGATTCTCCCCTACCATTCTGCGTCTCACCATGGCTGAGAAAAAGTCCAAGACCGTTCGTCCAACTGGTTCACGCCGGCGGCGGAAGCCGGCCGGTGCGTCGACCGGATTAACAGCGAGTGAGCTTCAGGCGGCTGCTCCACCTCCGGAGGTCGCAACCCTCCACCGAGCCATCGAAGACGATGGCGGGAAAGTCCTTACTATCTATCGTGAGCCTTATGGCGGACGATGGCTTGTGTTCGCTGCCTTGCCGATCGAGCTTGTCGAACCGACACCCTATCAACGGAACCTCTCGGACACGCATGTGCGGAAACTGGAAGCTGTGATCGGAAAGATCGGTCGATTTCTCGATCCGATCATCGCGGTCCGCTCACCAAAATCTGACCACGCGGCCAAGTACTGGACCCCGAACGGTAACCATCGGCTCTCCGCGATGGGGACCCTCGGAGCTAAAAGCATTATTGCCATCGTGGTCCCGGAAGCCGCCGCTGCCTACCAGATTCTGGCGCTCAATACCGAGAAGGCCCACAACCTGCGGGAAAAGTCGCTTGAAGTGATTCGTATGTACAAGGAACTGGCTCGATTGGATGACGCGACAGAGGAGACCTACGCACTCGAATTTGAAGAACCGGCCTTCATTACCTTGGGGCTGTGTTATGAGGAGCGTCCGCGGTTCAGCGGGGGGGCCTATCATCCGGTGTTGAAGCGAGTGGATGACTTCTTGAACAAGCCGCTTCACATGACGTTAGATGTGCGGCGTGCGCGGGCGAAAACGCTCCTCGCGCTCGATGATCAGATTGTCATGCAAGTCGAGGCCCTCAAAGCCAAAGGACTGACCAGCCCCTACCTGAAGAGCTTTGTGGTGGCACGCGTGAACCCGATCCGGTTCCGTCCGAAAGACGCCTCTCCTCTTCCCTTTGACGAGGCACTCCATCGTATGATGAACGCAGCCGTCAAGTTCAATCCGGACAAGATCAAGCTGGACGATCTGGCCCGCTCCGGCGGCGCAGCAGACGAGGCAGAATAAGCCCTCGGATCGACCGGGTCAGCCACCTTGCCCTTCCTCTTGGCGCCCATTTAGAATACTTTCTCGAGGATGCAAACGAGCCATTCATCGTCTTGCCCGGAGGTTTTGCCATGGGTCTCGCCGACAACAAATGTGTTCCATGCCGCGGGGGCGTGCCCCCCTTGCCGCCCGATCGTAGCCAGGCGCTCCTCAAAGAATTGGGCCGCGGCTGGTCGCTCAACGGGTCTGGCCATCTCGAACGGCTGTTTACCTTCAAGGATTTTGCCCAGGCGCTTGCATACGTAAACAAGGTGGGGGCCATCGCAGAATCAGAAGGGCACCATCCCGATTTTTATCTCGCCTGGGGAAAGTGCAAGGTGGAAATCTGGACCCACAAGATCAACGGTCTGACCGAAAGCGATTTTTACATGGCAGCGAAGGCTGATCGTGAATTCGAACCTTTTCGAGCCGCTGCTAGCTGACCGAAGGTTGGCGGGCTTGGCCATATCCGGACGAGGCGCCAGATGAGCGACAAGGCGCAGGTCGCGCTTGTCAACATGCCCTTCAGTTTCTCGAAGTATCCTTCGATACAACTCGGCACGCTTTCTGCCCTTCTCAAATCCAAAGCTATCCCGGTCGACTGCCACCATTTGAACGTCCGATTTGCCCACAAAATCGGCGTGCCGCTCTATGAAATGATCTGCGAGAAACGGGCCCTGTTCGGTGAATGGCTGTTCTCGCACCTTCTCTTCCGAGACAATCCTAAGCGTGCGGAATACCCGAGGATGTTCAAGCCGGTTTTCGAGCAGATTGCTCAGGAAAGTGGCCACCCAATGTCGTTTTTCGAAGACATGGCCAGCCGCACGGCGCCGCAATTCTTGACTTGGGCGATGACGGCGATAGATTGGGGCCAATATAAGGTTGTGGGCTTCACGTCGACGTTCGATCAAAACGTGGCGAGCCTGACGATGGCGAAGCTGATCAAGGACCTGTATCCCAATGTCACGATCGTCTTCGGCGGAGCAAACTTCGACGGCGAAATGGGGCTGGAACATTTCCGGGCGTTTCCCTGGATCGACCACGTGGTGGTCGGTGAAGGGGAAGACACGTTCCCCGCACTGGTGGCCTACGTGCTTTCGGGCAAATCCGGCGTCCTGCCGCCAGGAGTGACCTATCGGCAAGATGGGAATATTCGGTTCGAGCCGAACCAGTCGCTCTTCTCCGATTTCACACAGACTGGTCCTCCCGATTATGACGACTACTATCGTTTGTTGGCCGAACTGGGCAAGAAAACTTCACAGGGGCTTGATCGTATTCTGTTGTATGAAGGATCACGAGGCTGCTGGTGGGGTGAGAAGCATCATTGCACGTTCTGCGGGCTGAATGCTCAGAGCATGAAGTTCCGCGCGAAGTCATCGGAACAGGTCGCGCGGGAAATGGCGTATTTGTCCAGTCGGTATGATACAGCGCGGTTCCGCCTCGTGGACAACATCATCGATATGAAGTACATCGAGAACCTCTTCGCGAAGTTCGCTGCCGACCACTGTGACCTCGATGTGTTTATCGAGACGAAGAGTAACCTTCACAAGAACCAAATTCGTACCTTGGCAGCCGGGGGAGTGAAATGCATGCAGCCCGGTCTGGAGAGTCTCAGCCTGAATCAGCTTCGAGCGATGGACAAGGGCGTCACGCCGATGCAGAACATCATTTGTCTGAAGTGGAGTTTCTACTACCATGTCGAGGTATCATGGAACATCCTGCTCGGGTTTCCTGGGGAAACCACCGAAGACTATCGACGACAGGTCGACCTGATCCCGGCTCTGTTCCATCTCCAGCCGCCCGAGGCGACAGGGAAATTTTGGCTTGAACGATTCAGCCCCTACTACAAGCGACCAGACGAGTATGGAGTGCGGATCACGGGACCGGGTTTGGCCTATGAGTACATCTACGATGGGCGCCAGGTGGATCTTAAGAAGATCGCGTATGATTTCGAGTACGAATTGGACAACTGGTCGGTGGACCCGCACGTATATCAGGAACTGGTTGATGTCGTTGGAGCATGGAAGCGCCTGCACGCATCCGGCGACCGCCCGTTTCTTTACTACTCAAAGGCGATGAACTATATCACCGCCTATGATGGGCGGAATCCAAAGGCTCCCATGCGACACCGGTTCGACTGGCCTGAAGCCGGCATTATCGAGGCCTGCAGCGAAACGGCGAAGAGTGAGGATCAGATCCGTTCGATGCTGGCAGAGCGTTCAGACCGCTCGTGCTCCTCGAGTCAACTGGCGGCCGCATTGGCATCACTGACAACCAGCCGTATCCTCTACGAAGAACGAGGCAAGTACTTCACCCTCGCGATTCCCGAAAACCCCTATCTCTGATCCAGCCGTTATTCACCCTACATCGTCAGCTTTTCAACGACGTTGCGCATCTGGACGCCGTGGACTAAGGAGGCGCCGCCTCGAATCGCACAGGCCACGTGCACCGCTTCTGTCATTTCCTCGATGTTGGATCCCTTCTCCAGCGAGGCCTGTGTATAGGCGTCGATGCAGTAAGGACATTGGACCGTGTGCGCGACGGCCAAGGCGATGAGCGCTTTCTCGCGCTCCGTCAAGGCGCCTTCGGCGAAGACGGCGTTGTAATAGCCCATGAACTTATCCCACAGGGACTTGTTGCCTTTGCCCATGTCGGCGAATTTTCCGAGATCGTGAGGATGATAATACGTGTCCATGTCGGTCTCCTTTTCCCCGGTTTGCGACAGTCCTAAAATGAGGCGAGATGTGACGGGGAGGGCTATCTCACTAAGCGTTGCTGGGAGGTTCAGGATCGACTTCTGACAGAACTTGAGAGAACCTGCTTCCCACAATGCCGGTTACCTTGGTCATCAGGTCGGTAACCTCATGCCATTCAGTTGGCAGGAGATCCTGTTTCAGCTGGGGATGGATCGCCCATTCCGCATCGACTCGTGTCCCTTTTCGACTTACGAGAACTCGAAGAAGCTCTACATCCCACGTGGTGGATTCAGCTGCATCCGCCTGGGAAGGGTGGCCATTTGATTTGTCTGAAGGAGGGGTCGAGCTTGCCATAGATCCTCTCTGCTCGTCACAGTGTCAGCAGGATCATACCTCATTACCTGCCCATCTGGCTATCCATGCGGAGCGGCTTTTCTCGAGGGCCGCTCGGGCCTGTGCTGCAAACCAATTAATCGTGGAGCCACGCGATCAGGTCCCTGTGTATCACTGATGGGGCCGGTTCTGTTGAAGTACGTCGAGCATAGCCTGGTGGATCCGACCGTTACTCGCGACCAGCTCTTTTCCGTAAATCGAGTGCTTCCCGCCCTTGAAATTCGTTACCGTGCCACCCGCTTCTTCGAGAATCACGATCCCGGCAGCCATATCCCAGGGGTTCAGTGCAACCTCCCAAAACCCATCGAAGCGGCCGCTCGCGACGTAACAGAGGTCCAAAGCCGCCGTGCCGGTCCGGCGTAAGCCCTGCGCTTTCAGGGCAAATCGGACGAAATGGTCCAGATTATTATTCGCCGTCTCCCGAATGTCATAGGCGAAGCCGGTAACGAGCAGGGCACGATCGAGATGATCTGTAGCGGAGACCGAAATCGGCGCGTCATTGAGGAAGGCGCCCTGGCCTCGCCGAGCCGTATAGAGTTCGTCCCGGGTGGGGTCGAATACGACACCGACGAGACTACGCCCTTCGTGTTCGACCCCGATGGAGACACAGTAGGCCGGAAACCCGTGAGCGAAATTCGTGGTCCCGTCAAGCGGATCGATCACCCATTGGTATGGAGAGCTGGATCGCTGCGCCAGTCCCCGCTCTTCTGCGAGGATACGATGGGAGGGGAAGGTCCTCTGAATGACGTCGATGATACGCTGCTCAGCCCGACAATCGGCGTCTGTCACCAGATTGATGACGTTCTTGTGCTCAATATGAAATCCGACGCGGGCACATTCCCGTAAAACCTCTCCTGCTTGTCGCGCCGCTTCCACCGCAGTGGCGAGCAGGACGTCTGTTGGAGGATCTTGCGCGCACGAGACGGGCATGGGCCTCATCATAACGGAGAATTCCTCATAATCCTACTTGGGCCCTGCCACAGCGTTCTGAGGTTCAATTCAAATTCAAGCAGGCGGCAGTGTGTTTTTACAGTGAGACCTGCGCGCAAGGCACGATCGTGCATATTGGTATTGAGTTATCTTGCAAGCAGTGGTATGAAGCAGGCACACTCTGTTCAATCGAGATTATGGAAGGACTCGCGGATAGTCTCATCGGGTTCGAACAGCGAATCAACGCTTCTACCTCTCGAGTACAGGAACCTATTGTTGAAGCGTCGGAGGGACTCTTCATCTATCCTGTGTAATGCCGCGAGATCTCAAGTCCACGAAGGGAGGTGAGAATCTTGGCGATGAAGAAAGCAGCGAAGAAGAAAAAGAAATAACCCGCCTCGATTCTAGCGCCGGGGGCAAGCGACCTTGCTCCCGGCGTTATTTTTTCCGCAGGCACTCGTGCGCACACGAAGACCCCAAGGTGGTGATGCGACTGCGGCGAGAGAATCTTCCTGGTTAGGATGCTTGAAGCGCGATGAGCGAGGCTGGTCGGAGTGCGGCCAGAGCAGGAACAGGCTCGGAAGTTGCGGCTGAGTCAGGACCGTTGAGGAGCACCCACTTTTCCGGATGGTCGAGAATCTGTTCGACAAGTCGCGTGTGCATGGCGTGGCCCGATCGATCCGCCACCACGTGCCCGATGAAGGGAACGCCGAGCAGCGAAAAGTCCCCGATCAAATCAAGCACCTTGTGCCGCACAAACTCATTGGTGAATCGAAGGCCTGATTCATTCAGAATCCCGTCGTGAGACAGGACAACCGTATTCTCGAGATTTCCGCCGCGGCCAAGTCCGCGAGCCCACAGGGCTTCCACTTCGTTCAGAAATCCAAACGTTCGTGCGTCGGCGATCTCACGCTCGAATGCCAGGACGGAATGCTCGTAGACATAAGTCTGGGTCTGAATCAGCGGATGATCATACTGAATCGAATAGGTGATCCTAGGCGTAGCCGAAGGTTCAATCCGGACTCGGCGGGTGTCATCAACCACTTCAATAGGCTGCGTGATCTTTAAATAAGACTGGCGGCGGTTCTGTGAGACAATGCCAGCAGACTGGATCAATCGAACGAAGGGTGCCGCGCTCCCATCCATGACAGGGGCTTCGCCGGCGTCGAGTTCCACATAAAGATTATCGATATCGAGTCCCGCCAATGCGGCGAGGACATGCTCAATGGTCTTCACCTGAAACCCATTTCCACTGATCGCAGTACAGAGCTCTGTGGGTACCAGATGTTTGATGGAAGCAGTGAGAGAGGCGCCGGCCTTCCCATTGCGATTGACGAAGACCACGCCCGTATCGACTGGAGCAGGTCGAAAGGTAAGGGTGACAGACTGCCCGGAATGGAGCCCAACCCCCGAACAACTCACAATACTTGCGATAGTTTGCTGAAGCCTCACCAGGTTACCTCGATAATTTCCACCGAGACACTCAGCAACTCGTATGCCAGCAGATTTCTCAAGAAATAATCTCATAAGCAATTGAAAATACATGACAAATAATCCAATATAGCAATTGACATCAATGTTGTAAAAACGTGACATGTGTGACTTTTTCAAATGAAACAAGGCACTTGTACCCGTGCAATGGGCTATCAAGAGCCTTGTTGTATTGCCTAACCACAAACAGAGCGGCCTCGCTTCAGGATTATTTTCTTGGTCCTATTGGTAGTGGAATCTATGTCCGTTGACGGAGTTCTTGTCCAGCTGAAATCTATCCGACTCGAAGCCCTATGGTCGTGGGTCCAGTTCGATGAGTCCTTTGCGGATGGCAAGGATTGCAGCTTGCGTGCGGTCGTAGACCTGGAGTTTATGAAAGATGTTGCGGACGTGGTTCTTGACCGTTTTCTCGCTGAGATCGAGACTGTTGGCAATTTCCTTGTTCGTCTTTCCATCAGCGACGAGGCGCAACACAGTAATCTCCCGTTCGGTGAGATCGTGTTCCACCCAGGCCGGCTTCTTGCCCTTTTTCTGCGCCATCAGCGAAAACTCCGCCAAGATCTTGCTGGCAACGGAGGGATGAATGAGGGATTCACCTCTGTAGATCGCCCGGATGGCAGCCACGATCTGTGAGGATTCTGAATCCTTGAGCAGATACCCTGTCGCCCCAGCCCGTACCAGGTCGAAAATGTATTGCTGCTCCTCATACATGGTCAGGGCGACGATGCCGATATGGGGAAACTCGCGCTTGATCTGCCGTGTGGCCTCAACACCACCCATGCGGGGCATGCTCACATCCATCAGGATCACGTCCGGGAGCAAGGCTTTTGTTTTTTCCACGGCTTCTATCCCATCCTGTGCCTCGCCCACCACGTTGATGTCGTCCTTCGCTTTGAGGATGGCTGCCAGTCCTTCTCTCACGACACGATGGTCGTCGGCGATCAATACCTTAATTTTTTCCATTGCGTGCTGCCTCCTTGTTCACCAATGGGATATCGACCACGATCGTCGTACCGCGTCCTTTCCTCGATTCGATTCTTCCTTCACCCCCGACCAGCCGGGCCCGCTCGATGATGCCGCGAATGCCAAAGTGGTCCCATTTCTCGGGGTCACGCAGCACCGTCTCCATGTCGAACCCGACGCCCGTGTCGCGGATCGTGATTCTCAGGTGTTCGAGCGCGATATCGAGTTCGACCGACACGCGGTCGGCTTTCGCATGCTTTTGTACGTTGCTGAGGGCTTCCTGGACGATTCGGAAGAGGAAGATCTTCGTCCTCGGAAACAGAATCTGCTCGTCACCGGAAACGCGAAATGCCGTGCGAATGCGATATTGCGTTTCGTAGGACTTGAGGTAATTCGTTAATGCGGGAATCAGTTCCATCTTGTCGTACTGAAGGGGGCGCAAATTGAAAATGACCTGGCGCGCTTCCTGAATGGCGAGTTTGAGTTGGGCCTTGGACTCCCGGAGCGTCACCAGACTGGCCCGCGGATCCTTCCGCAAGAGCTGCTGGCACAGATCGAGCTTGAAGTTGACCCCCGCGAGGCTTTGAACCAATCCGTCGTGGATTTCACAGGCGATGCGGGTCCGCTCTTCAGTCACTGCGGCTCCGGTCTCCTTGACATAGAGGCGATAGAGCGACTGATACTTATTGAGAGTTTTTTCGATTTCCGCTGTCGCCCGAATGCGGGCCTCGATGAGCTGCCACATGAATTTGGCGCTGGCTCCGCCGATCACTGTCACGCCCATGCGGTGAAAGTCCTGTAAGAACTGCCCCACGTCGGGGTTTCCCGTGACGTCGATGAGCAAATCCATCTGCTCCAAATCCAGGAGTTCGCGATAATCCTTCGTGACGGGAATTTTCAAACGTTTGGCCAGATTCAGTCCGAGGGCCTTCGGATTAATCTCAGCCACGCCGATGATCTCCACCAAGGGATCATTGGCAAAAATCTCCATGAGCGCGGTTCCGCCACGTCCCGCACCGATGATGCCCACATGGGTGGTTCCCGGCGTGTTGGCTGTTTGCGGCGATCGAGCAAGTTTTAGGCGCGTCGTTGGCATCTCAGCCCTTATAACATAAAGCACGCGGACGCATGACCGGAGACAGGAATTCACCCGAGGATGAACACGCGAAGGCGAAGAGAGGATAGACGAGCGCGGTGGCGTCACCGTTCTCGGCGCTGCTGGGCCAACGATCTCAGCTCGTCCATGAATTGGTCGATGTCTTTGAATTCACGATAGACCGAGGCAAATCGGACATATGCGACCTGATCCAGTTGATGAAGCTCCTTCATCAATTCTTCGCCGATGACTCGACTTTCAATTTCCGTTTCACCCATCTCCTGGATTCGTTTTTCGATCCGGTCTGTCACAGTTTCGATCGTGGCGATGCTAATGGGACGTTTCTCGCACGCTTTCTTGAGACCGGCCAGGATCTTGGTGCGGTCGAAGGTCTCCCGCCGACCATCTTTCTTGACGACCATTGGCAGAACTTCCTCGACCCGTTCATAGGTCGTGTATCGGCGTTTACACCCAAGACACTCGCGTCGACGGCGAATGACCTCGCCCTCTTTCGCCATGCGCGAATCCACCACCTTGTCTTCGATTTCATCGCAGAACGGACATTTCACAGGTGGCGACTCTACCTTATCAGACGATCAATAGGTGTGAAAGATGGGAAACCGTCCACACAGAGCCTTGGCCTGGGTACGGACTTCATCGAGCACTGCAGGGTCTTGTCGGTGCTGCAGGACGCGGTCGATCAATGTCACGATTTCCTTCATTTCGGACTCGCGCATGCCGCGTGTCGAGACGATCGGGGTACCCAACCGGATGCCGCTGGCGATCGCAGGGGGCTTTTCGTCATAGGGTACCGCGTTCTTGTTGACGATAATGCCGGCCGCGTCCAAGGCTGCATCTGCCTCTTTGCCGGTGATCCCCTTGTTCGTTAGGTTCACCAACATCAGGTGGGTGTCCGTTCCTCCCGACACAATCTTGTACCCTCGATCGAGCAGCCCTTGGGCCAACGTGCGGGCGTTCGCGATGACTTGCTGCTGATATCGCTTGAAGCCCGGAGAAAGGGCCTCTTTGAACGCGACAGCCTTGGCGGCGATCACATGCATCAAGGGCCCACCCTGCATTCCGGGGAAGATAAACTTATCGACCGCCTTCGCATGCTCCGCCTTGCACATCACTACCCCACCGCGGGGTCCACGGAGCGTCTTATGGGTGGTCGTCGTGACAAAGTCCGCGTAGGGGATGGGACTCGGGTGAAGCCCTGCCGCGATCAAGCCCGCGATATGGGCGATATCGACCATGAGGTAGGCACCTACCGACTTGGCGATGTCTTGAAACTTCGGAAAGTCGAGCGTGCGGGCGTAAGCACTGGCCCCGACCACGAGCATCCTGGGTCGACAGTCTTCTGCGAGCTTCCGCACCGTATCGTATTCGATGACTTCCGTCTGACGATCCACTCCGTACGAAAAGGCTCGGAAGATCATGCCAGAGAAATTGACCTTGCTGCCGTGGGTCAAATGGCCACCCTGTGCCAAATCCATCCCGAGAATAGTGTCTCCGGGTTTGAGGACGGAGAGGTAGGCTGCCATATTAGCTTGTGAACCGGAGTGCGGCTGGACATTGACATGTTCCGCGCCAAAGATCTGTTTGCAGCGCTGGATCGCTAATTCCTCGATGGTGTCGACATGCTGACATCCACCATAGTAGCGCTTGCCCGGATAACCTTCTGCGTACTTGTTCGTCATCAAGGAACCTTGCGCCGCCAGAACAGCAGGGCTGGCAAAGTTTTCCGAGGCGATCAAGAGCAGCTTTTCCCGTTGCCTTTGTTCCTCGGCCTCGATGGCCGCATAGACATCCAGATCTGTCGATTTGAGGACGTCTAACGAACCGACCGCGTCGTTCATCACAAGCTCTTCCTCGCTCAACTCTCGGTGGAAGCCGTCTCTGCGTCTTGTTTCTTGACCACGCGCACGGTGACGGCCGCAGTAACTTCTCGTGGAAGTTTGACTGGGACCGTAAAGGTGCCAAGTTCCTTGATCGGTTGAGCCAGCTGAATCTTCCGTCGATCCACCGTAAAACCCTGCTCAGCAAGCCCTTCCGCGATGTCCTTTGCCGTCACGGAGCCGAACATCTTGTCGTCCTTGCCTACTTGTGCATGCATGGTGAGGGTTACGGCAGACACTTTTTTGGCGTGCGCTTCAATTTCGAGTTTTTCCTTCTTGGCCTGCTCCGCCGCAACGCGCTTGATGTGCTCGAAGGCCTTGATGTTTCGGCTATTGGCCTCAACGGCTTTGTTTCTCGGAAGCAAGAAGTTCCGCGCGTATCCATCAGAGACGTTCACCAAATCGCCGAGATGGCCGACCCCATCCATGGTTTCCTGCAATATGACCTTCATACCCCTAACTCCTTCTGTTGGAAAGGAAAAGAGGATACTGGGGGGGCGACGAAAAGTCAATTCGCATTCTCACTGAATCGAGTTTGAATGTACGCGAATCCTTCCTCTTGGGCAGTCTCGGACCCGCGTCGGATGCTGGACAGTTTCGATCAGCCGCCCGTATCATGTCATGCGCTCATGGGCAACAACACGAGACCTACATGACCGCACGAGATCTCATCCAAGGGTGGGCCGCGAAGCTGGCCAAAGAGCAGAAGCAGATCGCGCCGGCCGGGTTGGACGATCCTATTCCCTCGGTGTCCGGTCGACTCTTGCAGAGTGTCGGCACACTCCATCTCTATGAATTGACACTCCCAGGGCCAAGGGTCGTGGAGATCGATACGCCTGTCACGATCATCCCTCCTGACGAGATGGAGCCCACGGAGGGTATTGTCCTCCGGAATACCGGCTCTGTTCTGCTGGCGCAGACATTTGACTCCATCGGCCAATCGTTCGCGTCCGCCACGGTCATTCCTGATCGAGCGGGGTTTTTGACCATCGCGGCTCAGCGGCTGACCGACATGACGACCCAGACCGATGCCTACCGACTCGGCCCAGCCGATCGGTTGGCCTCGGTTCTTGAATCGGCGTCCGAAGATGAACGTCACAGCGGAGCGGTCGTTGAATCTTCAATCCTGACCACTGTATGGATGGATGATCAAACGATGCGTCATCAGCGGCTCGCCTCGCTGGCCATTGAATTGATTAAGGCGAATAAGCGAATCCTGGTGGTCAGTCGCGATCACGATACTGCCGATGCCTTGGTCGGCATGATTGCCCGCGCCATGAAGGCGGCGGGCCTGCTGTACAAGACATGGATCAGCCGGTATGAGATGACTTTGAGCCAGTATGCAGCCGGTGTCGCAATTCACGAACTCGGGTTCGAAGCACAGATGCACCAGTTCTATGCGAAAGCCCGGGCGGAGAAAGCCGTCCTGAGAAAGAAGTACGACCGCTTTCGGGAGATCACTCCACTGTTGGCCTATAAAAGACAGAAGCAGAAGGATTTGGATGAAGTCCGTCTCTTGGAGTGGAGGCTGCTGACGCAACTCAGCGATCTCCAAGCCAAGATCAAGGAGGTGGATGCGACTCTGACAGAGTATGAGAATCTCCCCCTCCTGCGGCGACTGAGTATGCAAGCAGTCGGAAAAAACGTTGAATCCCTCCAACAGTATCGCACTCTCTATGAAAGCCAAATCGCCGAGTTGATGAAAGAGCTCGACATCGCGAAGGCGCGGATTACGGAATTGGTCCCAGAAGCTGCTGTGCCGAAGGATATGCGTCCCGAGTTCGATGATCTTAAGGAAGACATCGTTCGACTGGGCGGGACGAAAAAGATTCGCGAACTCTTGGCTGCGGAAGAGGATACGAATCGACAAGCGTTTATCCAAAATCGTCGGCTCCTCATCACCACGGCGTCACGAGTCATGAACGATCCGCTGTTTCGCCGCGTGCGCTTCGATGTGTTGCTCGTGGATGAGGCTCCTTGGATTCCGGCAGCTCCATTGCTGGGGGCCGCGGGTCTTGTTCGGGAACGGATCATCGTGAGTGGGAACAAACGCGAGATTGCAGAAGCTGGTCTGTGGGCACTCACAAATGCGCCTGTATCTGTGGCACGATAAGCGAACGCCGTTGCTTGACGGCCGTGCGATGAATTCAGGATAATCCCCCTCCGCGAAGTTTGTCTCTTGGCACGCTCAAAATGGCCTTGAATGAGGCGTAAGTCGTTGTTACGTCGCAGTGAAGCAGACGACCGAGAACGAAGTTGAAGGCCATTTTTAGCGTGCTTGAATGCCGAAGTGGCGGAACTGGCAGACGCACTAGATTCAGGGTCTAGCGCCCGCAAGGGTGTCCGGGTTCAAATCCCGGCTTCGGCACCA
>Ga0187779_10000120_pt1 | contig 60404 bp, 50 predicted proteins | sample 1015_Q2_SP10_10__FD_132435 | JGI IMG/M metagenome (GOLD analysis project Ga0187779, IMG submission 132435) | Tropical peat soil microbial communities from peatlands in Department of Meta, Colombia - 1015_Q2_SP10_10_MG | ecosystem: Environmental > Terrestrial > Soil > Wetlands > Peat | place...
CCAAACCTGTCATCGCCGTTTCCAACAGTGGCAGCGCTCGGGGCTGCTCACCGAAGTGTTGCAGAAACTGGCCGAAGACTTACGGGATCGCGGGAAGCTGGATTTGAGCGAAGCGTTCATCGAAGGTGGCGCGGGAAGCGATCTTGCGGATTTCGGGGTTTTCGATGATGCGGCTGCGGAAATTCTCGACGGTGGCCTGGAGCATGGCGCGACCGAGGTCGCGGCCGTTGACGTAGAGGCTGGGAAACGGCTTGAGCAGGCGGCCGATGGGATAGAAGAGTTTGAAGAGTGCGGGGAGCGTTGCGGAAGGCTTGGCGTCGATGAAGGCGGGGCGCCAGCAATTGGCCTGGAGCAGTTCAATGAGGTCGAGTTCGACCTGTGCTTTGACCTGGGACCAGAACATGCGGCTTTTCGGGTTGGTGCCTTGCCCGCTGATGTAGTGGAAATTGGCCGCGGGGCTGACGCGGCGAAGCATTTGCGCGGCGGCTAAGGTGTAGGAGTAAGTGATCTTGCGGTAGTCCTCTTTGGAAACTTGCGTGACAGAGACGCCGAGGCAGAACAGGCAGGCGTCAATGTTGCGGAAGGCCTCTTCGACGGTGGCGTAATCGAGAAAATCCTTGTGGACGAAGGTGCGCAGCTTGGAACTGGTGTGCATGAGCGGGCGGCGGGTGAGGGCGCGGACCTCGTCGACGAGGGAGGCGGAGAGGCAGGCGTCGAGGACAGCGGAGCCGGCGGAACCAGTGGCGCCGAAGAGGAGGATTTTCATGGGAAGAGTGTACATGATTGGAGTGGGGGAGGAAGCGGCCCGCGACCAGCGGTCAGGAGAGAGAAGAGTTTCAGCACAGAGGACACTGAGGGGCACGGAGGGTTGGGAGGCAAGACGCAGGGGCTAAAAAGCAGCGGCCCTTCGAGACTCAGGGCTGGCGAGCTGCTTGCGCTCCAAAGGGTTTAGAAGTCGCGCCAGGGCTTCCAGACGGGGACGCTGGTGTAGTGGACGTCTACGGGACGGGAGAAGAATTCGCGGAGGAGGGAGAAAAGCTTTTTCAGCATGGTGGACCTTCAGCGGTGTCCCTTCAAACGGAGTATGGTTGCGCGGGGTGGGGGTGTCAAGGAAGTTCTTGGTTCACAGTTTGCAGTCTGCAGTTTCGGAGAAGAAAGCCCTCAGGATTGAAGGCCTGAGGTGCGATTTCGCAGGCTCAGGCGGTGGTGGTGATGGGTGCGGGCTTGTTCGGGTGGATTTCGACGGCGCGGAGGACGAGGTCGGTGAGGGCGGCGATGAAGGCGGGCGAGTCGCCGACGGCGGGCATCATGCGGAAGCGTTGGATGCCCCATTTTTTGGCATCGGCGCGACCGTCAATATTGATTTCGTGGAGGGTTTCGATGTGTTCGGTGACGAAGGAGATGGGAACGACCATCGCTTCGGTGACGCCTTCGTGGCCGAGTTTTTCGAGTGTGCCGAGGAAGGAAGGCTCGAGCCATTTGGCGGGGCCGACTTTGCTTTGATAGCAGAGCGTGTGGGTTTTGGGCCAGTTGGGGAAACGCTTCGCGCCTTGTTCGCAGACTAGGCGGATAGTTTCGGCGACGTGCTTGGGATACGGGTCACCGTTTTCGACGAGGCTCATGGGAAGGCCGTGGGCGCTGAAGATGAGCTGGATGCGTGAGGCATCGGGAAACTGGCGGAGGCATTTGCCGATGTTGGTGACGAGGGCTTCGATGTAGAGAGGATGGTCGTAGAAGTCCTCGATGGTGCGCTCGGGGAGCGTGTCGACAGGCTCGCCGTAGACGCGGCGCCATTCCTTAAGGCTGCTGAGCGTGGTGGCGTAGGAATAGTGGGGATAGAGCGGGAGGAGAACGAGCTCGTCAAGACGGCCGGCGGATTTGAGGGCGGCGACGGCGTCTTCGGTGAGAGGCTTCCAGTAGCGCATGGCGGTGACAGCGACAGGGTCGAGGTAAGGCTCGAGGGATTTGACGAGGCGGACGCGCTGGCGTTCGGTGAGGATGCCGATGGGAGAGCGGCGGCCGATCATGGCGTAGCGTCCGGCGACGGGGGGCGTGCGCTTCTTGGCGATGTAGCGGGCAAGGGGGCCGCGGATGAAGTTGAGTGGACCGAGCGGGATGATGTCTGGATCGAGGAAGAGATTGCGGAGGAAGGGTTCGACGGTGTCGAGGGAGTCGGGACCGCCGAGCTGGAAGAGGACGATGCCGACGCGTTTTTTAGTCATGGGGGCGTCCAAGGTATACGTTATCGGTTTTGGGTGGTGAGTGCAAAGAAAGAAGAAGTGGCGAGTGGCGAGTGACGAGTGGCGAGAGAAGAAAGAGAAGAGGAAGAGTTCACCACAGAGGGCACGGAGAAGCGCGTGACGAGAGAAGAAGATAGAAATTGGAAATTAGAAAATAGAAAAGAGAAGAAACGAAGAGGCTAACGCAGAGACGCCGAGGACGCGGAGGAACGCAGAGAAGAGGGTTGAAAATTCAAAGTTGAAAGTTGAAGGCGAGCAGAGAAAAACAGGGCCCTCGCGTTGCTCGGGATGGCATGCGTTTAGTTGAATCGCACAGGGCAAAGGGTGCGGCACGTGGCTCAGGGCAGAAGCGGGGCTGGCATGAAAGCCCTTCGGCGCTCAAGGCGGACCATGGAAGAAGGAAGAGAGGCGACGGGATAAAATCCGCCGCTATACAGGCAAGGGAAACGCGCTATTTCGGCCGAGGGAGCGTGTTCTTGAGGCGGTCGACTTCGACGCGAAGGTCGTGGGCGCGTTTGGCGATCGAGATGTAGAAGAGAAAAAATACGCCCCATCCGATGAGATAGGCGGCGAAAACGCTGTCGAGATTTTTCATTGGGCCTCCGCTTCGCGTTGCAGGATGTCGACTTCGGTTTTCATCTTTTCGAGGATGTAGCGCTCGACAATCAGGAAGAGCGCGAAAACGTGCATAACGAAAACATTGAAGAAGAAAACCTTCCTCATGGTGGGGTCTAGGCCGGAACCCGGTCCGCCCATGATGACCGGCGCGGGATGCTGCGTGCGCCACCAGCGGATGGAGAAGAAGACGAGAGGCACGTCAAGAAAAGCGAAGATGCCGAAGAGCGAGCTGAGGAGGGCGCGGCGATCGGGCTCTTCGACGAGAGAGCGGAGGAGCAGATAAGAGATGTAGAGGAGCCAGAGGACGAAGGTGGAGGTGAGGCGGGCGTCCCAGGTCCAGTAGATGCCCCAGGCGGGTTTGGCCCAGATGGGTCCGGTGATGAGGACGACGGTGGTGAGGACGAGCCCGACTTCGGCGGAGGAAACGGCGAGGGAGTCGTACCTCTGCTGGCGGCGCCAGACGTAAAGGAGATTGCAGATGAAGCAGAGGAGGAAGGCGTCCATGGCGGCCCAGGCGCTGCCGACGTGGAAATAAAAGATACGCTGGATGACGTGCATGGTGGCTTCGTCCGGCGCGATATAGAAGGCCGCGTAGGCTCCGGCGATGACGAGCAGGATGGAGACGGCGGCGAACAGAATGCGTTTTGCCATGGGCGGACTATTCCTCCAGGAGATACTCGCCGAAAAGCCAGAGCGCGGTTAAGAAGACCATGTCGAAGATCGCAAGGAAGGCGATTCCCTTCCATTGTACGACGGGCTCGCGGTCGAGCAAGCTGACGCTGACGGTGGCGCTGACGACGAGAATCGGCGTGAGAAGAGGCAAGAGCAAAAGCGGGAGAAGAAGTTCGCGCATGCGGGCTTGCGCGGAGATGGCGGAGAGCGCCGTGCCAGCCGTGGAAATGCCGAGGCTGCCGAGGAAAAGAACGAGAAGGAGGTAGTGGAGCTGCGGGAGAACGGGAATGTTGTAGAAGACGGCGAAGAGCGGAAGCATGAGGATTTCGGTCAGCAGAAGGAAGAGCGTGTTGGCGATGAGCTTGGCGTGGAAGATCGAGAAGGGATCGCTGACGGCGAGGCGGAGAGAGCTGAGCGTGTCGTTGGCCTGCTCGCGGAGGAAGCAGGGCTGGAGCATGAGCGAAGCGGCGAAAAGAATGGCGAGCCAGAGCAGGCCGGGGCCGAACTCGCGCGACTCTTCCGTAGTGGGACTGATGGCAAAGCTGAAGAGAATGAGAACGACGAGGATGAAAACGACCGTGGTGGTGAGGAGTTCGCGGGAACGGAACTCGGTGCGAAGTTCCTTGCCGAGGAGGGTGAGCGTGTTGGAGAGGAGGCCCATGGCGGTGACTAGGCGCCTCCGAAGGTGAGGATGGAGTGGAGCGAGGCACCGGAGTTGGTGTCGGCGACGATGGAGCCGGCGTCAAGCTGAACGGCACGCGTAGCGAGGGCGGAGATTTCCGATTCGCCGTGGAGGCTCATGACAACGGTGCAGCCGGAGCGGTGGACGTCCCCAAGGGATTTGGCGAGCCAGGAGATGCCGAGCGGGTCGAGGCCGGTGGCGGGCTCGTCGAAGAGGAGAACGCTGGGGCGATGGACGAGGGCGCGGGCGATGGCGATGCGCTGGCGCATGCCGCGAGAGAAAGTGCGGACGAGGGAGGACCGGCGCTCGTAGAGGCCGACTTCGCGGAGAAGTTCCTCGGCGCGCGCGGCGGGCTGCGGGACTCCCTGAAGCTTGGCGAAGAGGACGAGATTTTCTTCGGCGGAGAGCTCGTCGTAGACCATGGTGGTGTGGGCGACGTAGCCGGGGCGGGAGTTGGCGGCGTCCGCGGTGGCGCCGGGGAAAGAGAGCGTGCCCGCGGTGGGCCGAACGATGCGTGCGGCAATGCGCAGGAGGGTGGTTTTGCCGGAGCCGTTGCGTCCGGCGAGGACGACACATTCACCGGGAGAGATTTCGAGAGAGACACGGCGGAGGGCGTAGAGGCCGCCGTAGCGTTTATCGATTTTGTCGAAGCACAGGCCTGTTGGAGTGGGAGAGGTCAATTGTATTTTCCGCGTTGGGGGAGCGCCCAAGAAGAGTTTACAGTCGTTTGTATACAGTTCACAAAAGAACGACCCATGCCACACGCTCGAAAACCGAGCGTGGGCCACCCAAAGAAAAAGCAAGAGCACAGGCTGAAGCCTATGCTACACAAACTCGAGAGAAAAGCCGCAGGGCTCGCAGAAAGACGCTCTCCTCACGCACCAATCAGCCCTGGACCAGGTCGCGAAGAAGCTGGTCGAAGCGGGCTTTCTCGCGGGCGTAGTCTTCCTCGGAGATCGTGCCGGCCTGGCGACGAAGTTCGAGACGGAAAATCTGCTCTTTCAGTTGGTCCATGCTTATGGCGACGTGTTTGTCCACGTCAGCGGAGATGCTGGCGGCGGAGGATTGAGATTTTTCGGACTGGGGCACGACATGTCTTGCCGCTACGGGCGCCTGGGTTGCTGGTGCGCCCGCGGATGCAGGAGAGGATTTTTTCGGTTTGGGGGAAACCTTCGCAGAGCTGGAAGACCCTTCGCTTTTGCTCAGGGCGAACTCGGCCTGCGCACCAGGAACGTCGGAGACGACGACTTGTTTGCGCGAGAGCATGAGCGCGCCCATGGCGAAGAGAGCGGCGAGACCAGCGAAGAGGTACCACTTGAAATCGTCGAGACGGCTGGGCGCAGCGATGACTTCCGGGCCTTGATCCTGACGCGAGTTCCCTTCCTGGCCCTGCTCGGCACCGGCGGGCGGCGCGGTGGGAACGCCGGAGAGGCTGACGGAGAGTGCGCCTTTGGCGGGAAGAGGTTCGTGCGTGTAGACCATCATTCCCTGCTCTTCTCCGGCGGAGACGAGCCCGGCTCCCGTAACGGTGATGCCAGGGGGAACGACGACGAGAAGTTTTGCACCCGGGTACGCCGCGGGGAGTTTGAGCGAGGCGGAGTTGTTGGCGTACGGGAGTTCGTAGGAGAGGCGAACGTTGGTCTGGCCGGGGCGGAAGGCGTACGCGATGGCGAAGCGGCCTTTGCCCTTGTCGATGGAGGCCTGGTTGATGGCCATGCCGGATTCGCCGGTGGTGGTGCTGACCTGGCCGAGCGTGGCGTTTTCCGGAATGGCGAAATCGAAATTGCCATCAGTGCGGAAATACGCGGCGGGAGGCTGAGAGGCGTTCTGCACGGTGTATTCTTCCGCGCCGACGAGCTTGTCATTTTGCGGCTCGAAGATGATGACGTGCGAGGGGACGGAGATGGTCTTCGGGTCCTTGGAGATGTCGTAGATTTCAACTTCGACGCTGGGGCGGCCGGGAGGGGCGAAGGTGTTGAAGCTGACGTCGTGGAAAGTGGCGCGAATGAGGATGGGCGCCATGCCGATGGAGTCTTTCGTGACGGAGAAGTGGCCTTGGGCGTCGCTGGTGGCGGTCGCGAGTTCGGCCATGCCTTGCGTGGGGCTGAGAAGGTCGAGGGCGACGTTGGGTTCTGGTTTGCCAGTGGTGCGATTGATGACCGTGCCGGAGAGCGTGCCGGCGTGGGCGGAGGCGGAGAGGAAGAGGAGGAGGAGGAGAAGTGGCGAGTGGCGAGTGGCGAGTGGCGAGAAAGAAGAGAAAAGCAGGTTCCTCGCGGCGCTCGGAATGACGGATAGGAAACGAAGAACGGCCCGCTTCGGAAGGGGGGCCCTGCAAAAGCAAGTAACCCAAGACCCAGATGCAAAGGCGGCATGTGGGGATCCCGAAAAACCGGAGAAAAAAGCACGGGTCTGAAGACCCGCCACTACACGAGCAAACCCAGGGCGGCTGGGTAAATTCGCCGCTAAGGGCGACGGGGTTGAGGTCATTTAGTGCTCCGCTCGGAGGTGGGGCGAACGTTGCGGGGACGACGGATTTGCGATTCAGTGACCTGATCGATTTCGGTCAGGACAAGAGCGGCTTCATTTTCGAGAGAGGTCTTCATCAATTCGTAGTCACCTTCGGAGTACTTGCCGGCGCGATGCTCGAACTTCAAATCGCGAAGATTATCATAAATCGTGTCGCGGCGTTCGAGGAGCTGGTCGAGCTTGGTGCGATGCGGTGCGAGGTCGGAAGCGTCCGGGTGAATGTAGAAGACGAAGAGGAAAACGGCAGCGGCGAGAGCGAAGCAGGCACCGAGGGCGGCCCAGTCTGGGATGACAGAGAGTGGTGAGTGACGAGTGGCGAGTGGCAAATGAAAGACAAAGAGAGAAGAGGAAAGCAGATCCCTCGCTGCGAGAAGGGTGAAAGAAGGGCTGGCATGAAAGCCAGCGCTACATGGAAGAAGGCAGAGCGAGAGCATGGCGTTAGTCGTCGGTCTCCTTGTCGATTTGGGCGCGGGTGCGGTTGAGGGCTTCGTTGGGAACGGGCGGCGCGGCGGCGGGAGTGGAGGACGCGGGTCGCACGGCCCATTTGCGCACGACAAAAACCACGATGCCGAGTCCCACGAGGGAATAAACAACGGGCATCAACCAGGCGACGAGGCCGAAGCCTTTTTTCGGGGGCTCGACGTAGATGGAGGTGCCGTATTTGGCAACGAAGGCGTCGATGATCTGCTGTTCGGATTCGCCTTTGGCGAGGTGCTCGTCGACTTCCTTGAGTTCGGCTTTGGCAGTGTCGCAGGGGCCGGAGAAGGAACCGCCAGGGTGGGCGCAGAGGCCGGCGCTCATGTCACAGCCGCGGCACATGCATTTGAGATGCGTGCCGACTTCCTTGGCGCGTTGGGAGTAGCCGATTTGCGCGGTGACGAGAGGCGCGGCGGCAACGGTTACGAAGGCAAGAAACAGGGCGAAACGTTTCACGATGCGAACCTCGAAAGAAGTGGCCCCTCGAAGGTCAGGGCGAGCGAGTGGAGAGAGAGAAGAGCGAAGACGGAAGAAAAGGCTAACGCAGAGACGCCGAGGGCGCGGAGAAGGCACAGAGAAGAGTTCACCACAGAGGGCACGGAGAGAGGATCCGCACCCTTGAAAGACAAAGGGTGCGCCACCCGCGAGTGGCGAGTGGCGAGAAGGAAACCAGAAAATGGAAATTGGAAAACAGACAAGTGGGAGTCAGTCATGGCCTTCTCGCAGGGAAATATTGTGCGCGGAGAGAGCGGGTTCACCGGGGGCAGCAGAGGGCTGCGCGGCAGGCGAGAGAACAAGAGTGGCGCGGCGGTTGGGCATGAGCGCGAGGAGCGTGCCCATGACGACCCAGACGCCACCGAGCCAGATCCATTTAACGAGCGGATTGAGGAAGGCATGGATGACGGGGACGTTGGTTTCGGGGTCCATGCCGGCATAGACGACGTAGAGATCCTCGCGAAGGGTTGAGTAGATGGCGACCATGGTTCCGGCGGCCTGTTCGGTGCCCTGAAACTGGCGCTTTTCCGGATAGAGCAGCATGATCTGCTTGTTGCCCTTCAAGACTTCGACGATCATGCGCTGCGCGGTGTAGTTCTTTTCGGCCTTGGTGTCCGCGCTTTGCAGAACAAGGGTGTACGGACCGAGCTTCATGGAGTCGCCAATATTCATGGCCTTTTGCGCTTCGGTGTTGAAGGCGGCGCCGGCGAGGCCGATGAAGACGAGAACCATGCCGAAGTGGACGACGTAACCGCCGTAGCGGCGCGTGTTGCGCATGGAAAGTTCGTGCGCGGACATCATCATGCTCATGCCGGTGCGGGCGGCGATGACTTTCGCGCCGCGATAGAACTCTTCGACGATGGTCCAGAAAACGAAGCCGCAGAGGAAGAGGCAGAGCAAAGAGGCGCCATCGCGATAGCCGAGGAAGAAGCAGACGACAGCGGTGAGGATGGCGAAGGCGAGCGGCCAGCCGAAATTGCGCTTGAGGCTCTCCATGGAGGTTTTGCGCCAGGCGAGAAGCGGGCCAACGCCAGTGAGGAACAGAATGGCAAGGCCGATGGGGATCATCACTTTATTGAAGAAGGGAGCGCCGACGCTGATGCGGTTGTTGGTAAACCATTCGGAGAAGACCGGGAAGAGCGTGCCGGAGAGAACAGCGATACAGGCGACGAGGAAGAGAAGATTGTTGAAAAGGAAGCTGGATTCGCGGGAGACCATGGAATCGAGCATATTTTCACTCTTCAGGTAGTCTCGATTCTTCAGATAGGCAGCGGTGCAAACGAGGATCGTGATGATCATGAAGCCCACGAACCAAGGGCCGATATGCGAATTGGCGAAGGCGTGGACGGAGCTGACGACGCCGCTGCGCGTGAGGAACGTGCCGAGAATGCACATGAGGAACGTAGAGAAGACGAGCCAGACGTTCCAAACTTTCATCATGCCGCGCTTTTCCTGCATCATCACGGAGTGAAGAAAGGCAGTGCCGGTGAGCCAAGGAAGAAGCGAAGCGTTTTCGACGGGGTCCCAACCCCAGTAGCCGCCCCATCCGAGAACGGCGTAGGCCCAATGCGCGCCGAGAAGAATGCCGAGAGATTGGAAGCACCAGGCGACCATGGTCCATTTGCGGGTAAGGTGAATCCACTTTTCGCCTGGGTAACGCGCAAGAAGAGCAGCGAGCGCAAAGGCAAACGGAATGGTAAAGCCGGTGTAGCCGGAATAGAGATTCGGCGGATGAATGACCATTTCCGGATATTGGAGGAGCGGGTTGAGGCCGTTGCCGTCCATGCGGGTGAAAGGTTCGAGGACGCCGCTGGCGTTGACGGTGGCGAGAGTCTTGAAGGGATTCTCGACGAAATTGTTCAGCGTGAGGAAGAAGATCTGCACGCCAGCGAGAATGACACCGACGTAAGGCATGAGTTCGCCGTTCTTGTGGCGGTAGACGAGAAGGACGGAGAGGACGTAGATGGACAGGAGTGTGCTCCAGAAAAGAAGCGAGCCTTCCTGGCCGGCCCAGAGAGCGGCGAATTTGTAGAAAGTGGAGAGGTCGCGGTTAGAGTGCTGGACAACGTAGGCGAGGGAGAAGTTGTCCGTGAAAAGGAGATATTCAAGGCTGAGAGTTGCGAGAAAAATCAGGACGCAAGTGGCGATGCCGGCCTGGCGGGTGCTTTTGACGAGTAGCGGATGGCGAGTTCGGATGGCGAGGATGCCACCGAGGAAGGCGTAGACCGCGCACACAAAAGCGAGAAGAAGCGAAAAACTGCCGAAGACATCCATAGGCCGTTTGTTGACCCCCTACACCAGAGACAGGCAAAGCTGACTTCAGGGGCTAAAGCCCTTCGTTCGCCGGGGCTAAACGTCGGAACTGAAGCTCCGACCTCCTGAAGAAAAACCCAAGAGCACAGGCTGAAGCCTATGCTACACAAAGCCGCAGGGCTGGCAGACTCGCCCTGCGCTACATCGAACTGGTTTGCGCGGACGCGGAGGTGGCGGGCTTGTCGCCACCGGGCGCGGACTCGTACTTGGATGCGCACTTGGCCTGCACGTGTTCCGCAACAAATTTGCCGTCAGTGGAGGGGCGTCCCTCGACCAGGGCTTGGGATTTATCGACGAACGTGTCTGGCAGTGGATCGCTGCCGATGTAGCTGACAGGAAGAGTCTTGCCCTGCTCTTCCAGGACAAAGTCGACGCGGCCGGGCAGATGCTTAATCGAACCGGGCTCGACCGTGCCAGCCAGGCGCATACGATGATTGCGCGCGGAACCCTGGAGGGATTGATATTCGGCGATGGTGTGGTAGTAGGTCTTGCTTTCGCCGTAGCCGAGCCAGGCGAGGAAGGCGAGAGAGACTACGATGACCCCGATACCGACACCGAATTTGGCGCGATTTTGCACAGGTCACCCCTTCAGGAGTGTGCTCCAACTACGATAGTAACATACCCGAAAACAGCCAGGTACGGTACCAGTGTGGGTTGTGTGGTCACGCGAGACAGTGACGTTCGTCACACATGTAAACGCTAGATAGAAGAGGCGTTGGAGAGGGAGAGAGCGGCGCGAAAAGCGAAGAGGTCGGCGTCAGAGAGAGTTACGGAAGAGAGGAAAACGGATGGCGGCGCCGGGAAAATGGGGCAGCCGAGGTTGGCCTGGTGGAGTTTTTCGGCGAGCGGTTGGAGCGTGGAAGATAGTAAAAGGACGCGCTTGGGTTTGAGAGAGCGGCGAATGCGGAAGATGGTGGCGGGGAGTTGTTTTTCCAGAAGCGCGTGTGTTTCCTGTGCGGAGAGGTTTGGGTGGAGAGGACATTCGAGGACGTACGTGAGCATCAGGCCCAGTTTTTGGAATTCGGTGAGGACGCCTTCGCGGGACTTCCCTTCCGTGGAGAGCGCGATGGCCTGGAGGATTGCGGCGGCTTCGCCTTCGAAGTGACAGTCGGAGGAGTAGAGAAAGTCTTCGTTTTTGGCGGGAGTGATGCCCGCGAGGAGGAGGGCATGGATGTGAATGGGACGGAAGCGGGTGGTCCAGGCGAGTCGTTCGAGGCGGCGGGAGATGTGGGCAGAGTCGACGAGCTGGCCGCAGCCGTCGCAGGGGAGGAGGGGAGTGGGCATGAGTCAAGGGTAGAGGAAGAGGGGAGAGGAGGCAATGAGGAGAAGTTGGAAGTGAGTAGTTGGCAGTCGGTGGTTAGTAGTTGGTAGTCACCGGGGAACAGGCTAACGCAGAGACGCCGAGGACGCTGAGAAACGCAGAGGAAGAAATAAGAGCGGGATGGCCTCCCTTCCTGCGTCAGGGCAAACACCGCCTCTGCAGAGGTGAAGAAACCCCAAGAGCCCACATGCAAAACCGGTATGTTGGAGCACCCGGCCGCCGCCGCAAAGGCAAAAGAAAAACACGGAGGGCACGATGTATCGTGCCCCTACGAAGAAGGAAAAAAGCACGGAGTTCGGAACAAACGCTCGCGGTTTGTTACAGGTTATTTGGGGACGGCGGTGTCGGCGGGGAGCTTGGCGCGGAGGCACCACTTCAGTTCCTGGCTGAGGTCGGTGACTTGCATGCCGGGCATGACGATGAATTTGCAAGAGAGCATTTCGCGGGGCTCGTCGTCATCGGGGAGCTGGCAGGAGACGCGACAGTATTGGCAATCCTGATTCCAGCAGAAGCGGCCGTAAGGGATGGTCTCCGGACTGATGAACTGGAAGCAGCGGAGTAAGGAGTTGCGCTCCGGGACTTGGAATTTCTTCCCGAGGATGGAGATTTCGACGAGTTTTTCGTACGGACGAAAGGGTTCCGACATGTTGAAGCTTTCCTTTAGCGAACGGTGCGGAGTGCTGTCCCCCGAGGCGATGGGCCCACGCGCTGCACGTTCAGAGTAGTGCGGGGAGTAGAGGGGAACAAGAAAAGAGGAAGAGGAAGTGGCGAAAGTGGTACGGGGGTGGAGGGAGCAGTGGCGAGTGGCGAGTGACGAGAAAAGGAAATGGAAATTGGAATATGGAAAATGGACGAGAAAAGAAGAAGCTAACGCTGAGACGCGGAGGACCCTGAGGAACGCGGAGAAGAGGCGGATTCACCACAGAGGACACAGAGGGCACGGAGGAAAGGCAAAGAGCGCTGGCATAAAAGCCAGCGCTACATGGAAGCGGGAAGCGACAAACCCGAGAGCCCACATGCAAAACCGGCATGTGGGGCACCCGAGTACGGAGGAGATGAGGAACAGAAAACCCGCACCCTTGAAAAGCAAAGGGTGCGGCACCTGGCAGAGCTCCCGCAGTCCAAGGTTAGGCTAGGTCGAAGAACTGGCACATGCGGCGGAATTTTTCGTAGCGGTCCTTGATGAGTTCGCGAGGGGACTCGCCCACGAGGCTGAGGAGCTGGCGTTCGAGGACGTCGCCCATGAGCCGGGAGGCGGCCTCGTGGTCGCTATGAGCGCCGCCGTCGGGCTCGGGGATGATTTCGTCGACGATGCCGAGCTCCTTGAGATCGGTGGACATGATCTTCATGGCGATGGCGGCGGTTTCGGCCTTGGCGGAATCGCGCCAGACGATGGAAGCGCAGCCTTCGGGTGAGATGACGGAGTAGAAACCGTTTTCGAGGATGTTGACGCGATCACCGACGGCGATGGCGAGCGCTCCGCCGGAGCCACCTTCACCCGTGACGGTGACGATGATGGGAACGGGGAGACGCGCCATTTCGCGGAGATTGCGGGCGATGGCTTCGCCCTGGCCGCGCTCTTCGGCGTCGATGCCGGGATAGGCGCCAGGCGTATCGACGAAAGTGAGAACCGGGCGGCCGAATTTTGCGGCGAGCTGCATGACGCGGAGGGCTTTGCGATAGCCTTCGGGCTTGGGCTGGCCAAAATTGCGGACGACGCGCTGCTTGGTGTCTCTTCCCTTCTGCTGGCCAATGACGGCGACAGGACGGCCGCGGAACTTGCCGAGTCCGGCGACGAGTGCTTTGTCGTCGCTGAAGTTGCGATCGCCGTGGAGTTCGATGAAGTCCGTGATCATGAGGGTGATCCAATCCAGCGTGTGCGGACGCTGCGGGTGACGCGCAATCTGGGCGCGCTGCCACGGCCCCATGTGAGTATAAAACTCGCGGCGAAGCTCGAGGACTTCGTGCTTGAGGCGCTCGAGCTCGGCGACGTCGCCGTTTTCGTCGGTGGCGGAAAGGCGGCGCAGTTCTTCGACATCTTTTTCGAGGCGATCGATCTCCTGCTGACGATCGAGGGTTTGAGCGCCCTTTTTGGATTTTTTGTCCACGGAACCTCGCGTTAGAGGGATTGTAGAGGACAGGATGGCATTTTTTGGGGGAAGAGGAAAGCGGAAGAGAGAGGTGAGACACCGGTTAAGAACCACGAGAAGAGTCCACCACAGGGGACACAAAGGAGCACAGAGAAAGCAGTGGCGAGTGGCGAGAAAGGAGAGCAAAGACGGAAGAAAAGACTAACGCAGAGACGCCGAGGGCACGGAGAAAGCGCAGAGAAGAATCCACCACGGCGCAAACAGAGGGCACAGAGAGAATAGCCGCACCCTTGAAAAACAAAGAGTGCGGCACCCGGCACCCGGAGGAAAGGCAAAAGCGCTGGCATAAAAGCCAGCGCTACATGGAAGCGGGAAGCGACAAACCCAAGAGGAAGACAAATCCAAGACCCACGCTCAAAGACCGAGCGCGGGCCACCCGCGCTGCTTAGGAGATGCGCTGGATGGCTTCGTCGGCGCAGATGCGGTCGAGGGCGGCGATGAAGTCGGGGGTAACTTTAATTTTGCGCTGGGACTGGACGACGGCGGTGGTGCCGTCCGAGGCTTTCACTTCGAAGACAACGGGGCTGGGGCCGGCAGCCTTGGCGAAGAGCTCTTCGAGCTGGGCAAGAGAGTCTTCGCTGAGACGCTGGAGGTCAAGCTTGAGGCGAAATTCTGGCGCGCCGTTGGTTTCGGCAACGGTGGCGAGACCGCGCGCTTCCTGAAGCGAAAGGCGCGTGCCGGCTTCTTCGACCTGCACGCGAACTTTGAGTAGGAGAGGCTGGCCGGGCTTCAGAAGATTTTCGAGGCGCGCGAAGCTTTCGGGAAAGGCGAGGAGTTCCTGCACGCCGGTCATGTCCTGCAAAGTGAAGATAGCCCAGCGCGCACCTTTCTTGGAGCGCATGGGGCGCGTGCCGACGATGAGACCGGCGACGGCGATCTCCTTGCCGTTGCGCTGGCCTTCGACTTCGTCGAGAGAGATGGCGCCGAGATCCTTCAGGCGAGAAGCGTACTTTTCGAGCGGGTGGCCGGAGACGTAGAAGCCGAGCATGGCATATTCGCTGGCGAGGCGTTCTTCTTCGGTCCAGGGAGCGGCGTCCCGCAGCTCAAAATGGACTTTGGGTTCGGTGGCAGCGCCGCTGAAGAAGAGGCCGTGCTGGCCTGACTCCTTTGCACGCGCGGCGCGCTGAATGGCAGCGATGGCGTCGTCGACGGAGGCAAGCATAGATTCGCGCGGGCCAAGCGAGTCCATGGCGCCACACTTGATGAGGCTTTCGAAGACGCGTTTGTTGAGGAAACGGGACTCGATGCGCTCGCAGAACTCGTAGAGGGATTTGAATGGGCCCTGCGAGAGGCGGGCATCACGAATGGCTTTGGCCGTGTTTTCGCCGACGTTCTTGATGGCAGCCATTCCGAAACGGATGGAATCGCCAACAGGAGTGAAGAAGAGGTCACTTTCGTTGACGTCCGGCGGAAGGATGGAAATGCCCATGCCGCGGGATTCGTTGATGTACTTGACCTGCTTTTCGGCGTTGCCGGTTTCCGAAGTGAGCAGCGCGGCCATGAACTCGACGGGATAGTGGGTCTTGAGATAGGCGGTCTGATAAGCGAGAAGCGCGTAGGCGCAGGAGTGGGATTTGTTGAAACCGTAGCCGGCGAACTCTTCCATCAGATCGAAGATGTGGACGGCCTTCCTTTCGGGGAGCTTGTTCTTTTCGCAGCCCGCAAGGAACTTGGCACGCTGAGCGGCCATTTCTTCTTTTTTCTTTTTGCCCATGGCGCGGCGGAGGATGTCCGCTTCGCCGAGGGAGAAACTGGCCAGGCGATTGGCAATCTGCATGACCTGTTCCTGATAAAGGATGACGCCGTAGGTTTCCTCGAGAATGTCCTTGAGCTGCGGGAGTTCGTAGCTGACTTTGGTTTTGCCGTGCTTGCGGTTGATGAAGTCGTCGATCATGCCGCCCTGAATGGGACCAGGACGGTAGAGGGCGTTGAGGGCAGTGAGGTCCTCAATGCGCGTGGGGTGATAGCGGCGAAGAATGTCTCGCATGCCGTGAGATTCAAACTGGAAGATAGCGGTGGTGTCCCCGCGGGAGAAGAGTTTGTAGGTAGCTTCATCGTCGAGCGGCAGGCTGTCGAGATCTATTTTGACGCCGCGATTCTGCTCGACCATTTTGACCGCGTCGTAGAGGACGGTGAGGGTGGTTAGGCCGAGGAAATCCATTTTGAGGAGGCCGATGCGCTCGAGGGCGTTCATGTCGTACTGCGTGGTGACTTCGTCGCGGTTCGTCTTGTAAACGGGAACGAGTTCGGTGAGCGGCTGCGGAGAGATAACGACACCGGCCGCGTGCGTGGAGGCGTGGCGAGAGAGGCCCTCGAGGCGGAGGGCGACGTTCCAGAGATCCTTGAAGCGCTCGTCGGTATCGATGGCGGATTTGAGCTGCGGGGATTCCTTGATGGCGGTTTCGAGGTCGATGCCGAGCGTGGCGGGGATGAGCTTCGCGAGACGATCGACTTCGGTGTAGGAGATGTCCATGGCGCGGCCAACGTCCTTGACGGCAGCTTTCGCGGCCATGGTGCCGAAGGTGATGATCTGAGAGACGTTTTCGCGGCCGTATTTCTGCGTGACGTAATCGATGAGCTCGCCGCGGCGGCGCATACAGAAGTCGATATCGATATCGGGCATGGAGACGCGCTCGGGGTTGAGGAAGCGCTCGAAGAGCAGGTTGTACTGCAGAGGATCGACGTCGGTGATGCGGAGCGCGTAGCTGACGAGGCTGCCCGCAGCGGAACCACGGCCGGGGCCGACGGGAACTTCCTGCGCGCGGGCGTAGCGAATGAAATCCCAGACGATCAAGAAGTAGCCCTCGTAGTGCATCTTCTTGATCATTTCGATTTCGGAGGAGAGGCGGGTTTCGTAATCCGAAACCGGATTGCGGAGGAGGTTTTGCCTGGCAAGACGTTCGAGATGCGGGACGCGCTGGGCGAAACCCTCGCGCGCGGCTTTTTCGAAAAAGCTGCCGGGCGTGTGGCCCTCGGGAACCTTGAATTCGGGAAGCGCGTTGGGTATGCGGTCGATCTTGACGTTGCAGCGTGCGGCGATATCGACGGTGCGCGAGACCGCCTCGGGCACTTCGCGGAAGACGTGGGCCATTTCCTGGGCGGTCTTGAAGTAGAACTGGTCGGTGGCGAACTTCATACGGTGTTCGTCGCCCATGGTCTTGCCGGTCTGGATACAGAGCAGGACCTCCTGGGCGTGGGCGTCGGCGTGATGGAGATAGTGGCAATCGTTGGTAGCGACGAGGGGGATGCCAGTTTCCTTGGAGAGGCGAATGAGCTGGGTGTTGACGCCCTTTTCGATGGGGAGATTCTGGTCCTGAATTTCGAGGAAGAAGTTTCCTTTGCCGAAAATGTCGCGGAGGCGGTAGGCGGTTTCGCGGGCCTTGTCGTACTTGTCGTCGACGATGAGTTCGGTGACGGGGCCGCGGAGGCAGGCGCCGAGGGCAATGAGTCCCTTGGAATGCTTGCTGAGAAGATCGAAGTCGATGCGGGGCTTGTAATAGAAGCCTTCAAGGAAGCCTGCGGAGACGAGCTTGATGAGGTTGTGGTAGCCCTCGAGATTTTCGCAGAGAAGAACGAGGTGATTGCTGCCGCGGGTGCCGGGGTCGAAGTCGTCGCGGTCTTCGAGGGGCGTGGCGGATTTTTCGCCGCGGTCGTGGCGGGAACCTTTGGCGACGTAGACTTCGCAGCCGATGATGGGTTTCACGTCGCGCTTGCTGGCTTCGTAGAAGAAATTGGCAGCGGCGAAGAGATTGCCGTGGTCGGTGATGGCGACGGCGGGCATTTTCTGGCGGGAGGCTTCGTCGAGGAGCTGGGTGGTTTCGCAGGCGCCGTCGAGGAGGCTGTAGTCCGTGTGGACGTGGAGATGAACAAATTGCGGGTTGCCCATGAAAATTATTTTACGGCGTTGCGAGGAGAATGCGAAGGGAGGGATTGGGAGGGATGTGGATAACGAAGAAGTGACGAGAAAGAAGAAAAGGCTAACGCAGAGACGCAGAGGACGCCGAGGAACGCAGAGAGGAAAAGTAACCCAAGAGCACAGGCTGAAGCCTGTGCTACGGGAACCCAGGCCGCCCTTGCGGGCGGGGCTATTTTTTGGGTTTTGTTTTGGGGGCGGGGACGGGTTTGGGCTTGGCTTCGGGCTTGGGGGCAGTTCCCTTCCCCTTGGACAAGGCGGCGTGGGCGTGCGCGTGTTTCTCGGCTTTGCCAGGCTTCTTTTCTTTTTCTTTCTTTTTGGGAGGTTCTTTAATGCCGGAGAGCTTGCGGAGGATTTTCTCCCGCTCTTCGGGAGTTTTGCCGCGGCCGTTCAATTGAATGGCGAAGACCTCGTCGACGATCTGATCGAACTTGGGACCGCGAGGCATGCCGAGGGTTTCGAGTTCGGTGACGACGGCGGGCAAAGCCTGGCGGATGGGACGCCACTTGTTGAGGAAGGCCTTCAGCTTGGAGACGGCTGCGGAATTGTTGGATTCGGCGATGAGATAGGCGGCGACGTCGAGAGGAAGCTTTTCGATGTAGCGGTAGGCTTCGATGGGAGTTTTGGCTTTTTTGCCGGCGAGGTCTTTCTGGGCTTCGAGAGCGGTTTCCGGAAATTCCACGACGGTTTCGATTTCAGCGGCGCGGAAGCCGAGCTTGGAAAGAACGTGGCTGAGCTCCCGATCTTTCAGGCGGCCGAGGATGGCGAGCATCATGGGAGTGGCGAGACGAGGACGGAATCCAGCCATGAAGAGTTCGTCCCGGACTTTGAGGAGACGGGAGATGGCGTCGTAGTCGGGATGCTTTTTGGCGATGAGCGGGTGGACGAGTTCGAGGAGATCCTGCTCGTTCCACTCCTTGAGGGTGAGATGGGGACGCTCTTCGCGGGCGAGGCCGCGGAGTTCGTGTCCGGCATCTTCGGGTGTGATGGTTTTCTGCAGTTCGCGTTCGATGGCGAGGTTGAACCACTCCTGCGTGCGGGACTCAATCTTAAAGCCCATGCGAGCGGCCATGCGGAGCGCGCGGAGAAGACGGACGGGCTGGTTGGTAAAGCTGTGGATGGTGAGGGCGCGAACTTCGCCGTGTTCGATGTCCGAGAGGCCGTTGGTGGGATCGAGAAGAAGGCCGCGTGAAGCGGGATTAAGAGAGATGGCGATGGCATTGAGAGAGAAGTCGCGGCGGCGGAGGTCCTCCATGATGGTGGACCAGCGAATTTCGGGGCGGGTGCCGGGACGGACGTAGTATTCATCGCGCGCAGCGGAGATGCTGCCGTCAACGTCACCGGCAAAGAGCATTTCGACATGGCGGAGTTTTTCGTCCTCGGAGAGGACCTTGGCGCCGCCCTTCTCGAGTTCGCGAGCCATCTTGGAAGGATTGCCTTCGACAGTGAAGTCGAGATCGCGGAGCGTGGCGCCGGTGATGAGGTCGCGGACGGTTCCGCCGGTTAGATAGACGTTGAAGCCCATGGCAGCGGCCAACTCCTGGACGCGGAGCATGGCGGCGCGCTGCTCCGGAGAGAGGCGGCTTTCGAGCAAGAACATGTAGTCTGGCATTGCGTTCCTCGATGTCGGTAATCAGCGACCGGCTATCAGCGACCAGCGAGCAGATATCAGATAACGGATATCCGATATCGGTCGCCGGAGCGCGCGTTCCTGGCTGCTGTGTTACTACTGCCTGTTTCTTGGGCCCTTCCCTGCTGTTTGCCCTTCGGTTGCCTGGTTTGAATCAGCGACCAGCGACCGGGAACCGGACAACAGTAATTCTCAGGCTAAAGCCCCTCCTTGCATTGGGCCGTGTTGCGACTCCTTACTGTGAACTACAGACTTCTGACTGCGGACTACTCACTACCGACTACAGACTCCGATCAAGCGCGCGGATGATGAGCCTTGTAAATCTGTTTCAGGCGCTCCTCCACGACGTGGGTATAGATTTGCGTCGTAGAGATATCGCTGTGGCCGAGCATCAACTGAACGGAGCGAAGATCAGCGCCACGCTCGAGAAGATGCGTGGCGAAACTGTGGCGCAGCATGTGGGGCGTGAGCGCCACACGGATGCCGGCATGACGGCCGTAGGTAGAGAGAATCTTCCAGACGCTGACTCGACTGAGACGGCCGCCCCGTCGATTGAGGAAGAGCACAGGCGATTGCGAAGCCTGGTTCTTGCCAAGAAGCCTGGGGCGGGCATCGCGGAGATAACGGTCGACGAGAGCCATGGCCTTTTTGCCCACAGGAACGATGCGCTCCTTGTTGCCCTTGCCGATGCAGCGGACGCAGCCGACGGCGCGGTCGAGATCCATGACGCGGAGACCGGTGAGTTCGGAGACGCGAAGGCCGCTGGAATAGAGGACCTCGAGCATGGCGGCATCGCGAAGACCGATGGGGGTTTTCTGGTCGGGCTGAGCGAGAAGCTTTTCGACTTCCTCGATGCGGAGATAGCCGGGCAAAGAGCGGCGGACTTTGGGTGACTCAAGGTTGAGGGTGGGATCGTCCTTGATAAGTTCGTGGATTTGCGCGAAGCGGAAAAAGTTGCGCAGGGTGACGAGATGACGCGCCACGCTGCGGCTTTCGAGCTCCTGGCGATAGAGACCAGCGAGGAAGTCGACGAGATCGTCCGGACTGACGGCGGCGAGAGTGAGCTTGCGCGTCTTGGCGAAGGCTTCGAACTTGTGCATGTCTCGCCCGTAGGCTTCGACGGTATTCGGAGAGAGGCCCTTCTCCACACGAACGTGGGTCAGAAAGGCAGAAATGGCAGCAGAGATTTCCATCAGGAACCAGCCAATTCTTCGGCGGTCTCACGCCGGGTAGCGATGCCGTAAACTTCTTCGATCTCCGGGCACCGGAAGAGCCAGGTGAGGCCGATGTAAAGCAAAGTGGCGCCGCCAATCAGCGCGATGAAAACGAGGAGTTGAGTGAAGAACGCGGATTGGAGGGTGTAATTGGCAAAGTGATTGCCGATCATGCAGCCGACACCCATAAGGGCGGCGCAGAGCGTGATTTTGCCGATAGAACGGAAGATTTCGAGAGTGCCGAGAGCGCCATAGCGGAGACGGAAGATGATGAAGAGCGTGAAGAAGTCAAAGAGAGTGGCGAGGACGGTGGCAAGGGCCGGGCCTCCATTCTGGAAGCGATGGTAGAGGTAGGTGGAATAGAGAAAGGCGATGTTGAACCCGATATTGAGAAAGAAAGAGATAATGCCAGTGATGACGGGAGTTTTGGTGTCTCTGGCGGAGTAGAACGCGGGAACGACGAGCTTGACGCAGGCGAGCGCGGGAAGTCCAACGGCGTAATAGAGGAGCGGACGCGCGGTGAGGCGAGTGGATTCGGCGACGAATTGGCCATGCTGGAAGAGCATGCGGATGATGGGCTCGCGGAGAATCATCAAGCCAAGGGCGGCGGGGATGGTGATGTAGGCGACGATGCGAACGGCGAACGTAAGTGTGCGTTTGAGGCCCTCGAAGTCGTTGGCAGCGGCTTGATGGGACATCATGGGTAGGATAGCAGTGGCGACGGCAATGGCATAGCCTCCGAGGACGAGTTCCATGACGCGATCAGAGACATAGAGAGCGGCGACGCTGCCGCGAGGCATGCGGGGAGTGGTGGCAAAGAAAGTGTCGACGTAGAAGTTGATCTGGGCCACGCCCATGCCGAAGAAACGGGGGAAGATCACCTGGGCAAAATTCTTGATGCCCGGATGATTGAAAGAAATGCCGAAGTCGAAGCGCATGCCCTGGCGAACAAGCTGCGGAACCAGGATGAGGAATTGAAGGGCGCCGCCGACCAGGACTCCGACGGCAAGAGAGATGGCGGGGCTGTTGAAGTAGTGCCAGACAATCCCGATGGAAAAGATGATGATGGAGAGATTCTGCAAGGCGGTGGTAGAAGCGGGCAGGGCGAACTTGTGGAAGGAGTTGAGGATGCCCATGCCGAGAGCAGCCAAACCGGCAAAGAAGAGGTAGGGGAAGATGACGCGATTCAGGGCGATGGCTTCGGCCATGCTGGCGGCGCGGTCCTGGGGATTGGCGAAGGACTGAATGACGACGGGAGAAAAGATGACGCCAAGGACGGTGACGACGGCGAGGACGAGGGCGAGGGTCCAGAAGAGGCGGTTGGCGAAGAGCCAGAGTTCGTCGTTGGAAGACTTGCGCATGTAGCTGGTAAAAACAGGGATAAAGGAGGCGGTGACCACGCCGTCACCGACGAGGCGGCGGAAAAGGTTGGGAAGGCGGTAGGCGAGGACGAAGGCGTCGGCGGAGAGCGTGGTGCCAAGAAGGAAGGAGATGCGCTGGTCGCGAACATAGCCGAGGACCCGGCTGACGATGGTAACCAGCGAAATAATGGACGCGAATTTAAGGATTTCCTTCTTTTCGGTCAAAGGCGGCCCTCAGGGACCTAAACCCAATAAAGACAATAACTTGACAGGAAAGTCGAGGTTAAATTAACATAACCTTCGATTTTGCGCAATTGTTTCGTGAATTTTGACGAAAAAGGTCCGTTTGAAGAGCAAAAGCCCGGCCTCTACACATAAAAAGGTAGTGATTGAGCTCCTCGAAAAGAAGCTGCTGCGGGGGTATCTGAACCCGAGTCGGCTGGCGCAGGCGGAGAGTCTGGACCTGTTGACGCAGGAAGGGACGCATGAAGAGGTGCCGCTGGAGAAGGTGCGAGCGGTGTATTTTGTGCGGGACCTGAGAGACGACATCGAAATGGAGCGGAAGAGTTTTTTGAGCCGGCCGAAGCTGGATGGGCTGTGGGTGCGGTTGAGATTTCGGGATGGAGAGAGTCTGGAAGGAGTAATCCCGAATGATCTGCTGGGGCTGCAGGAGAATGGGTTGCAGATGACGCCGCCGGATTTTCATTCGAATACGGACCGGATTTTTGTGCCGCCGACAGCGTTGACGGAATTCACGGTATTGGGAGTGGTCGGGATCGCTCGGAGGAAGCCAGCGGCGGCGGAGCCGCAGCCGCGGTTGTTTGAGGAGGAGTAAGGAGGAAGTGGCCCTTCGAAGCTCAGGGCAAGCGAGTGGCGAGAGAAGACAAGAGAAGAAGATTCACAACAGAGGACACAGAGGGCACGGAGATTGGGAGGCGGCAAAGGCTAGGGTCTCCCTTATCTTTATAGGTACGGTACGGGATTGCACACCTATACAAGGATACGAGCGGAGAGCGTAGAATGCCCGGCGGGGGACGGGCACGTGCCGACCGACGAAACAATAGACGAACATCTGGATAACGAGCGATTGTGTCAGGCGGTTTCTCCCAGCGGGCAAGCGTGCGGGTTCCCGGCAACGGTTCGTTGCACGACCTGCGGGAAGTGGTTTTGTGACGCGCACGCGGAGGACGAACAATGGCATGCGTGTGTGTTGTCGCCGGGATTTGGGTGAGCCGGAGAGAAGTAGTGGCGAGTGGATAGTGGCGAGTGGCGAGAGAAGAAAGATTCATCACAACACAGCGGAAGGACGCAGAGGACACGGAGAGTCAGGTGGCGCGCCTACGGCGCTTGGTGTCGTTGCGTTTTTAGCCCAGCCCTTACGGGCTGGGCTACGGTCTGTCGTGCCTACGGCACTCCCGCAAAGCTCAGATGAGACGCCGCAGGAAGTTCACAGTTGACGGAGTTAAAAAACCAAATACAGACGACACCTGCCTTCCAAGAACGCCAGCGGGAGCACTAGTCGGTGGCGGTGGCGGTGTGCGCTTTTGTTGGCACTTCGGTGACGGCGGCGGTCTTGCCGAGGGTGAGCATTTGCTCGGCGGTAGTGGTGGCGAAGAGGTGCATGCCGCGAGCGACGACGCCGGTCCATCCAGTCTGATGGCTGGCGCCGAGACCGGCGCCATTGTCGCCGTGGAAATATTCGTAGAAGAGGATGAGATCGCGCCAGTGCGGATCTTCCTGGAATTTTTTGGCGCCGCCGTAGACGGGACGGTGGCCGTGCTTGTCTTGCAGGAAGATGCTGGCGAGGCGGCGCGTCAGTTCTTCGGCGACCTGGTACAGGTTCATCAGGCGTCCGGAGCCGGTGGGACATTCGATGGTGAAGCCGTTGCCGTAGTACATGTAATACTGCAGCAGAGCGCGGATGATCAGGGCATTGACGGGCATCCAGATAGGGCCGCGCCAGTTGGAATTGCCGCCGAACATGCCGGTGTCCGACTCCGCGGGGAGATACGAGACGCGATAATCCTGCCCCCCCACACGGAATTCGTAGGGATGCTGTTCGTGATAGCGGCTGAGCGCACGGATGCCGTACGGGCTGAGAAATTCATTCTCATCGAGCATTCTGAGCAATACGCGGCGGAGCCTCTCTTGATTGAGAATAGAGGCCAAGCGGCGGTTTGCGTAACCCGTCTCGGAAGGGTTGTGAATGAATGCGCCGAGTTCCGGACGGAGACGGAGGAAGCGCTGCAACTGTTCGCGCATTTCCGGGTACTTGGCGAGGATGCCTCCATCAAATTCCGTAACAGCGCACAAAGGAAGCAGACCGACCATGGAGCGGACTTTCAGACGCTGGGAGGTGCCGTCCGGGAGACGGAGAACGTCATAGAAGAAGCCATCCTCTTCGTCCCACATGCCGGTTCCCGCGCCGGCGTTCATCATGGCCGAAGAGATCCAGAGGAAGTGCTCGGTGAACTTAACGCACATATCGGCATAAGCAGGGCGCTCCAGAGCGAGGGCAGCGGCGATCTCCATCATGTTCTGGCAGAAGAGGGCCATCCAGGCGGTGCCGTCTGCCTGCTCGAGATAGCCTCCGGTGGGCAAAGGCGCGCTGCGGTCGAAAACGCCGATGTTGTCCAAGCCGAGAAAGCCACCTTCGAAGGTGTTCTTGCCGGTGCGATCCTTGCGGTTCACCCACCAAGTGAAATTGAGCAAGAGCTTCTGGAAGCCTAGATCCAGCCAGTCCACGTCACCTTTGCCGCGCCGGACTTGTTCGAGGCGGTAGGTAAAAATCGTGGACCAGGCGTGGACGGGAGGATTCACGTCGCCGAAATTCCATTCGTAAGCGGGGAGTTGTCCATTGGGATGTATATAGTTGCCGCGCAGCATAAGGTTCAACTGCTCTTTTCCGAAGTCCTCGTCGACGAGCGTCAGGGCGAGAACGTGAAAGGCGAGATCCCAAGCGGCGTACCAGGGATATTCCCACTTGTCCGGCATGGAGATGACGTTGGCGTTGTACATGTGGTGCCAGCCGCTGTTGCGCGGAGCGGTTTGCCCTTTGGGGTTGAAGGGATCGGAACCGCGCTCCTCGAGCCACTTATCGACGTCGTAGTTGTAAAACTGCTTGGACCAGAGCATGCCGGCCATGGCCTGACGCATGAGGTTGGCTTCGTCGGGAGTCAAGGCGGGAGGGATAATCGCGGAATAGAATTCGTCGGCATCGGCGCGGCGAGCGGAGAGAGTTTGATCGAACTTGTCGAAGGGCTTGGCCGGAGGGCGGACGCTGAGACGCAGGCGAACGACTTTCGAAGAACCAGCGGGAATTTCGAGGGTGTAGAACGCGGCAGACTTGGTTCCGGTCTTGAGGGGATTGACGGCGGCGCGATTGGTGCAGACGACATAGTCGTGGAACGCGTCTTTCACGTAAGGAGAAGAGTTGGCCAAGCCCCAGAGGCGCAAGGCATTGGTTTCGTTTTCGGTGAAGAGGAGTTCAGGGCCGCCTTCGCAATTTAAGGTGAAATCGCCGAGCTGCGGGTGTGAAGCGCGGATGGCGCTATCGGCAGTGGCTTTAAGCGAGGGCTTTTCCGAAGCTGGTTCGGTCAACCAGGTGTTGCGGAACCAAAGCGTGGGAAGAAGGCGGAGCGTGGCCGCCTCCGGGCCGCGATTGTGGGCGGTGATGCAGATCAGAAGGTCTCCGGGGTCGGCCTTGGCGTATTCGACGAAGACGTCGAAGTAGCGATCGTCGTCAAAGACTCCGGTGTCCAGGAGCTCGTATTCCATTTCGCTGCGGCTGCGTTTTTTATTGGTCTGGACGAGATCGCTGTAAGGGTAGGCGCGCTGAGGATACTTGTAGAGATACTTCATGTAAGAGTGCGTGGGCGTGCTGTCGAGGTAGAAGTAGTATTCCTTCACGTCCTCGCCGTGATTCCCTTCACTGTTGGTGAGACCGAAGAGGCGTTCCTTGAGGATGGGGTCGCGGCCGTTCCAAAGAGCGATGGAGAAACAGAGGCGTTGCTTGTCGTCGGAGATTCCGGCAAGGCCGTCTTCGCCCCAGCGGTAAACGCGGGAGCGGGATTGGTCGTGGGTGAAATAGTCCCAGGCGTTGCCGTCCTGGCTGTAGTCTTCGCGGACGGTTCCCCACTGGCGCTCGCTCAGGTAGGGCCCCCACATTCTCCAGGGGACGCCTTGGGTGCGGGACTCGTCTAGACGGCGTTGCTCCACGGTATCGCTAAGGCTGTGCTGATCGGAGGCTTTCATCGTTCCCTCCTTCGGCGGGATTGTTTTGTTAGTCGAAGCGGTGGGCGGTGTTCGTGCCGTCAAGCGCGAACTAGAGGGTTATACCATTTTTTGGGGGAAGGAAGAAGGAGAGAGAAAGAGCGAGAGTGTCGCGCCTCTGGCGATTTGTGTTGTGGCGTTTGGGGACCCAGCCCTGATGGGCTGGGCTAAGGTCTGTCCTGCCTACGGCACTGGTGATGCGCGTGGGCAGCGAGCAGGTAGTCAGTTTGCTGGCAGCAGTTTGCAGTTCAGAGTTGAAGAAGAAACCTCTCTGCAAGGACGATTGCCGTTGCTTCCAGGGAGTGCTGGCTAGTTGACACGGGGCAGGCGTTCTCCGGTCTGTTCGCGGTGGACGAATACCGTACGCTTTTCTAAGATAGTCCGCGTAAGGAGGCATTTATGCCCAACAAAAAGCCAACTCACGAACAGGCTCAACTCCAACTTCAGCTTTATGATCTTCGCCGCGAGGCCAAGCTGCGCCAGGCCCGCGACTGGTTCAACCAGAACTTCTTTGCGGACAGTTTTGAAGACTGCATGCGCGTCGCTCCCATGGGGTCGCAAGAAGGCGCGTATCTGTGGATGGTCCTCGGGTATTGGGACCAGGCTTGCGCGCTGCTAAACAACGGCCTGCTGCACGAGGAGCTTTTCTTTCAGACCTCAGGTGAATTTTTCGGCGTGTGGGAACGGGTCAAGGGCATGACCCCGAGCGCACGGCAAATGTTCAAACAGAAGATCTTTCTGGCGAACCTGGAAAACGCGGCCAAGCGTTTTGAGAAGTGGATGAACAAAACGTCGCCAGGCGCTATTGAGACCATGCGCCAATGGATGCAACAGATGCGCCCGGAGAAGGCCAAGAAGGCAAGCGGGTAAAAGACCAAGTGATTCAGGGTGGGTGTGTCTCTTCGTTCGCCGCGCAACCTTAGCAAGACGGGCTACAGGCCGATTCTAGCTCAACAGTGCGCAACGGGTGCCAATGTCCAAGTTACCTTCTTACCAGGCAGTACGCGAAGTTGCCTACGGCTCAGTGAACAAGAGTCCGTAGTTCGTCGTGCTTCTTCCAATTGAACAGGAAGAGGATTGCAATAATGAACGCCGGACCAGCTATGGTCAGTATGGAGATATAACGCTGCGAGAATGACCAGGGACGCGGCACGAATGCTGCCCAGATCACATGAAATAGTCCGGCTGCTGCAAAGAGCATGGAACCGATCCACTCGCGACGCCAAGCCAGGATGAGCACGGCGATCAACGCGATGGATGGGATTAAGTGCATCCCAAGGCCGAAGATGGTGGGCCAGAAGCCAAGGTGCTCGTTGAAGACATCCAGTGCAAACAAACTTAGAAAAGCGATGAAGATGACTGAGAGAATGCGTGGAGCCCAGAACAACAACTTTCCTGATTTTGCTGACATATTGCCTCCTGGTTCCCATCAAGGGGATGACGGTTCGAGGAGCCATCGAAAACCGTAGCAGAAGGTTTGAAAAAAGGCTGTGATGGCCGAGCAGCAAGAGGGAATACGGTGGCGAAGGTGGTCTCCCTAAGACCTTTTGCGGGTAGCCGACGAACGAGGAGTTGAAGCCTTCTTAGCATTTGCTTTGAGCGTGCGCGTTCATCTAGGCATAGCCGGGTGACTGTGAATACAGCTGTGAAGCGACTCATAAACCAATCCTCGAAATAGTTGCGTGGCCTGCAGCGTAGGGACCTTCCAGATCGGGGCAGGATAAAGATCCGGCGCTGAGGCTTGTAAAAAAGGGTGATGGGGGGCACTGACATGGGCGGCGCGGTCCTCCAGGCTTGTGGCACTCGAATCCCATTCTGCTGAGCTGTGAATGGGGGTTTTATGTCCCGGATCATCAGTTCCGTTTCCCGGTGGACCGCACGTATCGCCGCCCTTGGCGTGGCCGCCGCTTTTCTGTTTTTTGTGCTGGGAGAGCCGCTGGAACCTCTTGGCGGCATTCGACCGCAAGAATGGGTGGGCATGGTGCTGCTCTTCGGAGCCATTGTGGCCATGCTGCTGGCCTGGAAGTGGGAGTTTCCTGCGGCGCTGATTTCCTTGTTTGCTATAGGAGCATTTGCGGCGGTCGTCGGGATGAGGCGCTTCGACGTACTGTTCGTCCTGGCTGTGCCGAATCTGCTGTTCCTCCTCGACTGGAAGTTGCGGCGTTCACATTTTGTGAGTACGGGCGTCCATTGATGGCGTTGGACGGCGGTTGAGTTGGAAAAGAGGAACGGGGCGCGTGCCTTTGGAGCTTAGGGCAAGCGGTGACGAGAGAAGAAAGATTCACCACAGAGGCAGAGAATAAAAGTGGCGAGTGATAAGTGGCGAGTGGCGAGCGACCGGAAAATAGAAAAGAGGAAAAGGCTAACGCAGAGACGCGGAGAGCGCTGAGGGACGCCGAGAAGAGAAAAGACGAGGATAAGAGGATAAGAAGATTCGCCGCCGAGGGCACGGAGAGCCAGATTCGCATACACCAAAGGCAAGAAGAAAACCCAAGAGCCGACATGCAAAGGCGGCATGTGGGGCACCCGAAGAAAACCCAAGAAAAAGCACTGGTCTGAAGACCGGCCACTACACGAGCAAGGACGGCGTTAAGCCGCCGCTACAAACACAGGCCAAAGCCTATGCCACTGGGAACGGCAGAGGGCGGGCCGGGAGTTGACCACGCGGAGGAGTTGAGTCAGGATGGCGCCGACGGCCACGCTCCAAGCCAAGACAATTCGCGCCAGGGCTGCAGAATAGCCCCAGGTAATCACAATGGCGATTCCGAACCGCAAGAATGCAATGCGCCGACAGTTGGTGTGGATGGCGGTGGCGCTGGTGGCGCTCACTGCGGTGGTGACGTGGCTGACGTTCGCGCTATTTCGTCCCACGCCTCCACGTTCAGTAACCATGGCGACCGATCCGACAGGCAGCTACGGCGCGGAAGTGGCGGGTCGCTACCGTGAACTGCTTGCGCGAGACGGAATTGAGCTGAAGCTGGTGCCGACGGCCGGGGCCGTCGAGAGCCTGGCTCGCCTGCAGGACGCAAAGTCCGGGGTCAGCATCGCGATCATTCCGAGCGGGATCACCAGTGAGGAGAAATCGCCGGGTCTGGTTTCTCTAGGCACCTTGTTCTATGAGCCGCTCTGGGGATTCTCCAAGGGCCGAGTGGTGCAAAGACATGAGGAGCTTGGCGGGATGCGTATTTCCATCGGCCCCGAGGGGAGCGGCACCCATGTGCTTGCGGAGGAGTTCCTGGCGCGGGTGGGGATCATCAATGAAAAGTCAGCCACGCTGCTTTCGCTGCCCGCGGAGGAGTCCGCCGCGAAATTGCAGAATGGAGAGATTGACGCCGCGGTTCTGCTCGACGCCTGGGAAGCGCCGATTGTGCGCGAGCTTCTTGTCGCGAAGGACGTAAATCTGGACAACATTCCGAGAGCGGATGCCTTCGTTGCGTTGTACCCCTTTCTGAACAAGCTGACGCTGCCGGCGGGCGTGGCCGACATGAAGAACAACCGGCCTCCGAACGACGTGAACATGCTTGCGACAAAGGCCAGCCTGGTGGTGCGCCAGGATTTGCATCCCGCGATTCAGTATCGATTGCTGGAGGCGGCGACGCGCGTACACGGCGGGGCAGGACTTTTCCACGCGGCAGGACAGTTCCCGGCGGCGGAGGCGACGGACTTGCCGCTTGGGGCTCACGCGCGGCAGTTCTACAAAACGGGGCCACCGTTCCTGCAGCGCCATTTGCCGTTCTGGCTAGCCGTGCTGGCGCAACAACTATTGTTGCTGCTGATTCCGGCGCTGGGAGTGGTTTATCCCTTATTGAGGTTTTCGCCGGCGCTTTACAGCTGGCTGCAAAACCGCCGAATCTACAAACTCTATTCAGAGTTGATGCAACTGGAAGGAGAGGTGGGGTCTTCTCCGACGAAGAACACGAAGGATTACCTGGAGCGATTGGACGAATTGGAAACCAGGGCGAGCCGCATGTCCTTGCCGATGCCATTCCAACCGCTTGTGTACGCGTTGAGGATGCATGTCAGCGTGGTGCGGCAGAGGATTCTAAACGCGGGGAGCGGTGGGGCAAATGGCGGCACCTAGTACGGGGATTGAGGCATCGGACCAGGGAGGTGCTGTCAGGACGAGAGGATGGCGGGAGAGCAAATGGCTCATTCTGGTTGAGCTGCTGATTGTCGGGCTGATCTTCGTGGCGGATGAGAAGCAATTGATTCCCTTCAGCAAGACACCGTTCCTGCTGCTGTTCGCGTGGGCTTCGCTGCGGGTGCGAAATCTGCGGTGGCGCGATGTGGGGTTGAGCCGTTACAAAACGTGGGGGAAGACTCTTGGTTACGGGATTGTGGCGGGAATCGCACTGGATGCTTTCCAGCTTTTCGTGAGCCAGCCGTTTCTTGTACGGGTGCTGAAAAAGCAGCCGGACCTTGAATTGTTTCGCGCGCTGCATGGAAATGTGAAGTGGACATTGCTGGCGATTGCAGGAGCGTGGACGCTCGCGGCTTTCGGAGAAGAGATGGTCTACCGGGGCTACCTGATGAATCGCGTGGCGGATTTTTTTGATCGGGGGCGTGGGGCGTGGATTATCAGCCTGATTGTGGTGCACGTCGGATTTGGGTTGGCTCACGCGTACCAAGGGATCACGGGAGTTCTGGACGAGGGCCTGATGGGATTGTTGCTCGGGGTGATTTATCTGGTGAACCGGCGGAATCTGTCTGTGCCCATTGTGGCGCATGGGCTGACGGATACGATCGATTTCGTGTTGCTGTTTTTTGGGAAGTATCCGGGGATGTAGGGGGAGGAAGTTGGAAGTTGGAAGTTGGAAGCAAAACCAAGAGTTCTTCAGGGGCTCAGGGCAAGCGAGTGGCGAGAGAAGAAAGATTCACCACAGAGAGCACAGAGGAAAGACGTAGAGGAAACGGAGAGTTAGGTGCCGCGCCTCTGGCGCTTCGTGTTGTTGCATTTGGTACCCAGCCCTGACGGGCTGGGCTAAGGTCTGGCGTGCCTACGGCACTGATGGTGGGCGTGGGCCACGCGAGCAGGTTCTCATTTCACCGTTTTCAGTCCGGAGTTGAAGAAGAAAGAACAAGAACGCCCATGGAAGAAGAGAATCTTCAGAAAAGGAGGGCGGGGCATGCGTAAAGCTCCAGGGTTCGGGCGAGCGGAATGTCGGAGCCCTTCGAGGCTCAGGGTCAACTGAAGCTCCGACCTCCTGAAGAAAAATCAAGAGCACAAGCTGAAGCCTATGCTACGGGTTATTCGTAGCGGAGGGCGTCGACGGGATCGAGGCGGGCGGCTTTGATAGCGGGATACATGCCGAAGAAAAGGCCGACGCTCATGGAGACGCTTACGGCGAGGACGATGGCCCAGAGAGGGATGGAAGAAGGAAGCGAAGGGATAGCCAGATTGATGAGCACGCTGATGGTGCCGCCGAGGAGAACTCCGATAATGCCGCCACAGCCAGTGAGGACAATCGCTTCGGTCAGGAATTGAGAGATCACATCCTTGCGGCGCGCGCCGATGGCTTTGCGCACGCCAATTTCGCGAGTACGCTGAGTGACGGACATCAGCATGATGTTCATCACGCCCACTCCGCCAACCAAGAGGCCAATGGAGCTGATGACGGAAATCAAGAGCGCGACGGAGGCGGTGATCTGGCGAAACTGGTCGGCAATCTGCTGCGCGCTGGAGATGCCGAAATTGTCCGGTTTTTCGTAAGGCACATTTCTGCGGCGGCGCAACACACCGCGGATCTCATCTTCGGCTTCCGCCATTTTCCCGGGATAGGCCACGGCGCCAATCAGATTTTCGTCGTCCATCGGCAGGTGTTTGCGATAGGTGCGGTAAGGCACCATCACGGATTTGTCGGCGGACTGGTCTTTCATCAGCTGGCCCTTGCGCTTTTCCAGGACGCCGATGACTTCGTAGGTGACGCCGTCGATCATGATGGGCTTTCCCAACGGATTGTCCTCCGGATACAAAGTTTTGGCGATGTCCGGCCCGATGACGGCGACGTCGGAGCGATGAAGGTTTTCGACCTCGCTGAAGAAGCGGCCACTTTGCGGCTTGGAGTTGAAGACTTCTTCGGTCGAGGGCAAAGTTCCGTTGTAATCGACGCCGGAAACTTCCTTGCTGAGATAACGCGCGGTGACCGGGCCGCGCGCGGGGCCTTCCAACTCAAAGCGCGGATAGACGCTGGCGGTTACGGCCTTCACGGCGGGGCAAAGTTCGGCAATGGCTTCGGCGTCTTCCAGAGAAAGCGGCTTTCTGGTGCGCTCATCCACGGTCAGCCGCCCGGTGTGGATGCCGGGATCAAAGCGGAAGATGAAGAGGGTTTCGGCACCGTAGTCGCTCAAGTAGGCGCTGACGTCTCCATAGACGCCGACAAGAATGGAAACGACGGAAAGCAGCGCAGTGATGCCGATGACGACACCAAGGACGGTGAGAAAAGAGCGGGTCTTGTTCTCGCGCAGAGTGGTCAAGGCCATCTGCACGTTCTCTCCGAGCTGCGTTTGCTTCCCGAGCTTCACGCGCGTCACACCTCCTGACGCAAGGCTTCAATAGGGGGCAAGCCGGCCGCTTTTTGGGCCGGATAGACACCAAAGAAAATCCCCACGGCGGCGGAGATCACTTCCGCGATCAGTACGGCGACAATCGGCACGTTCATGGGCACGGAGGTGGTGGCTCGCGTCAGTCCCGCAACGACGTAGGCGAAAATAACGCCGATGAGGCCACCGACCGCGGCCATGACGGAGGTTTCAATCAAAAACTGAAGCAGAATGTCTCCGCGGCGCGCGCCCAGGGCTTTGCGAATGCCGATCTCGCGCGTGCGTTCCGTAACCGAGGCGAGCATGACGTTCATGATGACGACGCCGCCGATGACGAGGAAGACCGACACTACGCCGACCATGGCCGTGGCGATAACACCGGTGAGGTTGTGCCAGAGCTCCATCAAGGTGGCTTGATCGAAGATGCCGAAATTGTCCGGCTCGTTCGGGGACAAGTGCCGGCGGGCGCGCATCAAGGCGCGGGCTTCGTCCTGGGTGCGCTCCATCCAATCGGCATCGCGAGCCTGGATATTGACCCAGATGGTGTCGTTCGTGCCGAAGATTTTGAAATAGGTTTGCAGGGGGATGTAAGCGAAATTGTCCTGCGACTGGCCGAGGGCGGTGCCGATGGTCCTTGCAATCCCGACGATCAGGAACGGGCGACCCTCGATAAGAACTTCCTGGCCGATGGGGTCGACATTGGGGAAGAGCTTGGTGGCGAGGTCGTTGCCAATCATGGTGACGAGCGCGCGGCTCTGGTCATCGCCCTCGGAAATGTAGCGGCCTTCGCGGGGCGTAACGATGTCAATATCGACCATGTTCGCGGTGACGCCGCGAATGTTGGTGTCGTCCAGGGCGTGGGAGCCGGCGCGGACTTTGCCCTCGCTGCGCAGTTCGACGCCGACACGCTTGGGGAGTTTCATGTTGTCGCGGAGGGCTTCGTAGTCATCCCAAGTGACCTTTTTGTTTCGCCTGGTGGCCTTCACGTACTCTTCGACGTCGGTGATGATGGGAAAGCGGGTGAGGAGAAAGACGTTCGAGCCCATATTGGCGACACGATCGGCAATGTACTTGTTGACGCCGGAGATGAGGGCGATGACGACGATGAGAGTGGAGACGGAAAGGATGATGCCGAGGAGCATGAGGAAGGAGCGCATCTTGTGCGCGTAGAGCGTCTCCATTGCCACCGTAACTGGCTCTCGAAGCAATACTTTACGCTTCATGCGCGCACATCTCCGTGCGGGGGTAGGCGAATGCTAACACGGGCAGCCCCGATCCTATATATATTGATACGAGGGGAGGCGGGGGATTATTTCAGGATTGGGTCGTGGTAGGCGCGGGGGCGGGGTCTCGTAAATGGGGGAAGGATTGATGTTAGGGGTGGCGTAAATGCGCCGCACCTGACTAAACAGTTTGGGGAAAAGGCCGGAAGGGAGTCTTCAGGGGCTGAAACCCGACTCGTTGAAAACGACATCCGTGGGGGCTGGCTACTACAGAAGCGAAGAGGGATTCATCGCACAAAAATAGGGGTGATGTTTGACGCGGCTAACGCGCGCGGACTCTCCATGGAGCCATGCGATCGAACAACCCATCTCGCCCGACCCAAGTGTGAAACAGGACGGCGCTGAAATGGGCGACGAACGCGAAGAACAGGAGGTAGGCAAGGACGGTGTGCGTTTTCCGCAGGAACGCGTACAACATCAAGTTGTGCGGCAGAATGGGGAAAAGATGGACCGACCCGAACAACACGATCGGGTAGCCCGCCGCGGACAGCATGGCCCAGCCCACGAGGGGGATCACAAACAGCAGCGAATACAGCAGGACCTCCGACGCAGCTGCGACGAAGCGCTCCTTGGAGGGAAAGTCGGGCGGAAGGGGCGGGACCTTGCTGCGGAGGCGGTTCACAAAACGAATCACAACCAGGAGAAGAATGAGAATGCCCAAGGGGCGATGGATGGAGACAAGGCTATGGTAGTCGCCAAGCGACGCGACCATGGCCACGCCGATGCAGAGCATGGTGAGGACCAAGGCGGCCATGAGCCAGTGGAGGAAGCGCATGGAAGCTGGGAACTGGCGCTGCGTAGTGATTTCTGAACTCACTTTTGCACCTCAGAAGGAGTGACCGCGCTTGGCTCTTTCGTCTCTCCCGCGCGCCGGGTGAAGGACTGAGAATAGACCGCCGAGCGAGCGCTGAGCAGAGGATCGTCGGACGGCGAAATGCCAGCCGGCAGAATCAAAGGATCGAAGTTGATTTCTCTCGCGACGCCGGTGTCGTCACTCTCAATATGGTCCAGGGTTAGAGTTCCCACATCCACCTGTTCCCTTCCCTCAGGCCAAGGGATCGTGGCGTTGTCTGTCGGATCACCGGGTTGGCCAACGGTGACAAGCAAACGCCATTGCAACGGGTGCTGATGCATGCTGGCGATCAGCGCATCGAAGAGATAGTTCTTGTCTGCCTGATCAGCGCCGGCCGCAGCTACGGGTGCAAACGGCTGCAGCGGCACCAGCGACCAGCGTACGGGCGTGGAGTTTCCGTTATTGTCGATGAAACGAAACGCATTGAGGCTGTTGAATGTGCTGTTATCGAAACCGGACGAAACGGGGTGACTCTTGATGACGGTGAATGCCTGCACCGTTTCGGGGTGACTTCCGAAGAATGCCGCCATTTTTGCCGGGTCGGGCTTGCCGGTCGCTGGGTCGGGGCGCGACGCCATCATCAGATCGTAAAAGCCTTGCGGCCCGGTAACGACAAACACCGGCAAGTTAACCATGGCCATGCGCCACCCTTCCCCATCCGGCAACCGAAACAAAAGCCCGAGACCGCGCGCCGTGTCCGGCGCGTCGGCAACATAGGGTTGGCCGCTGCCCACAGAGAAGCGGCCAATGACCGGGACGCGGCCGACCGTGAAGACTACAGCCTTCGACAGACGCGCGCCTTGCCCGTTGCTCTCGAAATAGCCGGTGACGTCCACGCCCTTGCCATGGTTGCGGCGAAAACCCGAGTGAGTTCCGTTGATCTCCTGAAAAGCATCCGTGAAACGCGCGGGCGTCAGTTTGTGCGGGCTGAACCAGCCGCCCAAGTAGAGGAAGATTCCCACAACAGCCAGAACGACAATGCCGACGGCGCCCACCCTTACTAATGTGCCGTCGGCGCTCGGCTTGGCTACTTCCCTTTCCCTCGATGTGCTTACGTAATTTGGCAACGGCGTTCTCCCATGCTGCAAGTCTTATGGGTTTTCAGTTGACCTCCCACGACGCAGCGGCTGAGCTGCTGTCGTGGTCCAGACCGACTCCGTGCTCGACCAAGCGGGCTCGTACTCTATCTAATGAGGGGCGACTCCGCGCGGCGAGGCAATTTTGTTGTCAGCCGTTAGATGCAATTAGAGGACCGATAGGATAATTTTTCGGGTGAAATTGGGGAAACAATTCAACCGCAGGAAGGCCTGTTCGGCCAGCTTAGGCAATGGGCACACCTGTACCTAAGGGCTATTCAGGGAGGGCGGAACGAAACCCCACACTTAGAGCATTGGGCCTTCGACCGTCGACCAACGCTCCGTGAGGTGACACGTATGAGGAAGGTCTTTTTGCTGGTATCCGCAGGCGTCCTGTTTACTATTACTGTTTCCGGTTGTTCGGGAAATTCCCAGAAAACCGCTTCAAAGAACGCACCAGCGGTGGTGCAGGCCTCGACTGGAACGGCGGACGCGTCTGCCGCCGTGAAGCCGGTGAGCGCGCTTCCCGTGCCGTCGATCCGGCAGGCGAATCCGGAAGCGTGGCAGTATGAAAATGTCCGAGACCACTACGGCGACGCCGTGGCGCTGAAAACGATTTCGTTGGACGGCAAATTCGATCTGGTCGTCCTCGAGAGGGGAAGGTATTCGTTTGTCTCTTTTGCCAGGCACGGACGATGGGAATCAGTCCACGAGCAGCCGGGCAAGGGCAAGTTGATGGACCTGCGCGTGGAATTTGAGGACGGGCAGGAGAAACAAATCCAGTGGGACGAAATCGGGTTCGCCACGGAAAAGCTCTGCGGCGTGCTATGGTCCTACCCCGCTGTGACGGATGCTCCCACCGGGCAGGCGGCGGAAGGTCACAAGGGCGATTCCGTGGGAGGCGACCAACAGTTTGTTCAAGAGATGCTGAAGCACAAGACGATGCTTTTAGAGGTCGAACCGGGGACAACCGCACAGTTCGACATGACCGGACTTGCACGCGAAATGGAAGTTGTTCGCACTCCGCAAACGCAGCCGGTGCTCGAAGCCAGACAAAGCACCGAGTAGCGGAAGTCCATCGCCAGGACTTGTCTCGTAATAGAGACGATAAGAGCAGAACCACTTCTTCAGAGGCTAAAGCCCCAGTTTTTCCTGGCTTTTTATGTCGGAGCAAAAGCTCCGATCTCCGCTGCCATTATTAATGAGATTGCCTATAGCATCAGGTTAATCCAAACCCGAGGCCGGGGATGGCTTGGCGCAGTCCGCCATTGACTTGTGCGGCGTGTGGGAATAGTGTCTGCGAAAGCTTTCAGGCCTCCGATCCAACCCTCAGGAGAGTGTTATGGATACTGCCGCCAGGGTGCGTTTGCTGCGGGTCGCTTTGGTCGTTGTTGGTTTGATTTTTGTTTTTGGTGTCTATCCGCTGATGATGTCGGTCTGGCCATCGGGCTGGAGATGGCAACCCAATCAACCTGAATATGAGCAGATGATTCTCGGCGTTTACGCAACTCTAGGGGTCTTTCTGTTGATCGCCGCGCGCAATCCGCTGAATCATTTGAGCCTGATCTGGTTCACAGTTTGGTCCAGCATCGTGCACGGGGGAATCATGGCGGTTCAGGCTTTTGCCACGCCGACCGAGCACGGCCATTTGTATGGAGATATTCCCGCGCTTTTGTTCGTCGCGATCGTACTTGGCGTACTTACTCCGCGCAAAGCGCAGGCGAGTATTGCCTGACCGATTCGCTATGGCTTCAGGGCGACGGGAGGCCCGCTGACACGAATGCCCTTGAGCTTGACGTTTACTTCCACACGGTCGGCAATCTTAATGAAGGGGATGCCGCTGTTCATCCCATATTGTTTCCGGTCGAAGGCCATCGTGCCGTTAATAATGCCGGAACCCGTGCCTTTCCCTTCCACTTTCAGGGCGAGCTTTTCGGCCCTGGATACGCCGCGGATGGTGAAGTCGCCGTCCACCTCAAACGTGTCCGAACCTGTCTGCACAATTTTCGTTGAGTGGAAGGTGATATAGGGATTGTCTTTTGCATCGAAGAAATCGTCCCCTTTCAATTTGCCGTTTTTTACGCCGCTTCCCGTATCCACACTGTCGGCCTGAATCTTGATGTCCAGCACGCCCGTGGACACATCGGGAGACTTGAAGGTCAGCGTGGCATTCCATTTGTCGAAGGTACCCTTGATGGCCACCGAGGCTTCCACGTCAAACTTAATTGAGCTTTCTGCCGGAGTAATTTCGAAGACAGGGACACCTCCCGCGGTCTGGCCGCGGCTAACGCACGAGAGCAAAACGGACGCCAAGATGCAAATGGTCAATCGCATAGTCAGCTTCTCCTTCTGATTGCGTGCAAATGAACTGGCAACAACTGTTTCTTGCGGGTGCTAGTGCCGCGATTTTACTGCGAGCATCAACGGAAAGATAGCCAGGAGCTTTATTACTTTTCGGAGGGGGCGTCCGGTTGGACGGTGTTGTTTTTGGGTTTGGAGATGTTCTGGTCTGTGTCGATGACGAAGAGGCGATAGTTGGTATAGGAATGGCGAGCGTTGAAATGTTTACCCTCGAGGTGGACGCTGATGTCGACAGACTGAGGGAGCCACAGGCTGACATTGCGTTCAGCGAAGAGAACCGGGCCGTAGTCCAGAGACTGATGCTCGAGTTCGAGGAACAACTCCGGAATCGGTTTCAGGAGGTCGGTCTCCAGGTGAACGACCTGGAAGGTAACGGCATCGACCCAAGCGGATCCCTTTAGATTGGCGGCATAGGAGCCCCTGGCGGTGCGGAACTCACTCATGCTGTTGGGGCGGTCGAGGCGCTGCTGGAAATTGAGGAGATAGGCCGGGGTGCCTTGCCATGTGCCCAGGCCTTCGCAGGTGATATCGAACTCATCGCGATGGATCGGATGAAAGACGAGAACAAGGGCAGGAGAGCCAACGGCCGCAATGTAGCCGCCCAAGTAGGGAACGCTATCGCGGTATTCATCCACGGACAAATGGCGGGAATCCACAAGGTGGAAGTCGGCGACGTAATTGGTCCTGGTTTGGGCGCTTCCCTCGAGTCTGCCACTGGAGCGACGGCGTTCGAGTTTCAGGTTCTCCGTGGCGGTGATGCGATTGACGTTGTCGACGAATTCGCGGGTGTTGGCAGACACGCGGGAGAGGACGTCGTCGAGCGGACAGGCGGCGAGTCGAGGAGGGGTTTCCGGTTTGCGCAGGTCGAGCGTAACCAAGGAATCGAGCCTGGATGGGCTAAAGCCTGGAACGGGGAATTCATCGACGGTGGCAACCAGAACGGCCCCGCCGTGGCGCGGCTCGAGTATCAAGGGGAAAAGACGGTCCAAAATGAGCGAGAGCTCCACCGACTGGCCCGGAAACAGGGTGAAGTCCAATTGCGCGGGGGAAAGCGCCGCACTGGAGACAAGGACATGGTAAGCACCCGGAGGAAGATTGGGGAAAGTGGCGTTGGTTGGCCTGTCGACAGTGGTGGAGAGATCCGAATCGAGGACCGGGGAATGGACCCGGATGGTGGCTGGGGAATCGGCATTAGGTTTGCCAAACGTCTGAACCAGAACCGTGATGGAAGCAAGAGAGCCGGATTGCGCAGGGACGCGAGCGGGACAGAGCGCAGCGCCGAGGAGGAGGATGAGAATTCGTGCACGCGCCGACCTGACCATGGCGAGGACCTTCCCTTTTTCAGAGACGCTGAGACCTGGCGGTGTCAACAGCGGAAGCGGGTCCGCGGGTATACCGGCGGGGAGTGTACACCCGAGAAATGAAAAAGGGTATGGAGGCACTTGCCGGTAACGAGACTAGCCAGATACTGGCATGGCGGCGGGCAGATTCGTGCTGGGCGTGCCGATTCCAGATATCGATCGGCAAAGGGAATGGCGGTCAGTTGTGCTAGTATCCGTGGAATTTCACGACAGGTGATCTACGATGGCCACGCCTTCTTCGTTTTCCGACTTCCAGTCAGCGATGTCCTTACTCAATCACATTCATTTCAACCCGGTCATTGGCGCGCTTGTCCGCCATTGCGTGCCCGATCATCTCGACAAGGGTCCCCTGGCTGCCGCCGATCTCGCGCAGATTGCGGGGATGGACGCGCTGGCCCTGACGCGGGCGCTCCGGGCGCTTTCGACAGCCGGGGCATTTCAAGAGGTCTCTCCCGACGTGTTCGCCAACACTCCCGTGTCGAATCTGTTTCGCAACCGGCCGGGTGGACTTCGCAATTTTACGCTGTACTACAGCGGTGACCACCACCTGAAATCGGCCGGTGGTCTCGCTCACAGCGTTGTGACCGGGCAGTCCGCGACCAACCATGTGTTCGGCCGGTCGGTGTGGGAACACTTTCGGCAAAATCCCGAAGAGAATGAGATCTTCAATCGCGGGCTTGCGGAGCTTCGCGGAGACGAGCACCTGCAAATCGCCGACGCGTATGACTGGGCGGGCGTAAACACCGTTGTGGACGTTGGAGGCGGCATTGGGTCGCTGCTGATGGCAATTCTGGGAAAGCGCCCGGCCATTCGTGGCGTGCTGCTGGAGCAGCGCGAATTACTCCCCGATGGGGAACGGATGCTGTCCAAGGAAGGTGTGAGGGATCGTTGCGAGCTGCTGGCCGGGGACTTTTTCCACCCCATCGCGGCCACGGGCGAAGTGTGGGCGTTGAGCCAGGTTCTCCACGATTGGCCAGACGCGGAGTGCCGCGCGATTCTGCGACGCTGCCGCGAAGCGATGCGCCCGACCGACCGATTGCTGGTTATCGAGATGCTCACAATACCGTGCCAGCCGAACATGCAGGTCGGGCTGATCGATCTGACCATGCTGATGTACTTCGGGGAAGCGCGGCAGCGTACGGTGGAGGAGTACAAGAATCTGTTTGACGCGACGCAATTCTCTCTCAAGAGAGTCTTACCCACGGCAGGCGCATTCAGCATCGTGGAAGCGGCGCCGGTGTGAGAGCCGTCCTTGTTTTTTCGTAGTGAGAAGAGCTTAATTTGCAGGGGAGGCGGCGAGGCGAGCGTATTCCGCCTTGGCTTGCTTATAGACGGGCAGGTCCGAGTCGGCGTCTTTCCACAGTGCGAGAAAATCTTCATAGGATTTTCGGGCGGAAGCTAAATCGCCCGCCATAGCCTGGGCGCGCGCCAACTGAAGATGGGCGAGGGCTCCGGTCACAAAACCCGCCACGATTCCCGGGTGATCGAGCAGTTTCTGGAATTCCGTGGCGGCCGAGTTTCCCTGCTTCAACTGAAGATACGCAAGCCCGCGGATGTACGCGGGGTAAAGATTGTCAAAGCCGAAGTTAAAGGCCAACTCGTATGTCGCCGCGGGGCGCAAAATTTCGATGGCGCCGGCAGGATCGTTCTGGCGCAGCTTCATGGAGGCACGAATCGTTGGCAGGCAGAATTCCTGGACCAGGTCATCCTGCGGATACCGGCGATCGAAGTCCTCGGCGCGTTTCCGGGCTTCCGTGAGGTTTCCATTTCGCGCGAAGACCAAGGAAGCGTACGATCGAGTACCGTGATTGTCCCCGTTTTTGAGCGTTTGCGGAGCCAACTGCTGGCTCAGCGCGTGGTTTCCAGCCTCGGCCTGTCGAAGAGCCTCGTCGTACTCGTAGATTGCCGCGTCCAATGAATTCCCGGACTTCTTTGCGGCATCGGCGATTTGCCGGGTCAAACGCAGGGACTCACGGAACTGGCCGTGATAGGCGGCGAGTCTTGCCCGGCGGAAAATCACTTCCGTGCCCACGTCCGGGTGTCGCGCAGCCCAAGCCCACTCCGCTTCCAATGCGGGTTGATCGTTCCGCAGAAAGGCCAACAGTACGCCAAAGGCATGCATTGCAGGGGTATCGAGTTGACGCGCTTTGATTTCCTCATAGGCCGCCTTGGCCTCATCGAGGTGACCCGCTCCGATGGCAGACGCGAAGAGGTACCGAAAAGTGGGAACGCTGGGGAGCAGCCGTGCAGCTTCGCGCGCATGAATCAGGGCATCCTCCGAACGGCCCAAGTGCGCGAAGGCGGTGGTCAGATTGATCCGGGCGATCACATCATGCGGATAGGTCCGCACCCACGGTTCGGCGGCGGAACCCGCTTTGTTCCAAGCACCCAGTGAGTCTCCGTAATAAAAAGTCTCGACCTGGAAGCGGGAAGGCGCAGTTAGATGCTCGCGAAGCTCGAAAGCCCTGGCGGCGCTTCGCAGGGAGGCCTCGTCGCCGAGAGACCCATACGCGCTTGCCTCTCCGGCGTAGGCGAGGGCCAGGTTCACGTCCTTCTCGAGTGCGCGGTGGTAATCGCCAAGAGCAGAACTCAAATCCCAGTGTAGATGGTTCTTGTAGGCCGATGCCAGGAAGTGAAGGGCGTCCGGAGAGGAACTTGTTGCGAGCTCAAGTGGTTGATTGAAGTTGGCGAGGGAGTCTTTCGGCTCGCCGAGTTTGGCGCGCAACTGAGCCGCCATCAAGCCAAGGACGCGGACAAGGTCGGTGCGGGTTTCCGCTTCGCTGGTTACGCGCTCGTATATTCTCCCGGTCCGGCAATTGATTGCCTTGAGCTCGATTCCGTAGTGATTCCCAAGATCGGTGATGGAGCCGGAGATGATGGCGCGGCTATTGGTCTGCTGACAGACTTGGCGTGCCAGGTCGGGCGATACGGTCACATTGGTGTCCTCGGGCAGATGAAGAAGGCGAAGGGCCTCGTGGACTTTATCGGTGCCCAGGAGGTTGAGATAAGGACTCTGGAAAAGCGCGATTTGCCAGGCCAGGTCCATGCCGTCGCTCAGAGCCGCATCTGCGGTTTGATTATCTATGGAGGCAAAGACGATCGTGTCCGCGGGCAAGAGCGTCACGGTGTTGCGCACGCGCCAGTACGTCCACGCTCCCAAAGCCACAAGCGAGAGCAACGCCACCGTCGTAAGCGCATAGCGCAGGATCCGGCTGCGGGGGGCGACCTCTTTTTGAACGCGCAGCAAGTCCGCGCGAATCTCCGACGCCGATTGGTATCGGTGGTCGCGGTCCTTCTCGATCGCCCGGACAATCACTGCTTCCAGGCTACGAGGAAGCGAAGCGGAGAGTTGGCGCACCGATGCGGGCTCGCGGCTAAGGATGGCATCCTGAACGATGGCAGCGGTCTGGCCTTCGAAGGCGCGCCGACCGGTTGCCATTTCGTAGAGAACGAGGCCGAAGGAAAAGAGATCCGTGCGCGGGTCCAGCTTCTCTTTCCTGATCTGCTCGGGAGACATATAGGCGGCGGTTCCGAGAGCGATTCCGGTGAGGGTCAGGTTGAGATGATAGTTAAGCTGAGGATTGGGGGCTTCCTCGTGTGGAGATGGCTCCAAGGGGCCGGACTTCCCTTCCCCAGGAGAAAGCTCCGGCTCGTCTACAGCCGCCGCTAGTTTGGCAAGGCCGAAGTCCAGAATCTTGACCGGCCCTTGCTTGGTCAGAAAGATGTTGGCGGGTTTAATGTCGCGATGAATGATGCCCTTGGCGTGAGCGGCCTGCAGCCCGTCGCAAATCTGCAATGCAATATCCAGGATGGTCGTCAGAGGGAGCGGACCGAGCGACTGGGCCAGCCGAGTGGAGAGCGCGTCGCCCTCCAGCAGTTCCATGACGATGAAAGGCCTGTTCTCGAATTCCTCGATCCCGTAGATGGTGCAGATGTTGGGGTGATTGAGCGCGGAAGCGGCCTGGGCTTCGCGCTCGAAGCGCTGGAGCGCCTTTGGCTCCTCGGACAGTTCTTCCGGAAGGAATTTCAGGGCGACACAGCGGCCGAGTTTCAGGTCTTCCGCTTTGTAGACGACTCCCATTCCGCCGCCGCCGAGGATGGCGAGAACACGGTAACGGGAGACCCGTTTGCCAACCAATCCGCTGTCGCTTATGGATGCACGTGTAACCACTTGCGGCCCGGATGAGTCCCTGGCCGGGAGATCTCCCGAGGAACTCTGTTGCCATTCCACCGGGGCGTTGAGGCGGTAGCCGCGGCGCGCCAGGGTCTCAATATATTTGGGGTTATCCGCATCATCGGCAAGGGCCTTGCGGAGGGCGGCGATGGCCACATTGATGCTGCGGTCAAAATCGACGATGGTGTCATTCGGCCAGAGGATCTGCCGGATTTCCTGGCGGGTAACGATCTTGCCCTGGCGTTCCACCAGGATTCGCAGAATCTGGAAGGACTGCTCCCGGAGCAGGATTCTCTCCGGCGGGGAGCTGTCTGGAGAAGGCTGCAAGGAGACAAGCTCGCCCGTTCGGACGTTTAGCTCAAACGCTCCCAGTCGCACTCGCTCGGTCGTCGGCGGATTCATCTCTCAGAGCGGTCCGGCTTAGCCTTTCTCTTCACTCGTCTCTTCACGGGAACCTTGCAAACCATTGGCCGGAAAACAGATACAGAAAATAATCGGGAAATAACACCCAAGTGTCTTTACCGCCGGGGCCGAAGCGACTCAAAGTGTATGTGCAACGGCCCAAGGGTACAAGGTCAGCGACAGGCTCCCCAAAGAGCCGGCCACCGAATGCCCGAGAGTTTGGTGCGTCCTGGGGAGAATAGATGTCCGAACCCGCAAAAACGGTTTATGGAATCGAAAGCAAGGTCGGAGTGCGGAGAGCCCTCCTGAAGTTGTCGACCCTCCACAGTTTCGCATGTCCCTCCTTCGCATGCGCCACCGAATACCTGACTTCGAGCAAGCCGGATGCAGGGGCTTGCGCAGTCGATAGCACTTGGGAGGAAACAACATGAATCCGACCGACCTGGGAACAACGGAATCTGATCTATTCTCCGACGCAACACAAAGCCGCGGCTTGCCAGACACCATCGTGATGTCTCTGCTCGAGGCGCCGCCACCAGACAGCTCACGGCAGTGCACGGGTATTGGGGGTATGGCCGGTATTGTTGGCTCGAGCCGCGCACTTCAGAATGCGTTGGAGATGGCGCTGATGGTGGCCCCTACCGATTCCACGGTGTTGATTCAAGGGGAGACAGGCACGGGAAAAGAGCTGATCGCCCAGGCCATTCATCGGAATAGTCCGCGACGCGGCCATTCTTTCGTGAAGACGAACTGCGCCGCCATTCCCCATGGCTTGCTGGAAAGTGAGCTGTTCGGACACGAGCGCGGAGCCTTCACCGGTGCGATCACCCGGAGGGTGGGGCGCTTCGAAACTGCCCACCGCGGCTCGCTCTTCCTGGATGAGGTCGGAGATTTTCCCATCGAAGTGCAAGCCAAGCTGCTGCGCGTTCTGCAGGGAGGCGAGTTCGAGCGGCTTGGCGGTATGCAGACCGTGCGAGCGGACGTCCGGCTGATTGCGGCAACGCATCAAGATCTGGAGACCCTCGCGAAGAACGGGGAGTTCCGGGACGACTTATATTACCGGCTGAACGTTTTCCCAATTTACGTTCCGCCCCTTCGCGCCCGCAGGGAGGACATCGCTCCGCTGGTGATGCACTTCGTTCGCACTTTTGCCGACCAAATGAACAAAACCATTGTGGAAGTGCCCAAAGAAACGATGAGAGTGCTTCGCGATTATCCGTGGCCCGGCAATATCCGGGAATTGCGGAATTTCGTAGAGCGCAGCGTCATCCTGAGCAACGGACCGACTTTGTCGGCACCGATACAGGACCTGAAGGGGGCGCCGAGGCCGGTCACCGGCTGCCCGGTAACACTGGAAGATGCCGAGCGGGAGCACATCCACAAAGCTCTGAAGGAAGCGAAATGGGTTGTTTCCGGGCCAAGGGGAGCCGCGGCGAGGTTGGGAATCAAGCGATCGACACTCTATTTCCGGATGAGGAAATTGGGCATCTCCCGCGCGCCAGGACCTGCCCCGGAGCAGGCGCGTTGGCAGTGAGCGGAAGCTAGGTGTTGATCAGGCGACAGGAATCGTACTCTTCGCCCACGGGTAGATCTTGCTCCATGGGCAGGGACTCGGAGATCGGGAGCGTGGGACGCGATTCGGTGCGCGGTTCCGGCGCTGCCGGAGGCTCCGGGCGAGCCGGAGTTCTTTCGTTGATGAGGGGCGTGAGCCAAGGCGCATGCAACGCGGCCAGGGCAAACTCCTCGTCGAGGCCGTTGTAGAGCGGATCGGCGAGTTCCTCGCGCGTTTTTTCCGTGCTATTTTCTCCGTGCTTTTTGCGGAGCGACTCAAAGATGTACTTCAGGCTAGTTGCGCCGATCCTGGTTTCGATTCGCGGCTTGCTGCGCTTGTATGCCAGGAGTGCCTGGAGGAAAGCGGATACGGAGTCGTCATGGCGCTCTTCGGTGCTTGCGGCTAATCCTTGCACAAATTGAATTTCGAAATCCGACCTGTCTTTGAGGCTCTGCTCGAGTTCGGTGATCTGCGCCGTCAGTGTTTCCTTCAGCTTTTTGACGTCGCCAGCGTTGGAGTCCCAAAGTTTCTGGACTTCCTTGGCTAAGATCCGCGCGTGTTCGTTGCGCATTTGAGCCGTGGCGTCTGTGGTGGCGAGTTTCGTGCGCTGCTCAAAGAGGTTCAGGCTGAATCTGGCGACGAGGCCAAACACGGCGGCGAGGAGAAGGCCGACGATGGCGAGTGTCCCCATCTGGGTGTTGAATGCTTTTTCGTAGTAAGACTCATAGAGCTTTTGTGAGCGGATGATGTAGTCCTTTTCCATCGCCGCGGCGCTGGCGGCTTTTTCGGCGGCGTCGGCGCGCTCTTCGAGTTTCTTTATGCGGTCTTCGACCGGGGCAGGGCGCGGGGCTTTTTGTGATTGCTCGGATCGAACGGCCGGGGTGAGGAAAGCGAGCACCGCAACCAGGACGAGGATGCGTTGGCGCGTGGTTCGTATGATGTTCACGGGACGGCTCCTGGCTGGGACTTTCACTTTAGTTTGCGGGGCATGGGGTGTCACGGTTTGGAGGCGCGAGCGGTGTCCGAAGGGATACCGGCCGAAGGGGCTAGTGTTGTGTTTTGGGTCTGGGTGCGCCGCGGGGCGGTGTGTGGCCGTTATGGAGTGGGCCAGATTGTGGCTGAGGCCTGTATAATGGCGCACGCTGGCGCGCCGATGTGCGCGGGCCGAAGGAGACGAAGATGGCACTGATCCTTATTACGGGTACAAGCAAAGGGATCGGGTTGGAAACTGCCCTGGCCTTTGGGCGCGCGGGGCATAGAGTACACGCGACGATGCGGAATCCGTCGCAATATCCGGAGCTCGCTCAAAGAGCGGCGCAGGAAAAGCTACCCATTCTTGTTTCGCAGATGGACGTCGACTCGGATCAGTCCGTGATGCAAGCCATCGGGAGCATCCGCGAAGAACAAGGCCCGATCGATGTGCTGGTCAACAACGCGGGCATTGAGCGGGCCGGGGCCATCGAAGAGCTTCCGCTGGCCGAATTTCGAGCGGTGATGGAGACCAATTATTTCGGCGCGCTTCGTTGCATCCAGGCTGTCGTACCGGACATGCGCGAACGGCGAAGCGGATGCATCATCAATGTGAGCTCGGTGGCCGGGCGCATTACGAATCCGCCGCTGTCTGCGTATACCGCCTCGAAGTGGGCGCTGGAGGCGCTGAGCGAGGCGCTTGCGGCCGAGATGAAAACCTTTGGCGTGCGGGTGGCCATCGTGGAACCCGGCATCATCGACACGGCCATGGCGCGGCGCATTGGAGAGACGCAGGGCTCCGCATACAGGCAACGAGCGCGTTTCGCCGCGCTTTTCACGGACTCCCTGAAAAATCCGGTGCCGCCCTCCCTGGTGGCGAGGAAGATTCTGGAAATCGGCCAGAACGGAACTTGGCAACTCCGCCACCCCGTGGGACCCGATGCGATTCCTTTGCTGCAATGGCGCAGCAAATTCGCTGACGAAGAGTGGGTGGAATTGCATGCGAGTGATGATGAAACCTGGGCGCGACAGTTCAAGCGAGACATGGGGTTGGATAGCAGAGTTGCCGATTAGCGCGACGCGATTGCGGTACGTAAGCGAACCAGGATCCAGCCGAAGAGGTAACTCGCGCGCAGCTTGCTTCGTACTATTGTGAAGAGGGTCGCTTTTTCCGGGCCCACGTGCGATTCTGCTAGACAAAGTGGACGGACGGGTCCTCCTACCCCATGCTGGCGCTCCGGGACAATCTGGCTCAGTGCTCAAGCGCGCTGCGCGCCCATAAGCTGCGCACGTCGCTGACCATCCTTGGGCTGACGATCGGAGTGGCCACGCTCATCACGGTGATGACCATCGTGCAGGGCGCGAATCTTTATGTGGAGAACAAGATCGCGAACCTCGGCACGAATGTCTTTCAAATTGCACGCACGCCGTTCGCGGTGACGGACTTCAACATCATCATCAAGGCGCTCAAATACAAAAAGATCGAGCTGGAGGATGTGCGGGCGGTCAGCGAGGGATGCCCCGGGTGCGAAGAGGTGGGCGCCACGGCCAGCGCCACGGTGAGGGCAAGATACGGCGACAAAGAAGTGCAAGACGTAAACTTCTACGGCCAAACACCCAGCATGGCGGATATCGATACGCGCGAGGTGGAGTTCGGACGCTATTTCACTACCGCGGAGGCGGAGCACAACACAAACGTCTGTCTAATCGGCGACACGTTGGTGCAAAGGCTATTCCCCGGCGTAGACCCCATAGGCAGAAACATTCGCATCGGAGACGATGAGTTCATGGTCATCGGGATCATGGAGAAAATCGGGAGTGTCCTTGGCCAGGATCAGGACAACTTCGTTACCGTGCCCCTCCCGGTGTTCCTGCGCATTCGAGGGATTCACGAGAGCTTGACGATCAATGTGAAGGCAAGAGCGGGAAGTTTCGAGACCGCCCAGGACCAGGCGCAGCTCATCCTGCGCGCGCGCCGGCACCTGAGCGGGACCATGGAAGATGACTTTTTCATCGGGACGAAAGAGAGCTACATGGCGCTGTGGCGCAGCATCAGTTCGGCGTTTTTTGCGGTCTTCATCCTGGTGAGCGCCATTTCCGTGCTCATCGGCGGGATCGTGATCATGAATGTGATGCTGGTGAGCGTGACCTTGCGGCGGCATGAGATCGGGGTGCGACGGGCCGTGGGCGCGACCCAACGCGACATTCTGGGACAGTTCATCGCGGAGAGCATTGTGCAGTGCCTGGCGGGCGGAATCGCCGGTATCGCGCTGGGATTCCTGGTGGCGCTGCTCCTGCGCACCTACTCTCCTTTCCCCGCTTCGGTGCGGACCTGGGTCGCCCTGATGGGCGTGTTGATGAGCTCCGCGGTTGGGTTATTTTTCGGAATTTACCCGGCGCTTCGCGCGTCGCGGCTGGACCCGGTGATTGCTTTGAGGTCGGACTGATGGCTTTCATGACACTGCCGCAAGCGCGCGAGAACTTCTTCGCGGCGATGGACACGCTGCGTTCCTCCAAGTTGCGGTCCGCCCTGACGGTTCTCGGTATTGTGATCGGAGTCTCGTCCGTCATTTCCATGGCGGCAATCATTCAGGGGCTGAACAAATTCGTGCAGGACCGCGTGGAATCGCTGGGGTCGCGCACCTACTTTCTGACGCGTTTTCCACCCGGAACGGACCCATCGCACATGGCGGAACGGTTTCGAATACGCAGGTATTTTGAGTACAACTACGACGAGTACGTTCGGGCGTCGGCTCCCGACGTTGAGAATGTGACGACTGTTGGCACCCGTGGTTTTTTCCTGGGAGACTCCAACCTGATTACGAGCGGTGACCGAAGCGTCGAGAAGGTCATCGTTCGCGGAGCGGAACCGGAATACGTCGTGGCTCTGCCGCTGTTCAACGTTGAACGGGGACGCTTCATCAGCACGTTCGACCAGGAACACGCGCGGCCCGTAGTGGTGCTCGGCGCATCCATCAGCGAGTCGCTTTTCCCGAATAGCGATCCGCTCGGAAAGACTGTGCGCATCAATGGCGTGGCCTATGAAGTCATCGGCGTCTTCAGTCATGACCAGGGACTATTCCTCGGTCCCGGCGTGGATATTTTCGCCATCATCCCGCTTAGCAACTTCAAAAAGCAGTATCCCGAGGCCAAAGAACTGATCATGATTTTCACCGTGGCCAAGAACGTGAATGTGGAAATGGCGCAGGCAGAAGTCATCCAGGCGCTACGCCGTCTGCGGCGCGTTCCCGCCGACAAGGAAAACGATTTTGAACTGACCTCGCCGGACTTCCTCAGCAATTTGTGGAACCAGCTTACCGGCGCGCTGGTGATACTCACCACGGTGATCAGTTCCATCGGGCTGCTCGTGGGCGGCATCGGAGTGATGAATATCATGCTGATTTCCGTGACTGAGCGGACTCAGGAAATCGGCGTCCGCAAGGCCATCGGCGCGCGGAAGGCAGATGTGCGGCTGCAATTCCTGTTCGAAGCGGTGGTTCTGACGCTGGTTGGGGGCACGATCGGGATTCTGATGGGAGCGGGGATTTCGACTATGGTGCGGACGCTGGTGCCTTCCGTACCGGCAACGCTGTCCTACTTGTGGGTATCGATTGGATTTGCAATCTCCGTGGGCGTTGGGCTGTTCTTCGGGTACTATCCCGCAAATCTGGCGGCGAACCTCGATCCGATCGAAGCCTTGCGGTATGAATGAAGGTCAGGGCGTCCCATTCCGCTCGCGAATCCTAACAGCTTCTAATCCTGAGACCAACGGCAAGTCTTGATTAACAGCAGTGCCGACAAGGTGTTGCATAACCGATGCCATGGGCGGCCAGGCAGGGCGTGGTGCGTAAAGGGGCTACACTTCCCTGCTTCGGTTGATGGAGTGGGTACGGTTCACCGGGGCTCGTAGGCGGTGAAGATGTAGTCTTTTGCCGCGACAATGGAATGGCAAGCGAACCCGCAAGTGGCGCCGCTCCCGTCGGGAGTGAATTTGCCCGACGCCGGATCGTAGTTGAATTGGGCGTATGCCCATCCCTTGGTGGCCGGGAATCTCTTGCTATCCTTCTCAATAAAGAAAACATCTTGCAGGGTGTCCGGGATGTTCACAGAAAATGGGGCTTCGGTGCTCTTTTTCGGTCGCCACTCGATCTTCGCAATCTTAGAACCCTCGGGGAAGGGTTTGCCGTTGCCGGGAACGCCAGCGCGGTAAGCGGCGATCATCACGGGATTAGCGACTTCGACTTTCAGCAGCTTGTCGGTCTGACTGACGGCGACAACCTGCCACTCTTCATATCCTCTGAAGTCAGAGAATGAGAGCCCGTTGGGAACTTGCAAACTGTACTTCTCTTCCGCAGAAACATTACCCGCCTGTGGCTGAGCCGAGGCGGCGCTGCGTCTGGCGTGCATGGCAGCAAAAGTAACGGAAGAAACCAGAAACAGACCGAGTAACCATTTACTTTTGAACATCAAGCCCCCCGCGTTTTGTTTTTCAGCGGTCTTTCTCCTGGCTGCGGACCAGTGGCCGAACGTTTTGCCCTTGGTCGGGCTCTGGAGAAGCCTAGCCGATGCGCGTTGGATGTTTGAGCGAGGAACAAGGTACGGTTTTTTTGAATAGGGGAAGGAACCAATGGGTGTATGCACTGTGAATGTGAGTCATCCGTTGGGGGCAACACCGCGTGGTATAATGCGTTTGAGGAACTGCAATGCTCAGGCTTTGTCTCGCATTGCTTTGGTTGCTCTTCGCCCCTGCTGTAACCCTGGCTCAACGTTACGGCCGTCCCTACTCGCTGGCGGAAAATCCCCAAGTCCTACTTGAAGTTAACGTTCAGAAACAGCACCACTACTTCCGCGCCGCGGACCTCCGCAAGATGTCGCGCTCTTTCGTCACGCTCATCGACCCGGCCACGCACGTCTCTCACGTCTATGAAGGGGTCGCCCTCGACCAACTCCTTCCAGCGACCGCGCGCAGCCTACAGGACGAAAGGATCGACGTTGCGTTCGGCTCTCATCAGACCGTAACGTTCGCCGGAAGCGATCTCGAGCCTCAGTCGCAGCTGCTCATAGTCGACAGCGTCGATGGAAAACCGCTCATTGGACACGTCCCTTATTACCTTATTGCTTGGCCCCGCGGCAAACCTCAGCAGACTATGGCCGATGTCCAGTGCATCACTATTCACTCCACCTGACGTTTTCTTTTTTTACGCAAAGGGTAGGCCACCCTAGTAGCGCAGTTTGTACGGGAAAGAATCAGTGAGCCACCCGCAAAGCCGGCCGTGTCAAGAGCGATTCGGGCGTGGGGACGGCAGTGGGATCAACGTGGGAACAGGACCACGGCTGTTGCGTCATCGGTTTGGCGTCCCAGGGAAAATTCGTCGAGCGAGGCGAAAATCGCGTCCACGAGCTGGTCAGCGGTTTTTGCGTGGCTATCGAGCGCAGCTTTTCTCAGGCCGTGCAGTCCCCACTCTTCCCCTGATTGGTTCACCGCTTCGATGAGGCCGTCCGTATAGGCGATCAGAACATCGCCGGGATCCAGGCGATGAGTGGCTTCGTGGTAGGTCGAATCGGGAAAGAGCCCGAGGGGCAGTCCGGTTGTTTCGAGCAGGACGCTCGACGCGTCTGGCCGAATGACCAGAGGCGGATTATGGCCTGCATTGGCGTAGCGCAGCGTGCCCGTCGCGGGATCGAAGACTCCATAAAACAATGTGGCGAATCGGTCGGCGAGCGACAAGCCGTGAAGCTGACGATTCACGGTGCCGAGCACCGCCGCAGGCTGGCTGCCTACAAAGAAGGACGCGGTTCGCAGCGACGACTGGACATTTGCAATCATCAGCGCGGCAGGCAGGCTTTTGCCGGAGGCATCTCCGATAGCGAAGGCCATGGAATCATGGGCAAGGGTTAGAAAGTCGTGGCAGTCACCACCGAGGGCACGGAGCTGACGGCAATGCGCTGCATAACCGATGCCGTGGGCGGCAGGCACGGCGTGGAGCATAAAGCGCTGCTGCACATCGCAGGCTGTAGCCCAGTCTTGACTTACGTCCACTACCATTGTATCGGACATGTTTTCGTACCTCTGTGACATAGTCGGTTGAGGAACGCCCAAATCGACAGGCCGGCGGGAAGAAGATTTTTTCGAAGAGTCGCGGGAGGGCATGTCGAGAACCCCAGGCGGGCTCCGACATACACATGGAAGCAGTCAGAATGAGCCCGAAGCGGCGAGGAGGAAGAGATGAAATACATATTGCTGATGAGCGGCACAAAAGCCGGGGTGGATGGCTATCTTACGTGGTCCCAAAAGGATAGAGATGCACATATGGCCGTGCTGCAGAGCATTGCCAAGGAGTTGACGGCATCGGGGGAGTTCGTGGCGACTCAAGGATTAGCCGCGCCACACGAGGCTAAGCTGATACGGGGAGAGAAAGGCGGGCTGCCGGTTACGGACGGCGTCTTCCCCGAGGCGAAGGAATTTCTGCTGGGGTATTGGATCGTGGACGTGGCAAATCCGGAGCGCGCCTACGCCATAGCGGGCCGACTTTCGGCCGCGCCGGGACCCGGAGGCGTGCCAACGAACATGCCGATCGAGGTGCGCGGGTTCGCGTACCATCAGGAATCCAAATCCTAGGGGAGCCGAAACCAGGGAAGGCAGGCGAAAAGAGCTGGTCCTGGTTTTTGGAGGAGTTGCCCAATCATCCTGACGAAGGCATGCAAGGAATGGGGTTTTGGTCGTTCTCCTTGTGATTGCGGCGGGTGTTTGCGTGGGATTTTCGCGGAGGTTGCGGCGATGATGAACTCACGGCCGACAGTCCTGTTCGTGGCACTCGTCTTATGGGGGGCGTTCGGCGCAGATGCACACGCGCAGAAGGCCGGCGCGTCCTCGAAGAGCATCCAGGAGGGGGTGCTGTCCCTGAATTTCGCGAACAATGGACAACATGTGAGAGCCAAGGTGGGCCAGCAGATCGAGATAACTCTCGGAATTGTGGGTCCGGCGGAGTATGGCAACCCCCTTGTGTCATCGACGGCCGTCCGGCTGGAGAGCACCGCATTGGACTGGCCACCAAACCCGGGCGGCGCAACGCTTATTTACATTTTCGAGGCGGCTGCGGTGGGAGAGGCGCAGGTCATCATTCCGATTCTGAATTCGCCCGACCCGGACATTGCGAAAAAAAATACCTTTACTGCAACAATCCGAGTTGAAAAAGCTGGTGGAAAAGCCGCCGCTTTCCGGAAGCTGGACCAGGCAAACACAGCGACATGGACGCAGGCGTGGACAAACCTGGTGAACGACGTGGAGCAGAGTTTCACGCCATTGCTGCCGAGGCTGACAAGCGTGGAGGTGGACCTGGTGGTGGCGAACCCCGGCCCATCCGATGAAGAGCTCACACTGAATCTGCTGAATGCCGAGGGAAAAGTGCTGGCGGTGGTAACAAAAAGCGTGTCCGTCAAAGAGTGCGGCCACGTCCGGTTTTTTTTGCCCAGCAGCGTTTGGGGAGTTTCGCCCGGGCAGGTTTACCGCATCCGGCTGCGAGGAGGCAACCTGTACGGATGGAAATACGTCATGGGTGGATATAAGAACGGGGGTGCGTCGTTCAATGGCAGACCGCTCGTGCAGGGCGCCCGAAGCACTTTCTTGTTCAGGACATACGGGGCGGATTGAAAACGGCGGGAGCCGGAAGGCAGCCAGCCGTTTTCAGTGATGAGCCGACTTAGCCGAATCACCCATTAGTGCAATCAGCCCATCGGCGAAGGTGCCGCGCCAGGAGAGGTAGTCGTGTCCGCCAGCAAACTCCTGGAAGTGAACTTCGTAACCCTTGGCGCGCAGCACGTCGCGCAATGTGCGAGTGCAAAACAGGATGGAGTCACCGCCACCTGTAGCGTTGAATTCGGCGCTCCCGGCGTCGAGGTAAAAGCGGAGCGGCTGTTTGGGACTGGAGATGAACTGGCGAACGAGCCAGTTTGGTTCCGTGCTGGACTCCCCGGCATCGCTGGCCGACGGCGGAGCCCGATGGAAAGCACCCGATTGCGCGAGCACGTTTCCAAACGCCTCTGGGCGCCACAGACCAGCGCAGGCGGAAGCGAGTCCTCCCAAGCTCGACCCGGCCACAACGGTCTGGCGAGGATCACTCGTGAAGTTGTATTGCGCATGGGCCCAAGGCAGGAGTTCGGTGACCAAAGCCCCTGTGAACGTAGGATTGCAGAGTAGTTCGCGGTCCCGGGCGTCGTCTGCATTGCCAACCAGGAGGGCGACCGTGGGCGGAATGCGCCCTTCGGAGATCAAGTTGTCCAGGATCGTGGGTGTGGGAACCAGACTGAGATAGGCGTCTTCGTCGAACAGCACGAGCAGCGGATACGGGTCGGCATGCGGCGAATATTGCGGAGGCAGATAGACGGCGATCTCCCGCTCGTTCTTCAGCGCCGAGCTCTTAAACATGTGTTTCTCGATTTGTCCTGCGGGAACGCCGGGGCGGCGGGCGACATACGGCTGCGGTGGAGCGTCGGGCATTTCGACCACCGATTGCCCGCGGAATTCCGGCGCATCCACGCTGTCAGGATCGATGCGATAGCGCTTGGGGTTCAACGGATCCGGCCTGGCCCCGGCCGCAACCATGGTAATCGCATCCGCGTCGATACCTAGCGAGAACGGATGCATCCGTCCCACGTTGGGAGCCAGCGTATAGGCGAGCCGCATCTTCCGGTCTACCTTGATCGTTTTGTACCAGACATCGGTCTCGCCCAGACGCGCCATTAAATATTCGTCGGGCGCGACGCCAGCGTATGGAATCCAAAGCACCTTGACGTTGCGCGTATCCGGCTTGCTCCGCCAAAGGAAGGTGACGGCCATGTTGTCTCGATCACCGGCAATCGGCTCGATCAGAGGCGCGCCTGCCTTCGCCACATCCGCCCAAAACGAGTTGACGCTTTCCTTTTCTCCCCGCTGGATAGACGCCTGCAAAGCTTGAATCCGCGGGCTCTCCACCACAGGCTTGGGCGGCTCGAGCCGCGCCGCCAGCGTGACGACTCTCTCCAGCGCAATGGTGTAAGAGCCGGCCGCGCGCTTGTCCACCGCGGCAACTTCCACGCGGTAGTTGCCCGAAGCTTCGGCGACGAGGTTAAGCTTGTCCTCCTGCGGCCCCAGTTCGGCTCCGCGAAAAGGCTTGCCCGAGGGATCGAAAGTTTTCACGAGGAGCGTCAAGCCACGAGGGTTGACTGCGATCTGGGCAAAGTCGCCATCTCCGAGTGAAAAGGTAAACGACTGCGCCTGACCTGGACCGAGGCTGAGTTCCCGAACCTGCCCCAACTTCAGTTCGGGCTCGGCCGCAGGGGTGGCCCTACTCGAAACCGCGGCGAGAACAAGGAACGCAATCAGGGACGCACGTTGGGCGTACACGATGGTCCTCCTTCGTTTGGCGTTGCAGGCTGTCCAGGAAGAAGCCGATGGACGACGATTCCCTCTTAGGGTAGCGCCACGGGGGGAATGCGCGCTGTGATGGGGAATCGCAACACTGTTTGTGTGGGCACGGCAGGGTGATTGTGACTACAGACATTTGGTAAAGCGCTGAACTAAAAGCTAAGCATTGACCTCCCTGGAAGTAACACTTCCCGACGTGGTGGGCGTGCACTTCCTCTCAGGCCGTCGCCGCCTCCCCGTAACCCACTAACCAACATGATGAAATACGCGCCGAGGCGGAGGGCCCCTGGGCCTTAGGCAGGTGTCTTTATTGTCTTTATAAGGAGGATTCTTATGCGGAGATTTGCGGTTTTGTTTCTTGCTCTCGTAGCTGGCTTGATTTCTGCAGCTCAGGCCCAAACCCCGGCAGCAACTCCCAAACCGGATCCCGAACTTAGGAAGCTACAGGTTCTAGCTGGCCACTGGACGTACGAGGGAGAATACAAGCCCGGGCCTTTGGGCCCCGGCGGAAAGATTACTGCTGAATATACCGCAGCATGGAAACTGGATGGATTCGTCCTGGAAGCATCTTCGACGGAGAAGGGGGCCACGGCAACGAACCGTTTTCTGGAGATCGATGAATACAATCCCGTAGACAAAGCTATCAACTGGACAATGTGGGCTAGCGACGGGACGCGCATGGCCGGGACCATCACAGTAAGCGGAAATACAATCACCTGGGAAGGCAAGTTTGCCTCAGCCGGCAAGAACTACCAGTTGAAGTTCCCCTTCATCGTTTCCGCGGATAAAATGAACGCCACCGTCAAAGCAGAAATCTCTGGGGATAGTGGCAAGACCTGGGCACCTTGGTTCGAGGGGAGCTACACCAAGACGGCACCAGCGGCGAAGAAGTAGCGGATTATTGGGCATCGGCCGGGGGATTGGCCGATGAGTGGATCGTGGCGCGTTGGCCGTGCGAGGTCTTAGGCCGCTTCGCGTGACACCGAGCACATGATCTGACACCCAGGCGCGCTAGAGTAAGGCTTGGCTACTCGATCGAGATGCCTCATCAAGGATCGATTATCGCCAGCCCATGAATAGACCAATTTTGACGCAAGAGACCCCGGAGATGTCCGCCAGGGGGCGCTGGGTCCTACCGAGTGACCTCGGCATGCTGATTTTGCTCGCGCTGTTCAGCATCCTCCTCCACACGCTGACCAACGGCCGATACGGCTTCCACCGCGACGAACTGGCTACACTCGATGATGCACGCTTTCTGGACTGGGGCTACGTCGTTTATCCGCCGTTTACTCCGTTCGTGGCTCGCGTCTCGCTGATTCTCTTCGGGCCGTCGCTTATCGGACTGCGTTTTTTTGCCGCCCTGGCGCAGACGATTGCGATGGTCGTCGCAGGCCTCATGGCCCGTGAACTTGGCGGGAAACAGGCGGCGCAACTCCTGGCTGCGATCGCTGTGGGGATCGGTTCATTTCCCAACGGAAGCCTCTTTGAATATGTCGTCTTCGATTATCTATGGTGGGTGCTCGCTGCCTACTTCATGATCCGCCTGCTGCGTTCCGATGACCCTCGGTGGTGGCTAGCCATTGGCACGGTGGTTGGCCTGGGCGCCATGACCAAGTACACCATGGCGTTTCTTGTGGCAGGAATCATCGCCGGAGTTCTATTCACGGACGCGCGTCGATATCTGCGCAGCCCGTGGCTGTGGTTTGGCGTCGCCATCGCGGCGGTGATCTGCCTTCCCAACTTTCTGTGGCAGGTGCGTCACGATTTTATCTCCTTGGATTTTCTGAAGAGCATTCACGCACGAGATGTCCGTCGCGGCAGTGCGGATTTTTTCCTGCTCAACCAGCTATGGACCGGAAATCCCTTCGCTGCGCCATTATGGCTGGCGGGATTGTACTACTTGTTCGTTCGTCCCGAAGGAAAGCGCTACCGGGCGATCGGCTGGATGTACGTGGTCCCTCTGCTGCTGTTTCTATTCGCGCGTGGCCGTCCCTACTATCTGGGGCCTGCTTATCCGATGCTTCTCGCCGCAGGGTCTGTCTGGGGTGAGCGATGGGCCGGGGCGCTGGCGCCGCCCCGCGGTCGCATTGTGGTCTGGGTCATGCCGGCGCTGCTGGCGGTGAGCGGCGTCCTTATGGCCCTGACGTACCTGCCTCTCGCTCCGCCCGGCTCCGGGTGGTGGGTTGCGGCCGACCATCTGAATGGCGGCAATTTCAATGAAGAATTCGGCTGGCCGGAAATGCCCGAGACCGCGGCCCGCATCCGCGATTCCCTGCCAACGGAAGATCGCGCGCACGCCGGTATTCTCGCCGGCGATGCCGGCCAAGCAGGCGCCATCCACCTCTTCGGGGCTACCTATGGCCTGCCGGATGCCATCAGCGCGTCGAACACACATTTTCTGCACGGCTATGGGGATTCCCCACCCGACACTCTGATCGTGATTGGCTTCCCGCCGGAGATAAAACGCGCGTTTCAGTCCTGTGAATTGGCCGGGCATTTAACAAACCGGTACGGAATCAAGAACAGCGCCGTGGGTGACTATACGGATGTTTTCGTTTGTCGCCATTTGCTCCTGCCGTGGCCGGAGTTCTGGAACAGAATCCGATCCTTCGGATAGACTGCGAATTCGGAAGAGGCCTGATTAGGGGATTGGCGGAAGAGTGACGGACCCTGGAACTTCCGTGGGCTGTGCTCGCAATATCCTGGCGTTTGTCAGGGGAGGTGCACTTCTGCCTGACCAAGCAATAGCCATGATCCGCGGCCACGTGACGGACATCATTTCTGGAACTGTTTTTGTGTTTGTGGGATTGGCCGCCTGGGGCATCGCGGCCATGCGGCGACGCAGCGGCACGCGCGTCCTTATCTGGCTGGGAATCTGGAGCGCGGCGTATGGAGCCCGCCCCCTGCTCGATTCCCTTTCGGTTCTAGGTTTGCTGCCGCACTGGCTCCGCATCAGTCTTCCTTATGTGGACACTGTGGTGTCCTATTCGATCCTAATCATTGCCACAGCCGCTTTTCGGGAGTTGTGCGTAGGCAGATTTGCCCTGACCTTTAATTCTCTGGTGATCGTTGTGGGACTGGCGATCGGTGTGGCAGGAGTTGGCTTCTTCCTGTTTACCGGGTCGAACGACAGATTGATTCCCTACAACAATCTCCTAGCCGCCTGTTCGGGGTCCGTCCTGCTGACGGTCGTCGCCGTGCCGAAGCTAGCGCACAGGTACCTGATTACGCCAGATAGCAAGGTCCTGCTTGGCGGGACGCTGGTCTTCGAAGCGGAAGCCATATATGTCAACGCGGCACGGCCTTTGGGTTATCAGGTTGCGCAAATCTGGGACTCGCTGGGGTTTGTCGTTCTCTTGTTGTCGTTCGGATATGTCGCTCTGCAGATCGTGTTTGCGAGCGAGCGACGCCTGCTGTCGATTGAACACGAACTTGAGATCGCCCGCGAGATACAGACTTCGATTCTTCCCAGGAGCAATCCTGAGATAAGAAACCTGGATATCACGGCGGCTTACCATCCGATGACCGCGGTGGCAGGCGACTTTTACGAATTTATTCCCGTGGATGAGCACCGCGCCGGGGTGCTGGTGGCGGACGTTTCCGGACACGGCGTCCCGGCGGCACTTATCGCGGCGATGATGAAGATGGCGGTGCAATCGGTCGTGCCGTGTGTTGCATCTCCAGGGGATGTTTTGCAGGGTTTGAATCGCATGCTTTCCGGACAAGCGCCCGATCAGTTCATGACAGCCGCCTATTTGTATATTGACACCGAGAATTACAAGGCGCGCTACTCGGCGGCGGGCCATCCCCCGCTGCTACTCGTACGCGCGGGAACGTTGCATCGTATCGAAAGCAATGGCCTGGTTTTCGGAGTGACGGCTCAGCCCGAGTATCCCGTGCGCGACATTGGCCTCCACCCCGGTGACCGCCTTCTGCTCTACACCGATGGGGTGATTGAACCCGAGAATGCCAAAGGCGAAACCTTCGGTGACTCTAAACTCGAAGAGGTTGTTTTGTGCTGCCAGACGTGCACACCTACCGAGCTAACGGACAGACTGCTCAGCGAGATTCGCGCCTGGCAACCGGAATCGCACTCACAGCAGGACGACATCACGCTGGTGGTGATGGACGTGCGGTAGAGGGATTCGTCTGCGACGTAGTTGCCGAAATGCGTCAACCACCACCTTGTGCCTACTGGGTACGATTTAGCGATGTGGACGAGATTCACCCCAGTGTAACCGACATCGGAGACAAACGACGCTCGCGGAGTCCTAGAACGGACTTTTCCTGTAACCCGATTAATCGGGAAGTAGCCAATGCCCGAGCCGCATCTAACGAATTTGCTTGCCTTTAGACGCTGGGGTAAACTCCATGACCGATGACGGATACATCCTCTATTGTTAACCGGACTGTCTCTCACTATACCGTCCAGGAGAAATTGGGCGGCGGCGGAATGGGCGTGGTCTACAAAGCCAAGGACACCCGGCTCGGCCGTAGTGTTGCCCTGAAGTTTCTTCCCGACGACATTTCCCAGGACCCTCAGGCC
>Ga0187779_10000124_pt1 | contig 59639 bp, 63 predicted proteins | sample 1015_Q2_SP10_10__FD_132435 | JGI IMG/M metagenome (GOLD analysis project Ga0187779, IMG submission 132435) | Tropical peat soil microbial communities from peatlands in Department of Meta, Colombia - 1015_Q2_SP10_10_MG | ecosystem: Environmental > Terrestrial > Soil > Wetlands > Peat | place...
GGTGTTTGCAATACCTCGGAGATCTAGCATGCCTCAGGGCACCGTAAAGTGGTTCAATCCGACGAAGGGCTATGGCTTCATCCAGCCCCAAGAAGGCGGGAAGGATGTGTTCGTGCACATCTCGGCGGTCGAACGCGCCGGACTTAGCACTCTGAACGAAGGACAGACCGTTCAGTACGAGCTCGTCGAGAACCGCGGGAAGACGTCCGCGGAGAACCTCAAGGTCAAGTGACCTGAGACGTCCGAGCTGACTACCGGCTTGTTTGTCTAGCTTTGCCGCCGAGCTACTTGAGCCCGGCGGTTGTTGTACGTTCGCGCGTTACCGCGTCAGCCGTTCCAGTTCCGGAAACGGAACAAATGCCACGTCCTTGCAGAACTCGCGGATTTCCTTTGGCGTATCGAGGAACCGGTCGAGCTTGCCCGCCACGTAGACCGCAGCACCGTCTTTAGAGCCGAGATATTTTCCGTCGCTGTCGCGCGCGTTGTAGCGCACACAGGCCACGTACCGGTCACCTGGCCCGACGAACTTGAGCTGTGGCTGGGAGACCGCAGCGCTCCGGACGTGGGTCGGGTCATTGAGGTAAGTGCGCAAGAACGCCAGCAGATCTTGTCGGTATCCCTGCGGGAAGACGTTCTCTGCATCCCAGCGAGCTTTCAACTCAGACGAACTCGGTCCAACCTCTGTGGCGCAACCACCAAGTACAGCCGCAGCGACCAGAAGCACCAACGCTCGCATCAGAATCCCCAGCCCGGCCGGCACCCCGCCGCAATCATAGCGGCTTGCCTGCCCCCGGCTAGGGATGTTGCGCCCTCGCCGGGTGTTAAGCTCATTATTGATGCCGAAATGATGCCCAAATCCCGTACGAGGCGATGGTCATGACAGCTCTAAACCGCCGTTCGCTTTTGACGGGGTCCGCCTTGGCAGTCACTGCCGCGGCACTGCCGGCGCGGGCGAAGGTGTCAGTACCTACAATTCAGGGTCCTGGCGTCTATCGATATAATCTCGGCGCCTACCAGCTCACCGCGCTTTTTGACGGCGTCTGGTACCTGCCAATCGATGACACGTTTGTGCGCAATGCTAGCGGCACCGAGGTCAACCAGGCTCTCGCCGCCGCGTTCCTGCCCCCGAGCGTGTTGCCAATATCCTTCACGACCTTGCTGGTAAACACCGGCACAAAGTTGGTGCTGATAGACACGGGCACCGCCGGCCAGATCGCCGACACGGCGGGCAGCATGCTCGACAACCTGAAGGTCGCAGGCATCGACCCGAAAAATATCGACACGATCCTGATTTCTCATTTCCATCCCGATCATATCGATGGGATCAAAAGCAAAGACGGGGCAAAGGTTTTCCCCAATGCCGAAATCCTCGTGCCCGAACCCGAATGGACATTCTGGATGGACGACTCGAATATGGGTTCCGCGCAGGGCGCGGTGAAACGCTACTTCCTCAACGCGCGGCGCATCTTCAAGGACATCGCGAAGGAGGTGCGGCGGTTCAAGCCCGGCGCAGACGTGGCGCCAGGGATCGTCTCGGTTCCGGCCTATGGTCACACGCCTGGTCACACCGCTTTCGCCATTCATTCCGGCGATCGGTCGATGCTGGCGATGAGCGACACCGTCCGTAACCTTTATTTATTTGCCCGCTATCCCGATTGGCAACCGACATTCGACATGGACGGACCACAAGCAGTCGCGGCGCGCCGCCTAATGCTTGATCGCGTTGTCGCCGACCGCATGTTGGTCGAGGCTTATCACTTCCCCTTCCCGGCCTGCGGTCACATGGTCAAGACCTCGACCGGCTACGAACTCGTTCCGGTCGAGTGGCAGCCTTTGTGAAACAAAAAACGGCGCCCGCCTAGAACGTCGCGCCTGCCTGCAGCAAAAAAGTCCTGCCGGCGAGCGGAAACGCATTGAACAGCCCGATCGTCGGCGGCAGGCCAGAGGGAAAGAAAGGACCGGCGGCAATTCCGCCACTCGCGATCGCGTAGTCATAGTACTGCTTGTCGAGCAGATTGAGCACGGACGCCGACCAGAAGAAGCGGTCGTATTTGCCTGCGAGCTTGACATCGACCGTTGCTTCTCCGGGAATCATCGGCTGCTGATTGATCTGGTCATTGTCCATCCGGCGTGGCCCAAACAAATTGCTCGTCACGTCAAGAACCAGGAGCTTCGGGACAATATCCCACGACAGGCCTGCATAACCCGACCAGCGCGAGATGAGCGGAATCTCGTTGCCGGCCAACGGACCTTCGCGGAATACGGCATCCAGATAGGTCACACCGCCGCGCACGCGAAGAACGTTGTTGATTTGATACAGCGCTTGGGTTTCCCAACCAATGCGCTGCGTCGGGTCGAGATTGATGTCGACGCCCACCGCCGGCAGGAAGTGGATCTCGTTGTTCAGCCGCATCAGATAGACGCTCGACTGGAGACTGAACGGTCCGGAGTTGACCCGGAGACCGCCTTCGACGTCATAGGACGTTTGCGTTCTCAGATCGAAGGTGGGAACAGTGAATGCAAACGGGCTGCCGGCTCCGACCCGCTCATCCGCATTGCCCAGTCGAAATGCGCGGGCAGCACGGGCAAATACCGTGAAGACGGAATTGATGCGATGCTCAATGCCAATATGAGCTGCCCATTGCCATTCGCCCTGGTCGAAAGGCGGTATTTGCGGATCATTGGAGTAGAATCCGGCATTGGGGTCATTGACCGCGCTGTAGACATCGTGAGCTTTGACCATGTTGCGCTGGAGACGGCCGCCGATTGAAATATCGGTATCCGGCCGCACGGTGGTCGTGTTCATCGCGTAAAAGCCCACGGTCGTCTGCTGAATGTCGTAACTGTGAACCGGAACCAGGCCTGGCGCCGTGGGACGGTCCGAGTTGTATTGTGTGTTGTAGAAATCGATGCCGGTGAGCAGCCGGTTGGGAACGCCGAACAGCTGATGCGATACGTCGAGACGTGGCGTCACTGACGATGTGGTCATGACGGTGTCGACGTAATTCATCGGTGTCGCGGCGGCTACATCGTAGTTGAAGCTGGAATCGAAATAATTGAAGAACTGCGCCTGCTGAAATTTGCGGCGGAGACCTCCATCGGCGATCAACTCGACACCCGGGCTGAGCGTTGCGTTGAAACCAGTGGCGAAGTTGATCGCTTGTTTCTTGCCCCAGTCGAGCGGTGTGTTCGATTGCCAGGGCGTCTCGAGCGTGAACGGAAAGGCGCCGGGCAAATTGTTGAGACCGGCCGGGAGGCCTTGAAACTGGCGATCGCCGGCGACGGTGAAATAACCGCCCAGATTGGGAGTGGAATAGTTCAACGTCGCGTTGACATTGCGTTGACGCAACGCGCTGTTGACACGATAGCCGTTGGAGTCGATGGCATTGCCAAATGCACCCACCGACCATGGTCCGCTTGTTACAGCGGCCGAGGCACGGCCTTCCCAGTAATTGAACGAACCGGCGAGCCCTTCGACACGATTGACGGCGGCCGTCGACGATCCTTTCTTCAGGACGATATTGATCGAACCGCCGATCGCGCCATCGCCATAGAGCACGGTACTGCTGTTGCCGCGTGTAATTTCGATTCGTTCGATGCTGTTGAGCGGGATCGACGAGAAGTCGAATCCCTGAAGGTCGAAGTCCTGATAGCGGCGGCCGTTTACCAGGATAAGCACGTTCGATTGCGCGAAGGCCCCAAAGCCGCGCAGGTCGACACCGTCGCGCGAGCCGTTTGTTCCGCTGAGCAGATGTTGCACCTGCACGCCGACTTCCCGGGACAGGATGTCCGGCAAGTTTTGCGCGGGTGAGCGCTCGATATCCTGAGATGTGATAACGCTGTTCGACGTGCCAACCATGCCGCTATTAAGCCGTGTCCAGCTGACGTCAATTTGCGGCAGAACGACTTGCGCACGAATAGGCGCAACCGATATGACCAGCGCCGCTACGGCGCCTGCAAATCTGGCAATATGCCCCTTCCCCATGACATCACGTTCCTTCGTTTGCGCCCGCCAAAGGGCGAGCGCATCGGTGAAGACCAAGCCCGATGCGAAGGATGCGGGTGAGTTGCCGACGCAACGAGCGCGTTGGACTCAACCTGCGGAATGTCGTGGGAGACTTGCTCTCACGGCCCTCGCACCGGCATTGCCGTCACCGCTGCGAAAGACCGCTCCGTATGGACGCCCCGTCCACCGGTTGGGTGACTGCGCTGGCAGGTCTCCTGGCTCGCGGGTCGCTGCCTTGGTGGTCCGGCCTTCCCAGTTTCCCAGTGGCCGTTTTGGACCTAAGGCTCGCCGCTCACAGTTGCGGGGGCAGCCACGGATTGCTTCAAATTCGAAGCGCTGAATTTGAGGTGTCCGTGTTCCCTCTTTCGTCCCCGATTTGAGTCGGGGAACCAGCACGGCAAAATGTTCCCTTGAACGCGCTGGCAAGTCAAGGCATGGCGATAGGCCGAATAAATCCGGCATTATTTTCGCCACGACGCTGGACTACACCCCCATCACGAATTGTTTTTTTAACTGCTGGGGGTTTCATCGTATCGTCCAGCTGGTTCTCTGACAGGAGAGATTCCGCCATGAACCTGAAAGTCGTATTCCGTAGTATCGGCATTCTGGCCGCGGCCGCGCTGCTGGTGACCGCCGTCGGCCTCAAACCGCTCGCCGCAATGGGTACCGATAACCCGCCGGCGCCAACCGACAGCGGCAGCAAGAAGAAAAAGAAAAAGGACAACAATGTCATAGAGCAACAGCAGGAACAGCTGGCGCAAGAGAAATTCCTGCGCGATTACCGCGCCGCCCGGGCGATGATCCTCGACGGCAATTATCAAGGCGGCATCGCCGCCATGCACGCGCTCGGCCACGATGAACACGCGGACGTTGCCAATTACATCGGCTACGCCTATCGCAAGCTTGGAGACTATGACGATTCCAAGATCTGGTACGAAAAGGCCCTCGCCACTGACCCGAACCACGTCCGCACCTGGTCCTATTACGGCATGTGGCAGATGGAGCAGGGAAACCGGCTCAAGGCCGTGGAAGACCTGCAAAAGGTGCAGCTGATCTGCGGCAACACCACCTGCGAAGAATATCGCCAGCTCAAAGACGTTATCGACGGCAAGGCGACTTACTGACCAACCACTGCGGTTATCGTAATGGTCATGCCCGGCCCTTTGGCCGGGCATGATGCTATTGGGATGTCTCCTGCGCGATCCATGCGTGGTAGTCGGGATCAATGCTCTCGACCGGCAAAATCATGAATGCTGGCGTCGTATAGGGATGGAGCTCTTTGACTGCCTCGCGCACGGGTTCAGCCATCGCGGCACGGGTTTTGATGAGCATAACGACCTCTTCGGCACGCTCGATTTTGCCTTCCCACCAATAGTGCGAGATCATTCCCGGCAGGATATTGACGCATGCGGCGAGCCGCCGCTCTACAATCGTTCGCCCGGCCCGCTCCGCCTCGACAATCGAGGGCCAAGTCGTATAGACGAGCACCGCACGTTCCATGGTCAGGCCTTTAGATGAGTCAACAGCTCAAGCAATTCGGGTCCATCGCCTTCGTCGCCAGCCAGACGCCGGAAGCGCGCGAAGCTTATGTGCGGCTCGAGAGGCGCTATGGCAATACCGATCCCGTAAAGGCCGATGTCATTGTCGCGTTGGGCGGCGACGGATTGATGTTGCAGACCCTGCATAAGTTCATGAATTCCGGCAAGCCTATCTACGGCATGCACCGCGGCACGGTCGGTTTCCTGATGAATGAATTCGCCGAGGAAAACCTGGCCGAACGTCTGGCGCAGGCACATATCACCGTCATCCACCCGCTTGTGATGCGCGCCCGCGATGCACAGGGGCGCAGTCACGAGCATCGCGCCATCAATGAAGTGTCGTTGTTTCGTCAAAGCGCGCAGGCCTCACACTTGCGTATTCTCATCGACGGCCAGGAGCGTCTTGCCGAACTCATCTCCGACGGCGTGCTCGTCGCGACCCCTGCGGGCTCAACCGCCTACAATCTTTCGGCGCAAGGCCCGATAATCCCGATCAACGCGCCATTGCTCGCGCTCACGCCAATCAGCCCATTCCGGCCGCGGCGATGGCGCGGCGCATTGCTGCCGGACCGGGCGAAAGTCACCATTGAAGTCAAGGATGCCGACAAGCGGCCAGTCGCTGCGGTCGCCGATCACGACGAAGTGCGGTCTGTTCGCAGCGTCGACATCGGCATGGACCACAGCATATCGATCAACATGCTGTTTGATCCCGGCCATAATCTCGACGAGCGTATCTTGCGCGAGCAGTTCGGATTTTAAGGAGCGCGCGTGTCGAAAAAATTCGATTTTTCGGTCAATGGTCAAGCTGTCAGCGTGTCCCTCGACAATGAAGAAACACCGCTGCTCAACGTCTTGCGCAACGACCTTGGTCTGATGGGAACGCGTTTCGGTTGTGGCCTTGAACAGTGTGGCTGTTGCATGGTGTTGGTCGACGGCGTGCCCGAGAAGTGCTGCACAAAGCCGGTGTGGAGCGTCACAGGAAAGAACATCATCACCGTTGAGGGTTTGGGCAACGCTGCACGTCCCCATCCGCTCCAGCAGGCATTTATCGACGAACAAGCGGGGCAATGCGGTTATTGCCTCGCCGGAATTTTGATTTCCGCCAAAGCGCTCTTGGACAAGAATCCGGAGCCCTCTCGAGGGGAGATTGCGCAGGCGCTTGACGGCAATATCTGCCGCTGCGGTTCGCATAACCGCATCATGCGCGCGGTCGAAAAGGCAGCTGCGGTTATGCGCGCAGGAAAAGCCCGATGAACGCTCCCCTGCCCGGCCCACTCAACGACAATCCCAATCTCGATCGATGGGTTGCATTTCCCTCGCCAGGCAAAGTGACCGTGCTCACCGGCCGGGTCGAGCTGGGCCAAGGCGTGCTCACCGCGATGGCGCAGATCGCCGCCGACGAACTCGACGTCGCGATTGAGCGCGTCACGGTCCGTTCCGGCGACACCGCAAAGGCCCCGAATGAAGGCTATACCGCAGGGAGTCAGTCAATTCAGTTCGGCGGCGTCGCAATGCGACAGGCTTGCGCAGACGTGCGCGCATTGTTCCTCGACCAAGCCGCGAAAGTTGTTGGCTGCAAAGTAGCTGAGTTATCCATCGACGATGGCCGCATCTATCGCAATGGCATATCGACCGGACAGGATTATTGGACGCTCTCAAGCGCAGTGGACCTGGGCGTCAAGGCAACCGGTGATGGCGTGCGCAAGCGTGTCGCTGACTTCAAGAGCATCGGCGCGAGCGGCGGCCGCCTCGATCTGCCGGGCAAGATTTTCGGCGAGAGCGCATTCATTCACGATATGCAAATCGACGGCATGGCTCACGCGCGCGTGGTTCGTCAGCCAAACCGCGGCGCCACAATCGGCTCCATTGATGAAAATGCCATCCGCCGCGCCGCGAAGGGCCCCATTGAATTTGTTCGCAGCGGCAACTTCCTCGCTATTCTCGGAGCCGATGAAACGGCTGTCGAAGCGGCGAGTGTCGCCGCCGTCAATCATGTGACCTGGCAGAACGTCGAGGTTGCCGCTCCGATCCAGCAGGAAGCCAACTGGTTGTTGCAAAGGCCCGTCGTTGAACGGATTTTTGGCACGCCCGACGCGGGCAATCCGCAAGGCAGAGAGCGATACGAGGCCACCTATACACGCGGCTATCTTGCGCACGCATCAATTTCGCCATCCTGCGGGTTGGCGCTCTTCAAGGACGCAAAGCTCACAGTATGGACCCATTGTCAGGGCGTTTACCCCCTGCGGGCCGCATTGGCGAAGACGCTCAAGCTCGAGCCCGCATCAATCGTGGTTCATCACGTCCAGGGCTCGGGCTGTTACGGCCACAACGGCGCCGACGATGCCGCGGCGGACGCCGCGATTATTGCCATGCAAAAGCCCGGTCAGCCGATCCGCGTGCGCTGGCGGCGCGAAGAAGAATTCATTTACGAGCCGAAGACGCCGGCCATGATGGTCAAGGTGCGGGCATTGCTCGACGATGCGGGCAAGCCCGTCGATTGGACGCAGGAAATCTGGAGTCCGACGCACAATCAGCGCCCCGGCGCGGGTGGAAATTTGCTCGGTGCGCTTGCCCTACCCGATCCGCCGCCCGAGCCTCCACCAAGCGACGTACCGGAAGCGAATGGTGGTGGCGCCACCCGCAATGCGGAACCGCTTTACGATATTCCGGCCAAACGCATTCTGCATCACCTGGTGACCGAGGCGCCCGTTCGTACCTCAGCCTTACGTGGGCTCGGCGCCATGCCGAATGTATTCGCGCTCGAGTGTTGTATTGATGAACTTGCAGAGCGCGCCGGGCAGGATCCGGTGCAGTACCGCTTGTCGATCACCGCGGATAAGCGGGCCCGCGCGGTTATCGAGAAGGTCGCCGCCATGGCAAAATGGATTGCCGCCACGCCTCGCGGCACCGGGACCGGCCGCGGCATCGCCTTTGCGCGCTACAAAAATCGCGCTGCCTATTCTGCGGTTGTTGTCGAACTATCGGTGGAAGAAGAAATCCGTCTCCATCGCGTCTGGTGCGCGACCGACGCCGGCCTGGTTATCAATCCTGACGGTGTGATCAATCAGCTCGAAGGCGGAATAATCCAGTCGGCGAGTTGGGTACTCAAAGAACAGGTTCGTTTCGATAACGGCATCGCCTCATTCGATTGGGAGACGTACCCGGTACTGAAATTCAGCGAAGTGCCTGAGATAGAGATCGAACTGATCAACACGAAAGACGAGGTGCCGCTCGGCGTTGGCGAGGTGACAGCGGGACCGACCGCCGCGGCTATCGGCAATGCCGTCTCCCACGCGCTTGGAGCCCATATCCGCGATTTGCCGCTGACGCGCGAGCGGATCATGGCGTCGCTGCTGAAAGAATAGCTCCTTCTGGCATTGCTGCCGCCATCCTAAACCATTCGTTAACGGCGCCTCGGTAGCCTTCGCTACGGCCGTATCGGGCTCTTAAGCGCCCGAAGCCGGGGCGCCATGGTCCGCATCGATTTCAACCGGTTGCGTTTTCTCGTTATTGATGACAATGCGCATATGCGACGCATATTGCGGACGCTGTTGCATGGTTTTGGCGCCCGCGAAGTCTATGAGGCAGAAGATGGCGCTGCCGGCCTCGAGGCATTCACCCACTACATTCCCGACATCGTCATAACCGACTGGGCGATGCCGATCTTCGACGGCCTCGAACTCATGCAGATGATCCGCCAACCCGGCGCCAACGCAAACCCGTACGTGGCGATCATCATGCTCACCGGCCACTCCGAGAAAAAGCGCGTGACGGCGGCGCGCGATGCCGGCGTAACCGAATTCCTCGCCAAACCGATCTCGGCAAAGGGCCTCTATCAGCGCATCATCAATGTGGTCGCCAATCCACGCCCGTTCATCAAGACCAAGACTTATTTCGGTCCCGACCGGCGTCGTAACGTCAATTCGAACTACATCGGGCCCGAACGCCGTAAGGGCGGCAAGGCAGATGTCATCCGCCAGACCCCTTTGCTGGAAAAAGCGCGCGCGCCCGTCTGACACAGGCCATACGCAATGCCCCACTCGAAAGACACCGCCGCGATCGTCACCTACGGTGATCACGAAATTATAACACCGGAAAACAAACTGCGCGGCGCGGTCTCCAAGCAAGCCTCCGATCAGGGAAACGACGACCCCGTAGCGCGAGCTGAAAAGGCCTTGGCGGAATTGTCCCCTGAATTCGCCAGCTGGATGGATTCCGAATGCGACAGGCTTGATCGAGCCCGCCACGATCTGCGCGAGGGCTTCACCAAGCCCAACAAGGATGCGCTCTTTCATGCGGCGCACGACATCAAGGGCGAAGCCGCCACGTTTGGTTATCCGGCGATCGCTTCCGCCGCTGACAGCCTGTGTCGGCTGATCGATCACACGCCTGAGGCTACGCGCATTCCGCCCCAGTTGATCGATCAGCACGTGGATGCCGTGCGCGCAATATACCGCGAATATGCGCGCTCAGACGCGAAACGACTCGCCAAAGACCTGACGAAACGGCTCCGCGAAGTCACGGATGAATTCCTGATAAGCCAAAATCGCGACCGCCCAGACGTGCTCGCCCAACTCAAGGCACCGTCAATCGTGCCGGAATAGAGAGCTATGCCGCCGCCAGCTGCGCGTCGGGGTAGGACTGATCAGCCTGAATAATACAGGCCTCCGCAACGAGATCATCGCAGAACAGACGCGCTTCCTCGCGCGCAGCCTCCACTGCAAAGCGCCGGAGCAATGCCAATAGCGAAGCCGTCTCATCTCCGCGTTCATGAGCGCACGCGCCCAGCACGCGCTCGACGATGCGCCGTTTGAGCCGTGTCGCCCCACCCTGCTCGCCGATCAACAAGCCCGCGCGCATTGCCGCGAGTGCTTCGCGAAATGCCGGATACGCCACATCCGGCAGGCCGGCCTCCTGGTAAAGCGCGCGAAACCCGGAAATATTCTTGTCGTGAATGTAAGCGATCGCACGGTCGATCGGCACGCCCGACAATTCCGCTATCGCCTCCTCGAACAAGATCACATTGCCTGATAGCAGCGCACGCAAGATCATTCCCGCCGTGAGCTGTCCACTCTGACGTAAGTGTTGCACCAGCTCGCCAACCTCGTCGTATCGCGTGTCGGCAGCAAGCGCCACGGTCGCCTTCTCGCATGCTTCCTTGGTGGCAAATTCGGCATGCTCCGGCCCCAGCCATTGCCGGGCCGTAACGAAGCCGGCGAGCGTCTGCGACAGTTTCGAGAGAAGCGCCTGCCGCATTGCCATCGGCAGCATATCCCGCGCCAGAAGATTTTCACGGATCGGGGCCAAGTGACCGAAGCGTCCGATAATTCGATCAACGGAGAATAACGCGATATCCGCGTCGGGATTTTCCAGCAGCGTCAGGCAGGCTTCCGCCACACCGACTTCAGCGATAGCGGCGGCCAGTGTCCGCGGCAGTTGCGACCGCCCGGCGATCGCGATTTGCACATCGGCGTTGCCGGTGGCGACAAGATCGACCAGATCGTCTTCAAGTAAAAGCGGCGACTGCGCGAGTATGGGCAGGGCAACGTCCGGCTGATCTGCCGCAAGCGCGTCCACAACGACCTGCGGGGCCTTATCCGCCGAAGCGAAGGCCTCCGCGAGCGCGAGGCGCACGAGCGGAGACGGATCGTCCAAGAGCATGATCATCGCGCCTTCTGCGGCAGCGAGATCATCAGGCGATAAATCGGAATAAAGATAAGCGCGCGCCAGCGCTGAAGTGGCCTCCGCCCGCTCCCCGGACGGCGCCTGGCGAACCCAATGCAAAAACTGACGGACGATCATGGCAATCGACGCTACGAAGCCCTCTTCCACCTGACGGCACAAGCCTAGCCGACGAGGCTTAACAAAGCGTTCACCATAGAAATTGATGGGCTGTTAAGCATGCGGTCCGGGCAAAGGCTGATTATTCAGAGCAGCTTGCGCTCGTTGGGCTTGGTGTCGGTGAACAAATCGAAGGACTGGGTGCCCTGTGTTGGCGCGGACGCTCCCGTGGCAGGAGTCCCCCAGAGGTTGTTCACTGTCTGCGCCAAGGGCTGGCTGACCCGATCCGTGAACATCGATTGGAACGATGGCCGCGGGGCCGGCGGCGGCGGGAGGTTTTCGCTGGCGTTCGCAAAAGCTTGCGTCACTCCGGCGGTGTCCGGTGGCGACGGGATCGGTACGGGTGGCCTCGGTGGCATTGCCGACGCGACCCGTACCAAACGTTCGTTGGGTACTGCTTTCACCCGAGCAGTTGCCACAGTCACTGGGGCCGGCAATGGGGGCGCACCTGCGGCTGCGGCCTGTGCACCGCTGCCACCCGCGTCGGCACTTGCACTCCTGTTGGCACCCTTAACCCCGCCCTGCGCGAATGCGACTGTGCGGGCGGAGTCGAAAAGCCGCGTCAGCTTTCCGTAGACTTCGCCAACGCTACGCGCTCGTCCGGAGGCATCGTAAAAAATACTGTGATTTGCCGCCGCGGCGTGCGGAAACATTGCAGCAGCACTCGCATTGGGATGCGCCGCCGCCCCGTTGATCAACTTGCCCGCGCCATCGGCCCCCAGAAAATGGGCGATATAGAGCTCGCCGTTGGTCGGCTGCCGGCCAATGTTCGAGCCAACCAAGCTCGCGTTGTTGCGGGTCAGTGCCCCCGCCAACATCGCGCTTGCTTGCGGATCGCTGCGCAACCGCAGGATTGCGGCGCGCATGGCTGGATCGGAAACTTCATAGTGTCCATCCGGTGATCGCACAATGGCATCTGCGTACCGACCGAGCCCCAAGGCCGCCCCATCCTGCTTCATGGTGCCGAGCCACGTCTGGTCGATGAATTGGTAAAGCCCCTTCGCCGACGAGGTCGACGCTTGTGCGGACGGATTGAGGTTGGATTCGATCTTCGCGGTTGTGAGCAGGTATTCGAAGCTGATGCCGGTCGACTGCGCCGCCTGGCGGATCGCTCCGGTAATTTGCGGTGCACCGCTGGCTGCAGTCGGGTTGACGGCCATCGTGTTGCGCCTTCCGAAGGTCTAAGGCTTATGGGCGATTGACGCGACGCAACAGCTCTCGCGGGCCAGCCGAGCATGAAGGAACTATGGTAAATGAACGGTAAATAGGGTTTACAAACCTCTATTTTGAAAGGATTTTTGGAGGAATCGATGGCGGAAACAACGCAGCGGCACAAGCGCGGTGGTCTTTATTTTGAGGACTTCGAAGTCGGAAAAACCTACGAGCACCGGTACACGCGCACGGTAACGCAAATGGACAACATGTTGTTTTCCAACATGACGCTCAACCCGCAACCGCTGCACATCGATCGTCATTTTTGCGAGACCGAAACCGAATGGGGACAGCCGCTGATGAATTCGCTGTTTACCCTCGGGCTCATGATCGGCATCCAGGTCTCGGACATGACCGTAGGTACCACCATTGCGAACCTTGGCATGACCGATGTGAAATTCCCCAATCCGCTGTTCGAAGGTGACACCATCAACTGCACGACCCAGGTCGTGAGCAAGCGTGAGTCGAAATCGCGGCCGGGCGCGGGCATCGTGGAATTTCATCACAAGGCCTTCAAGCAGGACGGCACACTGGTGGCCGAGTGCCACCGCCAGGCCTTTATGCGGATGCGACCAAAATAAAAAGGGCCCGGCGCTGCGCCGGGCCTCGAATTTTTTCAGGACGTCTTAGATGCCGTGCAGATGAGGCCGAGAACAGTACCGCCAAATCATGCGCTCTTTGCATTTGGGCTAGATTCCGCTCCGCCAACGAGGAGTCCTCTATGCGTTCTTTCCTGTTCGTGCCGGCCGACGGTGGACCGAAGCTCGACAAGGCCGTGGCGAGCGGCGCAGATGCCGTGATCGTCGATCTCGAAGATTCGATCGCGCCGCAACGAAAGGAAGCAGCGCGCAAGCTGGCGTTCGAATTTCTCGAGCGGGCTGGCGGCGCCGATAAACGCCCCCGCCTCATGGTGCGCATCAATGGTCTCGATACCGGCATGACCGACGCTGACCTCGATGCGATTGTAGCCGGGAGCCCCGACGCTATCGTGTTTCCAAAGGCAGAAGGCGGCGCCAGCGTCGTGCGCCTCGATGCCAAACTTACTGCGCGTGAGGCCATCGCCGGCTTGCCGGAAGGACAAATAAAAATTCTGGCCCAAGCGGTCGAATCGGCCGCCGGCCTTTTTGCCGCCGGTACGTTCCGCAACGCGAGTCCGCGTCTTATCGGCTTGACGTGGGGCCCCGAGGACCTGTCCGCTGAATTGGGCGCGGAAGCCAACCGGGATGCGAACGGCGCGCTGACCGAGCCCTATCGCCTTGCCCGATCGGTCTGCCTCTATGCGGCGGCCGCAGCAAAGCTGCCCGCAATCGAGACTGTTTATGTTGATTTCCGCAATTCAGATGGGTTGCGCCGCGACACCGAGGCCGCCCACCGGGATGGCTTCACCGGTCGTCTGGCCATTCACCCAGCCCAGATACCGGTCATCAATGATGTGTTCACCCCTACGGCGGCGCAAATCGAGAAGGCAAAAGCCGTCATCGCGGCCTTCGCCGCGCAGCCGGGGGCCGGTGCGGTTGGTATCGACGGCAAGATGTACGATCGGCCACACCTCTTGCGCGCGCAGGCTTTGCTCGCACGCCAAAAGCCGTGACACCTATTTGCGGTAGACGGCGCCCGGATCGAACGTTTTTTCGGCGCCGCGAAATTCGAGCGTAACGGCACCTGACTTGCCGGTCGGCACTGCACGATAAAAACAAGAGCGGCGGCCCGTGTGGCAGGCCCCGGCGCCCTGCTGATGCACTTTCAGCCAGAGCGCATCCTGATCGCAATCAACCCGCAATTCGTTCACGCGCTGGACATGACCGGACGTTTCTCCCTTTTTCCAGAGCGCTTTCCGTGAGCGGCTGTAGTACCAGGCCTCACCGCTCGCGATGGTTTTTCGAAGTGCCTCTTCGTTCATGTGCGCGACCATCAACACCTCGCCGGAATCGGCGTCGGTCACGACAGCGACAATCAGCCCATTGGCGTCGAATTTTGGCGAGAAAGCGAGGCCTTCTTCGATATCATTCAATTTATCAGCCATAGGAGCACCGCAAATTCGAATTGCCGCAGGCCGTCATGGAATGCCGGGGCAAACCCGGCATCGACAGTGCGAACGGCCGTAACGCCGGATACTGAGGCGGTCGCGCCAGCGTTATCGCTGCCCGGCGCGCAACATTGTCATGAAACGCACCTGCTCACTGGCGTCCTCGCGGAACGCGCCGGTGAAATGTGTCGTCACCGTGAGAGCGCCCGGCTTCTCGACCCCGCGCAGCGACATGCACATGTGCTCCGCCTCGATCATCACTGCAACGCCACGCGGTTTCAGGATCTCGTCGATTGCGGTCGCAACTTGCGACGTCAAATGCTCTTGCGTCTGCAATCGGCGCGCGTAGACGTCAACCAACCGCGCAAGTTTCGACAGCCCGACGACGCGATCCACCGGCATATACGCGACATGCGCCTTGCCGTAGAACGGCATCATGTGGTGTTCGCAGTGCGAATTAAACCCGATGTCGCGCACCAGCACAAAATCATCGTAGCCGCCGGTCTCGGCAAACGTGCGGTCAAGAACCTCCACCGGGCACTCATTGTAGCCCTGAAAGATTTCCTCATAGGCGCCGATCACGCGCTTGGGCGTTTCCAGCAAACCTTCACGGCCGGGGTCGTCGCCCGCATAGGCTATGAGCGTGCGCACGGCAGCTTCCGCCTGCTCGCGCGTGGGGCGCGGCTCAACGGGTGCAGGCGCGGCCCGCACATGTTCGGATAGGCCCTGCTTGGGCCACAGCTTCACATTGGTGTTCTTTGCGTCCATGACGGGTCTCCGTTCGACCGGCACGCAACGGTGCCGGGTGTGTCACCGGGTTGGCCGCGTCAGTTAGCCGATAAAGACCATTTCTGGTCGAAAGCGGGCGCCTGGACGCTGCATTCCCATTCCGCAAGCCGATTTCCAGCTTGCCCGGCGCCAAGAACCCTTCTCGCGCCGTCGTAGCAGCCCCTATATATTCATTTGTGACGCCAAGGCAAAGTAGCGAAAAAAGGCCAATGCTTAACGAGGTTTACAACGCCAAAATTCTGGAACTGGCGGGCAACATTCCCCGCTTGGGCCGGCTGCCTGCGCCCGATGCCACCGCTACTGCCCATTCGAAATTATGCGGCTCAACTGTAACCGTAGATCTCAAGATGAACAGCGGCGCGGTCGCGGATTTTGCCCATGACGTGAAAGCCTGTGCCCTCGGCCAAGCCTCATCCTCGATCATGGCGCGCCATGTCATCGGGTCAAAGCCTGCCGAATTGCGGGAGTTGCGTGAAACGGTGCGCAAGATGCTAAAGGAGAGTGGCCCCCCTCCGACCGGCAAGTGGGCCGACATTGCCGTGCTTGAGCCGGTGCGCGACTACAAGGCGCGTCACGCTTCGACATTGCTGACCTTTGATGCAGTCGTTTCGGCACTCGACCAGATCGAGGCCAGATCAGCTGGCAAACGGGCGCAAGCGGCCGAATAATCTATTTTGCCGCCGCGAGGCCGCCAGTCTTTGTTCTGCTCAAATCCGCACGGTCACCAATTGGTTTGCTGCAACCGGCAGTCAGCCGTGGAAAATTCTGCGAAGCGCCCGTATTGCCGATACGAATTCCCGTGACCAGCTGCGCGGTCTCCGTCTTGACAAGCATCGAATGGCTGCCGGCAGCAGCAAAGGTGCTAATCAGCGCGGCCGGAACTCGGCCGGCCGCATAAGTCACAAGTTCATCGGGAGAATCTCGGCGTTCCGAAGAGACTACTTTGAGAGCGGCAGAACTGCTGCCGACCCGCAAACTGATGGTATCCAATGCGTCGGGCAACGGCTTTTGTTCGCCGTTGCGGCGGCGTTCGATATAGCTCACGTCGTAGCCTTCACCCCCGGAAACGCAAGCAACTATCAAATCGAAGCTGCCAATTTCTTCGCCTTCCACCGTGAGCGGATGGCGCCGGGCGATCGCGACCACGCCCGAACGATCAACCAGAGCCCATCGCTGCTCGCTGATTGTGGTTGCGTGCAGGCCATTGGTCATGCGGGACGCGGGCTGCGATACTATCGCCGGTGACGTCGTTGCAACTGTTGCGGCCACCGGCGCATCCGAGTCCTCGGTCGTCAGGCGCGTGCGCTTGAGTTCACTGCGCGTCAGCGCATGCATTGGCTCCCAGGGCGGAATACGGAGCGCCAGGTCGAGCAAATCGACGGTAGCCCCCATTTCAGCCGTGTATTGTGCGAGGCGTCCGATATCGCGCTGGACCAGCACAAGATCTTCAGCCGAATAACTCGCGGCGGTTGGATCTTCGCGACGATCCCCAAGCCAGATCTGATGGACCATGACGCGTGCATTCAAGGGGACCGATCGTTGGACACCTCCAAGCAGAACGAAAGCACACATCGACTCGCAATCAGCGCTCGACGAGAGCACGGCCCGTCCTTCTGCGGGAAGATCGACGAGGCGACCGACCGTTGTTGCAAGCTTCAGATTCCGGATTTCACGCCCCAAAGCTATGGCGCCGAGCACGGAACCGCCGTCCGAATCGATGACAAAAGTGGCGCCGGCGAGATCGTGGTTTTGTGCGAAATCATGGAAATGACGCGGCGTATCCGCGGTAATCGCGCCGGCCGCGGAGACGAAGAACTTGCAGTTTGTGCCACAGACGTCGGCAGGCCCTTGCTCGCGCAATTCGAACTGCATCGGCAACGTGCGATCGGAGGCGCGCAGGGGTGCCGGCAAAAGCAACAGCAGCGGCGCCCACGCGAGCGCACCAGCCATCAAAAGGGAACGGCTCATTCTTCCCCTTCTCGCCACCATGCTCATCTTTTGGCGTGGTCAAACCACGTTCTGACTGAGCTTGGGCGGCGCCTGATACCCCCGGCGTGGGTCAGTCTTAGTGCAGTTGCGAGATTCGGGTCTAGTGCAAAAAAGTCGCTATCACCATCGCTCTTGCCAAATTCGGAGTTGTTCCATTTGATTCGTTGTCTCGTACGGAACTTTTCCGGTGTTAAACCTTCACTGGAACTTGAATTTGGACAAACATCTGGATCTGGACGCATGCAGGCGATGAGACCGCTGGCTCGCCTTCCCCGTCTGGCAGGCCAAGGCCTTGTCGGCCTCTATCGCGTCACGCTTTCACCGCTGATCGGCCCGCGCTGCCGCCATCTGCCGACCTGTTCCGAGTACGCAGATGAGGCGATTGGGCGCTTCGGACTATGGGCGGGCGGGTGGATGGCTTTCGCCCGCATCCTGCGTTGTCACCCCTGGGGAACGTCCGGCCTTGATTTCGTTCCGGAAAGGCTGCCTGCGCACGCGCACTGGTTTCTACCCTGGCGATACGGCCGCTGGCGCAACGCCAATGAGGCGCCGCCCCCCTAGTTGCGCTGTCCGATTCGCCTGCTATATCGGGTTTCCACGCTTACCTGCATTCGTAGGCAGCGAGTGAGCAACAGGAGACGCCGATGGTCGCGCTGACCTTTCCTGACGGCGCACGCCGTGAATATCCCTCGGGCACCACAGGTTTTGACGTCGCCAAGGGCATCTCGCCTTCGCTGGCGAAACGCACCGTGGCAATGGCGCTCGATGGCGCCCTCGCCGATCTGAGCGATGTCATCGATCATGATGCCAAAATTGAATTTATCTCTCGCGAAGATCCGCGTGCGCTTGAGTTGATCCGGCACGACGCCGCCCATGTGCTCGCTGAAGCGGTACAAAGTCTTTGGCCCGGCACACAGGTCACCATTGGTCCGGTGATCGAAAACGGATTCTACTACGACTTTGCCCGCGACCAGCCATTCACGCTGGAAGATCTTCCGGCAATCGAAAAAAAGATGCGCGAGATCGTCGCGCGCGACAAACCCTTCACGAAAGAAGTCTGGTCGCGGGAGCAGGCGAAGAAAACCTTTCGCGACATGGGCGAGGCCTTCAAGGTCGAGCTCATTGATGCCATTCCGGCCGATCAGCAGATCAAGATTTACAAGCAAGGTGACTGGTTTGATCTGTGCCGCGGACCGCACATGACATCGGTCGGCAAGGTCGGCAATGCCTTCAAGCTGATGAAGGTCGCCGGTGCCTACTGGCGCGGGGATTCCAAGAACCCGATGCTGACCCGTATCTACGGCACCGCTTTTGCCAAGCAGGAGGAGCTCGACGCCTACCTCCGGCAGATTGAAGAGGCCGAAAAACGCGATCACCGGCGTGTCGGGCGCGAAATGAACCTCTTTCACTTCCAGGAGGAGGCTCCTGGTTCAGTGTTTTGGCACCCCAAAGGCTGGGCACTTTTTCAGGCGCTCGAGAATTACATCCGCCGGCAGCAGACTGCAGCCGGTTACGTCGAGGTCAACTCTCCGCAGCTCATGGACAAGACCCTGTGGGAACTCACGGGTCACATCCCGACCTACTCTGACATGATCTTCCTTACGCAGAAGCGCGAGGAAGACGAACGGGTCTATGCGGTGAAGCCGATGAACTGTCCAGGGCACATCCAGATCTTCAAGAACGGGTTACGCAGCTACCGCGAACTACCGGTAAAGATTGCGGAGTTCGGCAAGGTACACCGCTTCGAGCCATCGGGCGCACTGCATGGGCTGATGCGGGTGCGCGCTTTCACACAAGACGATGCGCATGTTTTCGTCAGCGAAGGCCAAATCGCTGAAGAAGTACTCAAGATGAATGATCTAATCCTCTCAATATACGAGGATTTTGGCTTTTCGGACGTGAGCATCAAATTTTCCGACCGGCCGGACAAGCGCATCGGCGACGATGCCGTTTGGGACAAGGCGGAAGCCGCGCTGATGGCGGCGCTTAAAACGTCCGGACGGCCATGGACTCTGAACAAAGGCGAAGGTGCCTTCTACGGGCCGAAGCTCGAATACGTCCTGCGCGACGCAATCGGCCGCGACTGGCAGTGCGGTACCGTGCAGGTTGATCTTAATTTGCCTGGCCGGCTTGGCGCATTCTACATCGACGAGCACTCCAACAAGGTCACGCCAGTGATGCTCCATCGCGCCATGTTTGGCTCGCTCGAGCGCTTCACCGGCATATTGATCGAACACTATGCGGGCCATTTGCCGCTCTGGCTGTCACCGGTGCAAGCGGTGGTCGCGACCATCACTTCAGATGCAGACGGCTTTGCCCGCGAGGCGATCGAATCCGCGCGAAAACTTGGTTTGCGCGCGGAAATTGACCTTCGGAATGAAAAGATCAATTACAAAGTGCGCGAGCACTCGCTCGCCAAGGTCCCTGCCCTGCTCGTGGTCGGCAAGAAGGAAGCGGCCGACCGCACGGTCTCGATCCGGCGCCTCGGGAAAGAAGACCAGCAAGTGATGTCGCTCGATGCCGCGCTCAAGGCCCTCGCCGAAGAGGCGGTGCCCCCGGATGTTCGGCGGATGAAGGCGGCGGAGTAAGGCTATTTCTGAGTTTTGATATAGGCGGCAAGATCAGCCGCTTCGCTGCGCGACAGGTTCATATCCGGCATCCTGGGATGCGGCGTCAGCAAGAAAAACGCGAGCGCTGTCTCGTCGAAACCGGGTTTTCCCGCAATTGCCGAAAATGGCGGCGACTGCGTGGTGCCGCGCTGCTGATCGATTGCCACGATATGACAGGCCGCACACCAACGCCTGGCCAGCGTCTCGCCTTTTCGCGCATCAGCCGCTGAAACGCTCTCCGTCAGCGCTGCGGCAAGAATCAAGGAAGGCAGCCCGATAGTGATGCGACGCATGGAATACCTCGGCGGTTGTTGATCAAATACCAAATATAGCGGCGTCGCATCTGCCTGCTTTGACTTATGTCAGAAACCGCTGGCGGCACGCACCACCACCGGGGCATCAGCGCTGCCCGTGAGCGTATTCAAAAAGCGCTCCGACCAATGCGTGAGATCGTTGCGCACCAGTACCTTGAAATTGGCGGCGTAGCGCTGCCGCCGTTCTTCCAAGGGCATGGATAGCGCGCGGTTGATGGCATTGCCGACGCCTTCCGAGTCGTACGGGTTGACCAAGAGAGCGGCGGAGCATTCGTGCGCGGCACCGGCAAACCGTGAAAGGATCAAAACACCGGGATCGTCCGCGTTCTGGGCGGCCACAAACTCCTTGGCCACAAGATTCATTCCGTCCCGCAAGGGTGTCACCAGTCCGGCGCGTGCGGCACGGTACAGGCCTGCAAGCGCCGTGCGACTGTGCGCCTTGTTGATGTAGCGAACCGGCGTCCACGACGCTTCGCCATAGGCGCCATTGATGCGCCCGACCGCCTCGCCTACGGCACGTCCCATGTCAGCGTATTCGGGAATACCGGTTCGACTACGCGGTGTGATCTGAAGATAAGTGACCTTGCCGCGCCAGTCGGGAAAATTCGAGAGAAAGCGTTCGAATGCGCTCATGCGCTCGGGAATGCCTTTGCTATAGTCGAGCCGGTCAACGCCGATGATCATGGCGCGGCCAGAGAGACTTTCCAGCACCTCGCGAACGAAATCGGTCTCGATCGCGCGCCGCGCCAGACGTGCAAACGCCTCGGTCTCGACGCCGACGGGAAATGTGCCGATCTGAACGACACGATTACCAAAGTGAAAGCTGTTGCCGCTCGCCCAGGCTAGTCCGCATTCATTGGCGATGTAGCGGGAGAAATTGGCGGCATCGACCTCAGTTTGGAAACCAACCAGGTCATAGTGACAAAGCGCCGGGATCAGCTGATCGTGATTTGGCAAGGCCGTAAGAATTTCTGGCGGCGGAAACGGAATATGAATGAAAAAACCGATCTTGTTGTCGTGGCCACGATCGCGCAGAGCTTTGGCCAGTGGAATCAAATGATAGTCGTGCACCCAAATGATGTCGTCGGGTTGCAGCAATTTTTCGAGATGAGTGGCGAAATACTGATTGACGCGGAAGTAACCACCGAGATCCCGACGGGTGAATTCGGCAAGATCGAGCCGGTAGTGCAGGATCGGCCATAGCACTCGGTTTGCAAAACCGTTGTAAAATTCCTGGTAGTCGTCCTTGCCAAGGTCGACGGTGGCGTAGGAAATATTGTCGTGAACGACGGCCTTTACCGTCTGCGGCAAATCTTCCGCAACGCGTCCGCTCCAGCCAAACCACAGGCCGCCATGCCGCTTGAGCGCGGGACGGATTGCCACTTCGAGCCCGCCCGCCCGCGTGCCGCGATCCGGAACGGCAACTCTGTTCGATACTACGACGAGCCGCGCCAATACCGGTCTCCCCAGCTTCGCGACAGCTTGATTGCCGTCAAAATCAATCCCGACATTGAGTAGGTCTGCGGAAAATTCCCCCACAGTTTTCCCGTCACCGGGTGCACGTCCTCCGACAAAAGCCCGTAGCGATTTCGCATTCGAAGCGCATCGACAAACATGTCGCGAGCCTCGTCTCGCCGGCCAACCTCCCACAATGCATCCGCAAGCCAGAACCCGCAAATCAAAAAGGCCGACTCCGGCGGGCCAAAATCGTCGGCAGCCACATACCTCATAACGTGGAAGCCCCGCCGAAGTTCATGGCTGATCGCTTCAACAGTCGCCACAAAACGGGGGTCGTCAGCCTGAACCAGCCCGAGCTCGGCGAGTAACAGTGCGCTGGCATCGAGTTCATCGCTGTCGAAGGCTGCAGAAAACGCCTTACGCTTGGGATTCCAGGCGCGCTTGAGCACCTGCTCGCCTATGCCGTCGGCGATGCCGGCCCAATGGGTCGCCCTTTCGGGCAAATTGAGATGGCTGGCAATCGCCGCAAGCCGCTGACAGCCCGCCCAGCACATCGCAGCGGAGTGGGTGTGTGTGCGTGTGCGTCCCCGGTATTCCCATATTCCGGAATCCGGCTCGAGCGCGAACTTCGCCGCCTGTTCGCCGAACGGCTCAATCGTATGGAACAGCGCTGCATCGCCCGGGCGTGGCAGCCGTCGGTCAAAAAACATCGGCGTTGCCGCCATAATGATGCTGCCGTAAACGTCGTGCTGACTTTGACTGGCCGCCGCATTGCCGATACGCACAGGCCCATCGCCGCCATATCCGGCTAGCGCGGGTGCGGTGTGTTCCTCCAGCGCATCGGTATGCACGACTCCGTAAAGTGGCCGGATCCGATCCGCCCGGCCGCCGCCGACGCTCAAAATATAGGAAATGAAATCCTCCATCGTGCGCGTTGCACCGATGCGATTGAGTGCGCGCACCACAAAAAAGGCGTCGCGCATCCAGCAGAACCGATAATCCCAATTGCGTCCCGACCCCGGCACTTCGGGAATTGACGTGGTCAGCGCCGCAACAATGGCGCCGGTCTCTTCGTAATTGCACAGCTTGAGCGTGATAGCGGCACGAATGATTTCGTCCTGCCAGTCGATGGAAAAGGCCAGTCGCCTCACCCACTCAAGCCAATAGTCGCGCGTGCGATCGCAGAAATCGCGACACGTCGTGTCGAGCGAACCTTCGAACGGCTCGTCGGTACCAAACACCATATGCACTGGTCGTGTGAGAATGAAGGAAGCCTCATTCTCCACATATGAAAGAGGTGCGTCGGTCGTGAGCCTAACTGGCACATCGTCACGCCAATAGCGAATATGATTGCTGCCGGAAGACCGCGATGTGACCGGTTCGCCGTAACGGTGAGTGGTACGGAAGCGTACGGTGACGCGCGGCATGCCTCCGATCGGTTCAACAATGCGTATGAGTTGCGGTGGACGGAATGTGCGACCGTAGATCTGAAAGCGCGGCGAAAAGTCGGTGACACGCACGGCGCCGCCACTATTATCGATCAATTCGGTCGTGACGATTGCAGTATTGCGGACATATGCCGACCGTGTCTCGACTAAGCCATCGAGCACGACATCGGTGAATCCCTTGTCCTCTTTGCCTGCGAGCAGCCGGCAGAACACGGGGTCGCCGTCATAGCGTGGCAGACACCACCACACGATGCGCGAGGATGGCTCCAGGAGTGCCGCCGTGCGGCCATTACCAATAACCGCCAGATCGAGTCCGTAATCGGTCATGCGCGAGCCTGCCCACGAGCAGCGAGAGATTGCAGCGCGCTACGCACCTGGGCCGGATTCTTGAATATTCCCGTAAGCCCGGGAAAGTGGCGACTGACGCTAAAGCCCTTGCCGCCGATGTCCGGCAACACCTCGAAAACTGACTCATCGGTGATGTCGTCACCGATGAAAACGGGCGTGCGGCCGGCGAAGGGAGGGTACGCCAGCAGCTTTCGTATACTTTCGCCTTTGTTGATGCTCGGCCGTTTGACTTCGAACAGTGCCTTCCCCAACAACAACTCGGTCGACTCATCGGGAAACGCCGTCCGACAGGCGGCGATATGGCGGCGGAGACGCTCCGCCTGTGTCGGCGCATTTCGGTAGTGCAGCGCAATCGAATAGTTCTTGTCTTCGACAATAATGCCAGGTCCCAGACTTGCCGTATCGGCGAGACGCTGACGCAATTCTTGCGACAATGGTTTTGCCCAATAAAATATCTGGTTGTCGCTCAGCCGCATTTCTGCTCCGTGCCCGCCGATTGCCGGCAAATGCAGCGGGGCGAATAGACGGTCGAGATCGCTGATCGGTCGCCCGCTGACCAGAGCAACAGCACCGTCCATCAGATCAAACAGGTGCCTGAGCGACTGAAGCAGGCTGTCGGAAACCTGCACTTCAGTCGGCGACGGGGCGATATCAATAATCGTACCGTCCACGTCGAGCAAAAGGGTAACCGTTCTCAAATCAAGCTTGGCGAAAACGTCCATGACCGGGTCGTTGGCAATCGTCTGCACCACTATAATTCCGTCCGGTACCAGAAAGTTCGGCCGATTGCCCGCCTTTAGCGCGCCAGCACCTCGACATCGCCGTCTACGCCGGTAACGACCTTAAACTCGCGCTCAAACACCTTTCCCTCATTGCGCGCAATGGCGCGGTATTCGCCCTCGGCAAGAATGACACGCGGAAACGCGCCAATCGATTCCTTGATGACGTCACCGCCGGGCGTGAGCACCGACCATGCCGTGCTGGCAAGTGCTTCACCGCCGCGGTCGCTGACCAGTTTGAGCGTAATGGCGGCGGCCCGGTGTGTAACTGTAATGTCGGTCAACTTGCCGGCCTGCACGCGAATGTCAGAGCGCACGACCGAATTGGCGTCACCGTAGTTCGAAACGATGTAATAGGTGCCTTCCGGCACCACCAACACGTCGCTCGTCATCACGTGCTCGGCGATCGGGCGACGGTCGCCGGCCTCGAACTGACTGCCTTTGTAAACGTCGAATGAAATTTGGCCAGGCGGGATGCGCACGTCGCCGACCTTGCCTTCGATTCGAAGACCCCCGGCCGGCAAGTCGAAGTCCTCGCGCACGTTCGCCCCGCGCAAGTCGACGGGCTTGACGGCTGTCGCAAGCCCAAAGCCGACGTGCACGATGTAAGTGCCAGCCGGAAGTACGAGCGTTGGCGTCGGCGACTTGTCTTCTTTCACCAATTTGAAGCTTCCATTCGCGTCAGCTTTGGCGTTGTAGACACGCCATGTGAGGCCGCCGCCGATCGGCGGTGTGTCCTTGCCGAAGCGTGCGCTGAGCGCGAGCGCCACCTGGCCGGCCGGGATCGCCGGAATCGAAGCAGTCGTCGTGGCCGAATTCGGCGACTGCGCGGGAGGCGACGATGGCACCGGCAGATTACTTGGGCCGAAGATATCGCCACGTGTGGCCGGCATCGGCGATATCAGACTGGTCGATGGCGTTGCCGAAAAAAGCGAGTTCTGCGCAAGCGCCGGCGTCGTGACGGCAACGAGCACAGGCAACAGAGCCGGCCACAACTGGCCGTGCAGGACACCGATCACGGATTCCCCATTCATGACGTGGTTGTTTTCGGCCGAAATCGAGGCGATTTCAAGCCGAGCACAAGATGGTTTGTGACCCTGCTAATGCTGTGGTAGGCGCAACCGCCTGTATTTATGAGGCCGCCAATGCCTGATGCCCTGGAGCTTTTAAAGACCCGCCGTTCGGTCAAGCCAATCGAATTGGCCGGCCCGGGTCCGACTCCATCGCAAATCGAGACGCTGTTGAGAATCGCCTCGCGGGTGCCGGATCATGGGAAGCTTGCACCTTGGCGATTTATAGTGTTCGAGGGCGGCGCCCGCTCCGCAGCCGGCGAAGCGATAGCTTCCGCGTTTCGCGCCGATCATCCCGACGCCACTTCAGAGCAGATCGAGTTTGAGCGCAAACGCCTTGCGCGCGCACCGCTGGTCATCGCGGTGGTCAGCCGCGCCGGCCCGCACGTAAAAATTCCCGAATGGGAGCAGCTGCTTTCCGCTGGCGCCTCCGCCATGAGCCTGGTTTTTGCCGCCCACGCCATGGGCTTTGCCGCAAGTTGGATTACCGAATGGTACGCCTATGACCGACGCGTGCTCGATGTTCTGGGTCTTGCCGCAAATGAACGGATCGCTGGATTTGTGCATGTTGGCCGTCCGGCCAAGCCCCCGGAAGATCGCGAGCGGCCAAATCTTGGCGCAATCGTCACACGGTTCGGGACCTAAGGAACAAGTCGTTCGGCCCGACATTTAACCATTACGTAATGCGGCGGGCGCACCCTCCCTGTCACGTTTCGGTCACAAGACTCCGCCAGCACTTTCCGGCGTGTCAATTTGGCGTGCTCGTGCGAGGGACTTTTCCCGGGGTGGCGCGCGAGGAATAGGAGAAGTGGTTTTGGTATTCGAGGGCTTATTCGCGCGAGCGCGCAATGGCGACCGTGCGGCGGAAGCAACCACGCACCCGCAGCGGACTACCACCCGCCCCACCATCGGTCTGGCACTCGGTGGCGGCGCGGCGCGCGGCTTTGCTCATATCGGGGTCATGCGCAAACTTCTGGAGCACGGCATTGTGCCCGACGTCATCGTCGGCACATCGATCGGCGCCGTAGTCGGCGGTTGTTATGCCGCCAAGGAAATGGACAACCTTGAAACCTGGGCGCGTACTCTGACGGTGCGCGGCGTCCTGAGCTATCTCGATCTCAGCCTGTCGGGTTCCGGCCTCATTGGAGGCGGCCATCTCGCCAACCAACTTGAAACCGGGCTTAAAGACACACGTATCGACGATCTACCGATCCGGTTTGCAGCGATCGCTACCGAGTTCAACACTGGTCATGAAATATGGCTCACACGCGGACGCCTAAGCGACGCGCTGCGTGCGTCCTACGCGCTGCCCGGAATTTTTCCTCCCGTATTGATTGGTGGCCGCTGGCTGGTCGACGGCGCATTGGTCAATCCCGTGCCGGTCTCGGCCGCCCGCGCTCTCGGCGCGCGATTGGTCATCGCCGTCAACCTCAACGCCGATCTGTTCGGTCGTGGAACGATCATTGCCAGTCACGGGTCTGATGATAGCGAACCGGTCAGCGTGAAAGGCAAGACCAACGGATTGCGCGGCATGTTCGCCGGCGATCGTTCAATGCGCCGCCAATTTCTCGGCAGGCGTGGACGCCCTGGATTGCCGACTGTCATGGTTGAAGCCTTCAATGTGATGCAGGATCGCATCACCCGCGCGCGACTGGCCGGCGATCCGCCCGACGTGCTGATCAGCCCCCGCCTCGGCAGTGTCGGCTGGTTCGAATTTCACCGCGCAGCCGAAGCGATTCAGATAGGCAACGATACCGCCGAAAAAGCCATCGACGCAGTCAGCGAGGCCATTACCGCGCTGTCACAGCCGACAAACGGCGGAGCAGGCTAGTTCGATACTTACGCGGTGCGGATATAGTCGCGCATTGCCTCGGATTCGCGCTCGATTTCTTCGACGCGTTGTTTCACCACATCGCCGATCGAAATAAGACCCGTCAGCTGGCCGTTGGAAATCACCGGCAAATGACGGAATTTCCCTGTCGTCATACGCTCCATAATGCTGGCGACCGTATCGTCTTCGACGCATGTCGCAACCTCACGCGTCATCACCTGACCGACCGGCAAGGCGAGTGCATCCGCCCCGTGCTCGGACAGCGCGCGAACGATATCGCGCTCCGACAATATGCCGGCGAGACGCCCTCCCGCACCACGGATCAGAACTGCACCGATGCGATGCGTGGAAAGCAATTTCGCTGCCGCCGCCAAATCGGCCGTCGGCTCGATGCTAATGATATCGCCGCCCAAGTTTTGTGCCTTGGCGGCCAGGATCGTCTTGACGTTCATGGCAGCCTCCCTTGCGCATGATTGTTTTTTTATGCGGATCATGCGCGCAATGTGTCGCCGGTCGCGGTTCGACCGTGCACCGCCAACGATCCCGCCGTCTTGTCCGTTCCGTCAAGACGAAAATGTGTGAAGACAGGCCTGTGCGGTTACTGATGCGGCGCTGCAGCAGAATCGTCGAATTGCGGCAATTGCGGCGTCGGGTCGAACCAGGAAAAAAGCAGCAGGCCCGCGAGGAATCCGCCGATATGCGCCTGCCAGGCCACGGTCTGCTCGCTGCCGGTAATCGGAAGAGAGCCTAGGCCGAACAGGATATTGATACCAAACCAGACCACAAGGAAAAGCACCACGCGCGCGTCGGCCAATACGTTTCGCAACGGGATAGCCGGTACGCGATAAGCGCCCTCATCAAATCGCCCCAAAAGGCCGAGCGGTCCGCCGCGCTGGAACACGAAACGCATCGCAGCCGCCATGGCGCCGGAGATTGCGGCCGATGCGCCGATCATCGGGAATTGCTCTCCCGCATGGGTTGCCAAATGCAACGCAGCTCCCGCCGCCGAGGTCACGGCAAAAAATGCCAGAAAGCGAAGCGCACCGAAGCGGCGCGCAACCGCGCTCCCGAAGGGCAACAGCCAAACCGCGTTGACGCCCAAGTGGATCCAATCCGCATGGATCAGCGCATAGGTGAAGAAAGTCCATACGTCCGCACCGCCACCAGGCAACACACCGCCAAGGATGGTCGAAGTGTCATAGCGCGCCGGAATAAAGGCAAAGCTGAGCAGGAATTCGATGTCCTGTTGCTCACTGAAAACCCAGGTGCGCATCGCATGAACGAGTACCAGCACAGCCAGTACTGCGATGACAACGGGAGGTATGTTGAAAAGCGGTTCGCGGTGCACGAGCAGACCCGGTGGGAGGCTTGAGTTACGCCGCTTCACTGCTTTGCCGCAAGGTGAATTGCGGTAAAAAAGAAAAAGGGAGGGCTTTCGCCCTCCCTTGAGCCGCGTTGCGGGGTATTGCCGCGCCTTGACGGCTCGGTCACATCCCCTCGCCTCCCCGAGGCTCTCAACTTTTGAGGACCGGCGCACGGATCGGCGGCCGGTCCCCCACATGGATCGATGACAACCATACCGGCGTGATTGGCCGCCGCCAATGCGACTCTCATTTTAACGCTAATTGGTAATTGGTATTGGCAGGGCTAATGCGGCACGGACCCTGCTCCCAACGCAATGTCGCGACGAAAGCACCGGAATGTCTGTCCCGATGGGGGACAGACGCGACACGTCGCGGCTGTGCAGGTACCGCATTGAAACACGCCTCGACGCAGACATTGTTTGATTACTGGAATCGGCGGCGAGGCCGGCGCTGGGCTCCCGCGCGCTCGGAGATCGATCCGGGGGACATTCGTCACGTTCTTGCCGATACCTTTTTGCTGGCATCGGATTTCGTTGATGACCTGAGATTTCGGCTCGCTGGCACCGGCGTCTGCGCTCTCTTTGCCCGCGAAATCAAGGGCGAGGCCTTCAGCAGCCTGTGGAGCGAAACGAGCCGCGAGCAGATTGAAAATCTCCTTGCGGTCGTTCTCGACGAAAAGGTTGGAGTTGTCGCGGGCGTTCTCGGACGCATCGAAAGCGGCATGGACGTCGAACTGGAATTGCTTCTCCTTCCCCTTGCTTTCGATGGCCGCAGCCGGGTTCGTGCAGTCGGCGTATTGGCCCCTTTGACGCCCCCCTATTGGCTCGGCGACCAGCCCATCAGCGAGCTTAATCTGCGGACACTTCGTCACATTGGCCGAGAGCAATCCGGTATTGGCGGCCCGCATTTCGGGGAAGCGCAGGAAGAACCTCGCAGACGCCACGGCTTTCTTGTGTATAGCGGCGGCCGGGAACCAGACGACAAGTTGACCGGCTAACCCATCATTAACGATAGGCTAATAGGCTTGAAGATCGCGGAAATCCTTTCCGATCCCGACACCCATGGCGATGCCATTGACCAAACCGGTGATCCTGCCTCTGGCCGAGGAGCGCCGGCGCCATCAACGCGTGAAAATTAACCTGCTCGGCCGTTACATGCTTGCCGACCGGCGGGAGTTTCCCTGCCAGATCGTCGACATGTCGCCGGGTGGGATGGCGTTGATCGCGCCTATTGCCGGGCAGCCTGGCGAACGGGTGATCGCCTACGTCGATCACTTGGGCAGGCTCGAGGGTAAAGTCGCGCGCGTCATGGAAAACGGTTTCGCGATGTCCATTGCCGCGACGTTACGCAAGCGCGATAAACTCGCCGCGCAACTCACTTGGCTCGCCAACCGCCAGATCCTTAATCTGCCGGAAGATCGCCGCCATGATCGCTTTGCACCGCGTAATGCGATGGCGCGGCTGGTCCTGCCAAACGGGACGAATGTCGCTTGCCGTGTGATCGACCTGTCGCAATCCGGCGCCGCCATTGGCATTTCCTCCGATCTCCGGCCGCCGGTCGGTGTTGTCGTCACGGTCGGCAAGACGCAAGGGCGCGTGGTGCGCCACATCGAAGACGGCTTCGCCATTGAATTCATGCGCCTGCAACACCCCGATTTTGTCGAGGAAAATGTTACCGGCGAATAGGGTCACCGCTCCGTAAATCCGGAGCCGGAATTTCCGTACAATTCCCGCAACGACAATTGAGCGACACGGCGAATTGCCCGGACGCGTCTATCGTTTCCAGACATCGCAAAACGTAAACGCATGCGTGCAAAGCCGCTCGGGCACGCATCCTTTTGCCCGTCACACGTTAATGCCGACAATTTTAGATAAATCGTATTCTCTAAGATTTTAATTGAATTCTACTTAAGTTTTACAAGTATTCGTAGACAGGTTTATTACAGTTCTACTTAAAATGACTTGATCGATTTAGTCCCAATACAAAGGCTTTGTGGGAAATGTGGCCCCAACAAGACGGGGGGCCGCAATGGCCAGGCGTTTCAAACGGGCACTTCGCACCGCCAGCGTGCTGGCTCTCGCCGGCGTGGCGATTGTCGCCACATCGGTTGCCGTGGCGTCGGCCGGCGAACACACCGCATCGCTGGGCGGATCATCGGCGCCCGCCGATAACCCGGTTTACGTCACTGTCGGGGAGCCAACGCGGGCGCCCATAGGCTGGGTCGATTTCTGCATCGAATACAAACCGGAATGCGCGACCAAGCCGTCGGAGCCGCGCGATGTCGTCCTGACATCCAAGGCCTGGCTCGACATGATCAAAGTCAACGCCTGGGTGAACCAGTCGATCAAGCCGATGACCGATCTCGAACATTGGGGCGTCGTCGAGCGCTGGAACTACCCCGACGATGGCTACGGCGATTGCGAGGACTATGTGCTGCTCAAGCGCCGCATGCTCATGCAGGCGGGCTGGCCGCGCGAGGCGCTGCTCATCACCGTCGTTCGAGACAAAAAGGGCGATGGTCACGCCGTGCTCACGGTAAAGACTGATCGCGGCGAATTCATTCTCGACAATCAAGAGGCCGAGGTTCTGCCCTGGACCAAGACCGGCTACCGCTTCGTCAAGCGGCAATCGCAGTCCGATCCGAACCTATGGGTTGCGCTCGGCGAACCGCGTGTCGCACCGGCCACAGTATCCGCGCGCTGACCAGAAAAGGAATTCGCGCTCCCGGTCACGTCCCCACCCCTCCCCGTCCCCAGACCGGGTTCGCGAGCGGCCGGCCTCCCCCAAGGCCGGCCGCACATTTTTTCCCGGAGACTTTCGCCATTTTGTCAGCGCGATGGTCGCCAAGCGGCTGCCGGAAGAACGCATGCACCTGGGCGCCTAGCCGATCCGCTTCAGTCCTTTGGCGTATTGCTGCCAGCGGCGCACATAGATGTCGGCGCCGGCACGGATCATCGATGCGGCCTTTTCGTCGAGTGTACGGATTACGCGCGCAGGCGCGCCCATAATCAGCGAATTGTCGGGGAAGCTCTTGCCCTCGGTGACGACGCTGCCAGCACCGACGAGAGAATTCTTACCTATTTTGGCGCCGTTGAGCATGATCGCACCCATGCCGATCAATGAATTTTCGCCGACCACGCAACCGTGCAGGATAACATTGTGACCAATCACGCATTCACGACCGATCGTCATGGGAAATCCCGGATCGGTGTGCAGGGTTGCGTTGTCCTGGATCTGCGACCGCTCGCCGAGTTCGATCCATTCATTGTCGCCACGCAAGACCGCGCCAAACCAGACGCTGGCTTCTGTCTTGAGCCGCACCCGGCCGATCAGTACTGCGGTATCGGCAACATAGTATTGCCCACCCTCAGGAAATTCCGGAGCTTGTCCGTCGAGCTCGTAAATTGGCATTGCCATGCCTCTCCTGTAAGGCGGGCAAACTTGCCTGAACAGTCGTGGCGAGGGAAGCGCGCTAGGCTAGTCCGCAGGCGTGTAACGTCATCACCAGCACCAGCCCGGACATCAGGCTCCAGAATCCGGCGATCAGGGTCGCAAGGAACACAAATTCGAAGCGGCGACCCTCCTGTTGGCGGCCGAGAATGGTGTTGCGCATGATCAGGAATGGAGCCGAGACAACAAGAACCGGGATCGCCGCGAAGGCCTCCGCGCCCGGTCCGGTACTGAGCTGGTTGAAACTCGGCAGACGGCTAGTGATGACCCGATAGCCGGAGCTGCACATGCCGGCCACGGCAAAGCCCAGCAATAGCGCGAACAACATCTGAATGGATTCCGGGGTCATTAGTAGCCTCAACGCAAAACCCGAGGCCATCTTTTGCAAACGGAGCGGGCCCGCGCCAGCCAATCCTTAACAAATGGTAAATGCCCGGCCGAGGGCGTTCGCAACACACGGCGTGGCATAATCCGCCCGATTCGCTCGCAGGGCTCGCAAGGACAAGGCATTGGTTATTCTCGCGCAGGAGTCTTCTCCGCCCGCTCGGCGCAACCCGCGGCGCCGCCGGCGCGGCGGACACGGGCCCTTGCTGGCACCCTTGCTGGTTTTCGGCGCGGTGATCGCGTTCGCCGCGGTCTATGTTGCATACGTGCTATGGCCGCGCTGGCCCGATGCACCGGTCGCACTCGACGCCCCCTCGCTGCCGATCGTCGTTTCGGGCACCGCCTTCAACGTCGAGCCGGCCGCGATCCGCATGAACGTCCAACGCCGCCCTGGAGCGCACGAACGCGTTGACCTGTCATATTTGTGGCCGAGCCTGGCGCCACCCGATCCCGCGATTAAACCGACAGTCGGTGCCCCGATCGATCCAAACGAGCGCCTGTTCGTCACGATCGCTTCCGGGGACACCACCCTGCCGCTGATGGAACGTGTGCAAACTATCTACCCGCGCTACCTCGTAGCGGAACCGACCGCGGGACCGCCGGGTCTTACGTTTCGCGGCTTTCGCGATGACACACCTTATGACGGTGACGATCTCGTGTTCGAATCCAACGCACCTGAGCATTTTCTGGCGCGCTGTTCGCGCAAGGGTGTAACCAACTCGGGTGTGTGCCTGCTGGAACGTCGCATCGGCAACGCCGACATCACCCTGCGCTTTCCACGGGACTGGCTGACCGAATGGCAAAAAGTTGCGGCCAATATTGATCGCCTGATCGCGCGACTGCACCCAGGTTAGTGGTCAGTCCACCAGATCGACGTCGAGGATCGGCAATTCGAGAATATAAGATCGTCGGCCTTTCTCGACTTCGAGGAACAACACGGCGATGAATTCCTCGCCGATATAAACTTCCAATGAATCGGTTTTCTTCGGCCGCGTTACAACGCGAATATTTTCGTTGTCGAATTTGTTGCGCAGATAGGCGTTGAGGGTTGGTACCGGTTGAATGCTGGGATCGTTGCCGACCTGAATAACCATACGAAAATTGTAAGATCGCTCGCCATCCTCATCATCGACCGTAAGCTCGCCAAGATCATCCTCCGCGACGAAAATTTCGGCGGCATCGGGTCCCTTGGGGACCACGCGAATCTGCGCGTTGCCAAACAACTTCTTCAGATAGCCGTCGAGTTTTCTGACTTCCTGAACGTCCAAGGACCGCTCCTGTCTTAAGGCAACGTCTCCTTGCCCGATCGGACAGCCCGACGCAAGCGTGCCTAACGCATGATCCCGAAAATCGGGCACCGGTTTTCGGAGAATGTCATGCGCAACGTAAATCCTCTCAGCCGTCGAGCATAATACCGTACAGCATTTGGTCCATCGCGCGCGAGGGCTCGGGGCAACCAGCCTCGCCCACGACCCTGGCCGGCACGCCGGCGACTGTGACATTGTTCGGTACCGGCTTAATGACAACCGAGCCCGCGGCAATGCGCGCGCAATGACCGACCTCGATATTGCCGAGGATCTTCGCGCCGGCACCGATCATCACGCCGTGGCGGATTTTCGGATGGCGATCTTCGTGCTCCTTGCCGGTCCCGCCGAGGGTAACATCGTGCAGGATAGAAACATCGTCTTCGATCACCGCGGTCTCCCCGACCACGAGACCTGTGGCGTGATCGAGGAAAATGCCGCGCCCGATTTTCGCCGCCGGGTTGATATCGCACTGGAATACCGACGACGCGCGGCTTTGCAAATACAGCGCGAAATCCTTGCGGCCCTTTCCGTAGAGCCAATGCGCCAGACGATGCGTCTGGATGGCATGGAAACCTTTGTAATAGAGCACCGGCTCTATGAAACGGCTGGTGGCCGGATCGCGGTCGACGGTAGCCACGATATCGGCACGAAAAGCGTCGCCAAGCGCCGGCATTTCCTCGAGCGCGTCGTCGTAGGCCTGACGGATCAGATCGGCCGACACGTCAGCGTGGTCTAGTCGTTGGCTGACCCGATGAGCGATCGCGGCCTCGAGCGTGTCGTGATGGAGAATGTTTTCGTAGATGAAAGTGGCGAGCTCCGGCTCGCGACGCGCAACATCCTCCGCTTCATTGCGGATACGCGCCCAGACCGGATCGACTTTATCGAGACCCCGTGCGGGTCGTGTCTGAAATTGAGCCATAACCCAGTTCTCCCGGCTCCTCTCGAACCCCTACGTAAGTCTTTTACCACATTTTCAAAGCCACACAGAGAGCGCTGCAGGGCGTCTGATGCATGGCTCATCCGCGTTGGTTAAGGAAGTCGATAACGCCCGCCTTATAGATCTTGTCGCCAACCGACAGCATATGGTCCCGATCCGGAATATCGAGGGTCTGCGCGCCCGGGATGAGCGCGGCCAATTCGTGTGCATTGCCTGCGACCTGATCTCTTGTTCCGACCGCAATCAATACCGGCATACGGAGGCCAGCGACTTGACTGCGGCTCAGCGTCTGCCGTGAGCCGCGGATACAGGCTGCGAGCGCATGCAGGTCAGATTTCGTCTGTTCGGCGAAAATACGGAACATGCGCCCGGTCGGATCTCGCACATCGTCGTGCGAAGGCGCCTCCAGTGCCTCCGCAATGCTCTCCGGCAGGCCGACACCTTCCACCAGCCGAATGCCAAGGCCACCAAGAATGCACGAACGCACGCGCGCGGGGTGGTCGAGTGCGAGAAAAGCCGTGATGCGGGCGCCCATCGAATAGCCCATCACATCGGCGCGTTCGACGTTGAGATGGTCAAGCAGAGCACGCACGTCTTCCGCCATCGTGGCGCTGTGATAGCTGGAAGGGTCGTAGAGCTTGCTCGACGCGCCATGCCCGCGATTATCAAGCGCGATCGCACGTCGACCCGCCCGCTTGAGCGTCGCGAACCAGCCGGGAAGCAGCCAGTTCACCTCCTTATTGGAGGCAAAGCCATGCACCAGCACAATCGGCTCGCCTTCACCCTCATCGAGATAGGCAATCTCGACGTCGCCGTTCCTGAAACTTGGCATGCGTGGCTTTTAGCCGTGAGCCAGCGCGGCGGCAATCGGTCGCATTTGAGCGCCTCTGCGCTTTTCCTTGCGGCGACGAAGGACACGCAGGGTTGCGCGCTCGGTCGCACTCTTGAGCGCGGACACAAATCCGAAAAGGGCAACCAAGGCGCCCAGCAACCAAACACTTGCATCAAAGGCAAGCGCCGCAATCGCAATCGCTCCACGGCCGGCGATCTTCAGGATGGCGCGCGTGCGGCTTCCCTCCTTCTCCGCCAATTTGGCGACCCGCGTGATGTCGCTGGGCTCTTTTGCAATCTTGAGGCCGTCGAATGCCGCGCGTGCGCCCGCCGCCTTCTCAACGCGGCCAACATCCCGCGCAAAACCCAGCAATCCGTTTGCGCGCTCGACCTTCACGGTGTCGCGCCCGGCGCGCTCCGCCATTGCCGGCTCGGACAAGCTTGCCTTGCGCACCATGCGGCCGAGGTTGCCCGCGAGCTCGGACCCGAGGCTTCCGGTCTTGCGCGCGACTTTGACAAGTGTAAGTCCGGCGCGCGCCGGCGCGGCTGCGCCTAAGGTCACGTAGGTAGCTGCGGTGATCGCAATTCCGGCGGAAGCCAGGCCGAGCACCAACTCGTCGGCCTTCTGTCCGGTCGCCAACCGCGTTCCTTCGCGCAGCGCGTCACGGATATCGCCGAATACAAAGAGATCGCCGAGTGCGGTGCCTGCGAGCGCGGCCATATCTTCCGGTTCGCCGGAAACAAAGCCGCGCGCGAAGCTTTCCGCCTTGTGCCTTGTGGTGGCAGCTTCGGCAGCCGCACTTTTCACCCTCTCGACCAATAATGCATCAAGCGGCACCTGCCGATTGGCCGCAAGATCGACAAAGCTCTGGGCGAGATCGGCGTCACGCGCGGCCAATGCGGCTCCGATTTCGCGCTGTGCCGCGACGGCATCAAACCTGTTTTCGAGGGCATGACCGGCAATACGCGCTGGATCATCGAGGCCGGCAATGGCCTCCGCCGCGCGCGGGACCGAATAGGCCGCAGAAACAGCGAGTAAGGCCGCGACAGCGAGGACGGCGCCGATACGCGGATCGCGCGCCGCGCTTTCCTGCGCTGGTTCCGGCACTGGGGTTCCAATATGGAATTTGCCGATCGTCACGTGACACCTCGGCGATACCTGTGAACGGCAACCAAGGCGTTTCGGCGGCACTGTCTCATATCGCTTTTCGCGATTGAGCTAGGCATTGTGGACGTGCCTCGCTATGGTGTTGCCTAAAATTTCGCCGCTGCGGTGCGGCAGCAAGAAGGACCTCCTATGGCGGAACATGTCGTCCCCCACTTTCACAACGACCCGGGCGTACCGGTGATCGAGATCGGCGCCACGGAATTCATGTGCGTCGGTGCGACACCGCCATACGATCACCCGCATGTGTTTCTCGACATGGGTGAAGATAAGGAAATCATTTGCCCATATTGCTCGACCCTCTACCGTCACGATCCAGCACTTGATTCGCATGCGGCGCGCCCGCCGCAATGCGCACTGCCGCTTTCCGTTGCCGCTTGATTCTATCGAGGCTGTTGGCGATGGCGCCCGCGCGTCATGTCATCGTCGCTGGTGCCGGCATCGCCGGATTGACGGCCGCGCTGGCGCTCGCCCGCGCCGGAATTCGAGTGACGGTGCTCGAGCAAGCCGAGAAACTTGAAGAGGCCGGCGCCGGCCTTCAGCTTTCCCCCAATGGGAGCCGTATCCTGATGGCTCTCGGACTCCGGGAGCGGCTCGCATCGGTCGCTGTTGCGCCACAGGCCATCCGGGTAATGGCCGGCGGTTCGGCTCGTGAGATCGTCCGTATTCCATTGGGGGACGAGGCGGAGCGCCGGTACGGAGCGCCTTATTGGTCAATCCATCGTGGCGACCTGCAATCGGCGCTCGTTGACGCCGTGCGAAGCGAGCTCGACGTATCACTCAAACTGGGAGTTCGGGTCGAGGATTTCGCGGCGCACGTCAAAGGCGTCAGTGTCGTCGCCAGACGCGGCAGCCAAGTATCCGATGAGCGTGGTATCGCGTTGATCGGCGCCGATGGCATCTGGTCAAGTGTTGCCGCGCGCTTGCGCCGACAGCAGCCGCCTGCGTTTCGCCATCGCACCGCCTGGCGTGCGCTTGTTTCCGCCGACGCCGTGCCGGCAGAATTCCGCCAACCGTTGGTGCACCTTTGGCTTGGCCACGACGCACACCTCGTGCACTACCCGGTCAAGGCCGGCAAAATGATCAATATCGTCGGCATCGTCCACGATGAGTGGAACGAGGTTGGCTGGTCGGCTGCCGGCGACCGCAGCGAGATTCTCCGCCACTTCTCGCGCCTCACCTGGTCGGAGAAGGCGCGCGAACTCATTTCAATTCCCGATCGCTGGCTGAAATGGGCACTCTACGACCGCAAGGACCCCTTCCGCGGCAGCAAGCTTCCCGTGACGCTCATTGGGGATGCCGCCCACCCTATGCTGCCATTCCTCGCGCAGGGCGCCGGCATGGCAATCGAGGACGCTGCTGTGGTGGCGGACATGCTGAGCAAATATCTGGACGATCCATCCGACGCCGTGCGCGCATACGAAGGTGCGCGCTGGCACCGCACAGCGCGTGCCCAACAATTGTCGCGCCGTCAGGATCGCATCTATGGGCTGACCGGCCCGGAGGCGTTCGTCCGCAATCTGGCAATGCGAGCGATGGGCGGAGAAAAGCTGCGCGCGCGCTACGATTGGCTTTATAACTGGCGTCCACCCGAACGGTATAATAGTTCGAACGCATGATGTTTCCCTCGACCGTCGCCGGCAGCCTGCCGAAGCCGTCTTGGCTCGCCGAACCGAACAAGCTGTGGCCGCAATGGCGGTTGCAAGGCGAGGAGCTTGCAGCGGCCAAGCTCGACGCAACGTTGCTTGCCCTCAAGTGGCAGGAGGATGCCGGCATCGATATCGTCTGCGACGGCGAAATGTCGCGCCAGCATTTCGTTCATGGCTTTCTCGAATTTGTCGATGGCATCGACTTCACACACAAAGTCGAGATGGGAATCCGCGCCGATCGCTATAAGGCCATGGTGCCGGTGGTGCGCGGAGAGTTGAAGCTTAAGGGCCGTGTGCATCAGACGGAAGCGTGTTACGCGCGCGCGCATACGCAGCGAAAGCTCAAGACCACACTGCCCGGGCCGATGACGATTTCCGACACGATTGCCGACGCGCACTACGGCGATAAAATCAAAATGGCGATGGCTTTTGCCGACCTGCTGAACAAAGAAGCGCGCGCGCTGGAGAAGGATGGCGTGGATGTCATCCAGTTCGATGAGCCGGCATTCAACGTTTTCATGGGCGAGGTTGCCGGCTGGGGCATCGAGGCGCTGCATCGCGCGATCGATGGCCTCAACTGCATTACAGCCGTTCATATCTGCTACGGCTACGGCATCAAGGCCAATATCGACTGGAAGAATTCGCTCGGCGACGAATGGCGGCAGTACGAGGAAATTTTTCCAGCGCTCGCCAAAAGCCGTATCGGCCAGGTATCGGTCGAGTGCATCAATTCACACGTTCCGCTCAAACTGCTGTCCCTGCTTGACGGCAAGGACGTGCTGATCGGCGTCATCGACGTGGCGACCGACAAGATCGAGACTCCGCAGCGGGTGGCACAGATTATCGGCGACGTCATGAAATTCGTGCCAAAGGAAAGGATCGTCGCCTGCACAAACTGCGGCATGGCCCCGATGCGGCGTGAGATCGCCGAGGCGAAATTGATTGCGCTCGGTGAAGGCGTGGCGCTCGCGCGCAAGAAGTACGCGTGATTTTCCCCGAAAAGACCCTGCGCCGCTGAACGCTTACCTCGCCGCCCGACCCATAACGTCCATCAATTCGGCAACTTTGCGCCGTTGGTCCGCCTTGTCGCCGCTCTTGATGGCATGGTCGACACAATGCGCGACATGATCCCGCAGGATTTCCTCCTCGACCCGCCGCAGCGCAGCGCGCACGGCGCCGATCTGCGTCACGATGTCGATGCAATATCGGTCGTCATCGACCATCCGCGCGAGGCCCCTCACCTGACCTTCGATGCGGTTGAGCCGCCGCAGTGTTGCCGCCTTGCTGTCCTTTGCCATGCCGTCTATATACCCCCTAGGGGTATCATCGGCAAGGCAGAGGCGTGGCAGCAAAGCATCACCATCATCGCGCAGGGGCAGCGACAACCGCCACCGACCCTGTGTGCGGCATGTCCGTCGACCCGCACACCGCCAAACACCGCGCCGATTACCGCGGCCGCGCTTATTTTTTCTGTTCGACCGGTTGCCGCACGAAATTTGCCGCCGATCCACGGAAATATTTGGACGCACGCCAATCCGGGCCGGTGCCCGAAGGCGCGATCTACACCTGCCCGATGCATCCCGAAATCCGGCAAATCGGTCCGGGCTCCTGTCCGATTTGCGGCATGGCGCTCGAGCCCGAAATCGCGAGTGCCGACACCGGTCCAAATCCGGAGCTCGCCGAAATGACGCGGCGCCTCTGGATTGGCCTGGTACTGACACTGCCGGTCTTCGCCCTGGAAATGGGCGGCCACATCGCCGGCGTGCATAACTGGATCGATCCGAAATTATCGAACGACATACAATTCGCTTTCGCCACGCCGGTCGTGCTCTGGGGCGGCTGGCCGTTCTTTGTGCGTGGCTGGCGATCACTCGTTACGCGCAATCTCAACATGTTCACTTTGATCGCCATGGGTACCGGCGTGGCCTACCTCTACAGCCTGGCCGCGACTTTCACGCCGCAAATTTTTCCGGAAGCATTCCGGAGTCACGGCGTACCCGCCACCTATTTTGAAGCGGCGAGCGTCATCACCGTATTGGTGCTGATGGGTCAAGTGCTGGAGTTGCGCGCCCGCGAGGCAACGTCGGGCGCGATTCGCGCTTTGCTTGATCTCGCACCGAGTACCGCGCGCCGCGTTAAAGAGGACGGCAGCGACGAGGAGGTTTTGCTCGATGCCGTTCGGCCCGGCGAGCATTTGCGCGTGCGCCCCGGCGACAAGGTTCCCGTCGATGGCATTGTGCTTGAGGGGCGATCTGCGCTCGATGAATCGATGGTCACCGGCGAATCCATGCCCGTCACCAAAGAAAAGGATTCGCGCGTGATCGGTGGCACGCTCAACAAAAGCGGGAGCTTTGTCATGCGCGCCGACAAAGTTGGCCGCGATACGTTGCTGTCGCAGATCGTGCAGATGGTGGCATCGGCGCAGCGCAGCCGCGCCCCAATACAGCGCCTCGCCGATCAGGTGTCGGCCTGGTTCGTTCCGGCCGTAATCGCGGTGGCGCTTCTCGCGTTTGCCGCTTGGGTGGCATTCGGCCCGGAACCGCGCTTCGCCTTTGGCCTGGTTGCGGCCGTGAGCGTGCTGATCATTGCGTGCCCCTGCGCGCTCGGTCTTGCCACTCCGATGTCGATCATGGTCGGCGTTGGCCGCGGCGCACAGGCTGGCGTGCTCATCAAGAATGCCGAGGCACTGGAGCGGATGGAGAAGATCGATACGCTTGTCATAGACAAGACTGGCACCCTGACCGAGGGCAAGCCGCAGGTTGTCGCGATCGTTCCCGCCTCTGATTTCGATGAAACGCGGGTGCTTCGCCTTGCCGCAAGCATCGAGCGTGGCAGCGAACATCCTCTGGCGGCGGCCATTGTCGCAGCCGCGGCGGTACGCAAAATGGAATTTCTGCCTGTTCGAGAGTTTGACGCGCCCGCCGGAAAGGGCGTGACCGGCATCGTTGAAGGAAAGAGGATCGCGCTTGGCAATGCGCGTTTTCTTGATGAAATGAATATTGGTACCGCGCCGCTCGCGGGACAGGCCGAGCGGTTCCGGGGCGACGGTGCGACCGTTATATTCCTCGCTGTCGATGGCAAGGCCGCCGGCATCATTGCGGTCGCCGATCCAATCAAAAAGAGCACACCCGACGCGCTAAGAGCGCTCGCCGCTGACGGCATACGCGTCGTGATGCTCACTGGCGATAACCGGACCACCGCGCAAGCAGTCGCGCGACGGCTTGGCATTACCGAGATAGAGGCGGAGGTGCTCCCCGATCAGAAGAATGCCGTCGTCGAAAAACTGCGGCGTGAAGGCCGCTCGGTTGCCATGGCCGGCGACGGCGTCAACGACGCGCCGGCGCTCGCAGCCGCCGAAGTTGGTATTGCCATGGGCACTGGTGCTGATGTCGCGATCGAAAGCGCCGGCGTCACGCTCCTCAAAGGCGATCTTACTGGCATTGTGAAAGCGCGCACGCTTTCCGCCGCGGTCATGCGCAATATCCGGCAGAATCTATTCTTTGCATTTGTCTATAACGCGCTCGGCGTTCCGGTCGCCGCCGGCGTGCTCTATCCCGTGTTTGGCCTATTGCTGTCGCCAATCATTGCCGCCGCCGCGATGGCGCTATCTTCGGTCAGTGTCGTCGGCAATGCGCTACGGCTGCGCCGCGTGGCGCTTTAAGCGCTAGTAGATCGCCAGATATTTCAACAAAGATAATACGCCAATGATGATGACGATGACCCGGACGATCTGCTTTGCCCTTCCATCGATCGGCAACATATTGATCAGATAAAGCACTAGAACGATGACCAGGAACGTAATGAGAAGACTGATTAAAATGCCCATGCTCTCCCCCGTGTCTGGCCACGGCTGTGGCGGGTTGCACGCCAACAAGTTCCTTCGTTGAAAAAAGTTCCCTTTTGGAGGCTTTCCGTTTAGCGAACAGCCTGATCGCTCGCGCGAACGGCGGGACCTGTGACACCGGGTATGGGCTTGCAGTTCTTTTCGCCGGCGGTCTTGCGTATCTCGTCCATTTCGCCGCGCAATTGCAGGTATTCGGGACGGTAAGCCAGCTCGCTCGCAAACTGGCCGTTTGGTCCGGCCTTGGCCGTCAACGCCTCAAGCTCGCGCATGCGCGTTAGATTGGTCTGCGCCGCAGTGGCAAGCTCCGGACAGCTGTAGAGGACGTATCTGTCCGGCGCCACCAGAAACCGGCTGGCGGTCTCCTCGGATGCGCAGCCGGATAAAGCCAGGGCCGCGAACACGGCAATCAAGGTCCCAACTATCTGGCGGCGGCTCATCGCCATGCAGCTATCGCACGAATTGGGCATTGCGGTGGAGCGGCCCGGAGAATGTTTTCCTGAATTTTCTCAGCAGCGGGCCTTCAATCCCAGTTTCAGGTAATCGGTTATCGTCTTGAATTTATTGGTGCGGACGGAGGGACTCGAACCCTCACGGCAAATTTGCCAAGGGATTTTAAGTCCCTTGCGTCTACCATTCCGCCACGTCCGCGTGGCACTTCACTCACCGCGCCGGCGCGCGGCGGTCAGGCACACGCGGCGGCGCGTCGAACTAATTCGATAACACGTGTCCCCAGGCCGACTGCCAGTCCTTGCCGCCAGCGTCGGTGACCTTTCCGTCCTTCTCAAAGAACTTGTTGGGCACCTGGAACATGGCGATCATGGTGCCGCCTTTAGGGCACCATGCTTCGTGCCGGCTGCCCGCGGGGCGCCAGACGAATTCGCCTGGACCGACCTCGAGGCCGGCATCGGGACCTTCCTTATCCACTAATGATCCTTCCAGCACGTAAGTCTGCTCGATCAGCACGTGCTCATGGTCGGGCAAGGCCGCGCCCGGTTCCATCTTGATCAGCACGGTTGCGAGACCGGTTTTGGGGTCGAACAGCAGCGTCTTGGTCTGACAGCCAGGAAACCGCATCTTTTCCCACGGCAAATCCTGCGGGCGAACGTGATGCGAGCGCTTGTCGTCGACCGGCTTGGCACTCTGGGTATTCGGCTTGACGTTCATTGTGTCCTCCCCCGCGGGGTATTTTCTAATAGAATGATACACCCAAACGGTATCAGTTGCTCAATTTGATATTCGCTTGCTCGACGATTTTTCCGAATTTCGTGCGTTCAGAGTCAACGAATGCTTTGAACTCCGCAACGTTCATCGGCTTCGGCACGATGCCCTGGGGCAGCAGCTTGTCGGCGATAGCCGGGTCCTTGAGCGCCGTATTTACGATACCGTTGAGGCGCTCAACGATGTCGGGGGGCGTGCCGGCGGTCCCGAACATGGCAAACCAGTTGAGCAACTCGTAACCCGCGAGGCCGGGAGTGCCCTCGCTCAGCGGCGCGACATCCGGCAGTTGCGGCATCCGTTCGCGTGACGTGACGGCCACGGCGCGCAGGTTGCCCGCCTGGATTAGCGGTAGCGCCGCGGCGAGACTGGAAAAACTCATCGTGACTGCCCCGGTCGCGACATCCGTCACCGCCGGCGCGGAACCGCGATAAGGCACGTGCAGAACCTGGATCCCCGCCATCGTATTCATCAATTCGCCGGCCAGCTGCTGCGGATTGCCGATGCCCGAAGATGAGAAGGATAGCTTGCCGGGGTTGGCCTTGGCGTAGGCGATCAGTTCTTTCGGATTGTGGACGGGCGTTGCCGCCGCGACTACGACCACGCATGGGACGATGCCGATCATCGCGATCGGCACGAGTTCTTTCGCCGGATCGTACGACATCCGCTCCTTGAACAGGAAATGGTTGATTGCGACCTCACCGGATGCAGCCATCAGCAACGTATAGCCGTCAGGCTGTGCTTTCGCGACCGCACCGGTTGCCAGCATGGCGCTTGCGCCGGTACGGTTCTCGACGATGATCGGCTGGCCGAGCGCCGACTTCATCGGTTCCTGCAACAGGCGCGCAACGATATCGACGCCGCCGCCTGCCGCATAACCAACAAGAATGTGGATCGGTTGGTTCGCGTAGTTCGATTGCGCTTCAGCTACGGGCATCCCGGCAGCAACCGCCGCAGCACCGGCGAATAGACCGCGTCGTGTCAGCATTCGGCTTCCTCCAAAAACGCTAGTCGCCGCCTTCGCGGATTGGCGGCTGAAATGCAAGACCGGTATCCCACGGGAAATATATCCAGGTGTCCTGCGAGACCTCGGTGATGAAGGTGTCGACTAACGGTCGTCCCATCGGTTTGGCATAGACGGCAGCGAAATGCGCGTCTGGCAAAATGTCGCGCACCACCCGCGCAGTTTTGCCGGTATCGACGAGATCGTCGACAATAAGCACGCGCTTGCCCTTCGCATGTAGCGCGGCTACTTCCGGCGCGATGCCTTTAAGCACAGAGAGCTCGCCCTGGTTCTTGTAATTTCGATAGCTCACCACGCTCACGGTGTCGATCATCCGCACATTGAGCTCGCGCGCGACGATCGCCGCCGGTACCAGCCCGCCACGCGTGATGCAGACGATCGCTTCGAATGGCCCCGCCTCATGCAGGCGCCACGCCAGCGCGCGCGAATCGCGGTGGAACTGATCCCAGGAAACAGGAAAGATTTTTTCCGGGCGTGGCGCCGTGTCGGCCTTGGTTTCCGCCATCTGCTCTACCGCGCGACAGAAAGTTGCGCTTTTACTTTTTTCAGCATTCCCTCGACCTCGGCCTTCACCACTGCAAGCTTCTGCGCGTCACGCGATCGCACGACTATATTGGTGTTTGGTCCGTGCTTCTCGTCGATGAACGGATAGCTGCCGATGATCGCTTCGGGATGCGCTTTGGCGATGGCGCCCAGCTCGGTGCCGACATCGCCTTCCTTGGCATCGGCGCGGATCGTCTCCGACAGCAATTTGGTGCCCGTTTTAAGTTTCGGCGCGACCTCGTCGAGCATTGCCTGCATCACCGCAGGAATGCCGGCCATCGTGATGACATTGCCGATCCAGAAGCCGGGCGCGCCTGACACTTTATTCGCTACGAGCGTGGCGCCGTGCGGGATGCGTGCCATCCGCAGACGCGCCTCATTGAGTTCGCCACCTGTCTTTGCCAGCCGTTCCTTCAGGATCGCCACCGCCTCGGGATGAAGCTCCAACGCGACGCCGAAGGCCTCAGCCACGCAATCGGCGGTGATATCGTCGTGGGTCGGGCCGATTCCGCCGGTCGTGAATACATATGTATATTTCGCACGCAGGCCATCGAGCGCATCCACGATCGCGGCGGCGTCATCGGAAACTACCCGCACTTCCTTCAAATCGATGCCGATAGCGGTAAGGTAGTCGGCGATATAGCCGATGTTCTTGTCCTTGGTGCGGCCCGACAGGATTTCGTCGCCGATCACCAGCACGGCTGCCGTGACGATGTCAGCCTTGGCGCCCATCGCGTTATCCTTGTGGCAATCCAGAGACGTAGCGTGGCCTCGGTGCTCGCTCAAGCCGCCCCTGTTGCAAGCGCACATTTATTGGGCAAAAGCAGTGTCCATTCGGCACCAGCGGCCATAACCTGCGGTTTCAGCTGCGCTTTTGGTTGGCCTGAAGCTTGCAACGGCGATCTGTGGAAAGCTGCCGAACGAAAGACCGAAACAGGGCGTTGCGTAACGGGCGAGTTGGGGGACCCGGATGGTTGCCGCCTTCGATGAAATGAAGAGTGATGACGGCGGCGTGCGCCCCGCGTACGGCGAGCTTTCGCGCTGGCTCGAAGAGGTGCCACCCGATGTTCTCGCCTATCGGCGGCGCGAAGCCGAACTGATCTTCCGCCGTATCGGCATCACCTTCGCCGTCTACGGTGAAGCCGAGGCACAAGAGCGCCTGATCCCGTTTGATGTCATTCCGCGCATCATGTCGGGGAGCGAATGGCGGCTGCTGGAAAAGGGGCTCACCCAGCGCGTGAACGCTCTCAACGCGTTCATCAAAGATATCTACGGTGCACGCGAAGTGCTGCGCGCCGGCGTGGTGCCTGACGATCTGGTCTTCAGAAATCCGGCATTCCGTCCCGAAATGAGCGGTCAGAATGTACCGCACGATATTTACGTGCACGTCGCCGGTATCGACATCGTCCGCGTTGATGCCGAAACGTTTTACGTGCTCGAAGATAATGCCCGCACACCGTCCGGCGTCTCCTACATGCTGGAAAACCGCGAGATCATGATGCGGCTGTTTCCAGAACTGTTTTCGCGACATCGCATCGCCCCGGTTGAAAATTACCCGGACGAATTACTCGCCACGCTGACATCGGTGGCGCCGTCGTCGGCCTCCCGCGACCCGAACGTGGTGCTGCTCACGCCCGGCGTATTCAATTCCGCCTACTACGAACATTCGTTCCTCGCCGACAAACTCGGCGTCGAACTCGTCGAAGGTCGCGATCTGTTCGTCAAAGACGAAATTGTCTACATGCGCACCACACAGGGGCCGCAGCGGGTTGATGTCATCTACCGGCGCATTGACGACGATTTTCTAGATCCCCTCACCTTCCGTCCTGATTCAGCTTTGGGCGTGCCGGGGCTGATGTCGGCTTATCAGGCCGGCAATGTCACGCTCGCCAACGCGGTCGGCACCGGCATTGCCGATGACAAGGCGATCTACAGTTTCATGCCGGGGATCGTGAAGTTCTACCTCGGCGAGGAACCTTTGCTCAAAACTGTGCCGACCTGGCGTTGTCGCGAGCAAGAACACCTAGCCTACGTGCTCGACCATCTGCATGAGCTCGTGGTCAAGGAAGTCCATGGCTCGGGCGGCTACGGCATGCTGATCGGCCCTTCAGCCAGCAAAGTTGCGATTGAGCAATTTCGCGCCAAGCTAAAAACATCGCCGAAGAATTTCATCGCTCAGCCGACGCTGGCGCTGTCCACATGTCCGACCTGCATCGAACAAGGCGTGGCCCCACGGCATGTCGATTTGCGTCCATTCGTGCTGACGGGTCGCGACCGTGTGCGCATTGTCCCAGGCGGACTGACCCGCGTCGCGTTGAAAGAAGGCTCGCTGGTGGTCAACTCCAGTCAGGGCGGCGGCACTAAGGACACATGGGTATTGGACGGATAATGCATGCTCTCTCGCACCGCCGATAATCTGTATTGGCTCTCGCGTTACGTCGAACGTGCGGAATACCTTGCGCGCATCCTTGACGCCACGCAGCGGTTATCGGCGTTGCCCCTTGCCTATGTCGGCGCCAGCAACGAGTGGGAATCCGCAGTCGCGACCGCTGGTTGCGCCAACGCGTTCTTCAAGCTCTACGAAGAAGCAAATGAAGAAAACGTAACCGACTTTCTGGCCTTTTCCAACGCGAACTCATCGTCGATCCGTTCCTGCTTCGAGCTCGCCCGCGGCAACGCGCGCGCCGTGCGTACCGCGCTCACAATGGAAATGTGGGACGCCATCAACGGCACATGGCTCGAACTAAAACGCTACGGCAACGGGCCGACCACACGCGAAGAGTTCTCGCGTTTTCTGCGCTGGGTGCAGGAATCGTCATTGCGCTACGACGGCTCCGCCTATCGTACAATGCTGCGCAACGACGCTTACTGGTTCTCGCGGCTGGGTGTTTATCTCGAGCGTGCCGACAACACGGCACGTATCCTTGACGTCAAATATCATCTTCTGCTGCCGGAAAATGAGCGCGTCGGTGGTCCGCTCGATTATTTCCAATGGGCGGCGATCCTACGCTCCGTGTCGGCACTCACCGCATATCACTGGGTCTATCGTGAAAGTCTGAAGCCCTGGCTGGTCGCCGACCTTCTTATCTTGCGCGATGAAATGCCGCGCTCGCTTGCCTCGTGCTACGAGGCGATCGTGCGCAACCTGGATTCGATCGCCGGCGCATATGGCAGACATGGTCCGGTACAACGGCAGGCACGTGGCATTCGTATGCGCCTGCAAAACAGTCGTATGGATGGCATTTTTCAGCGTGGACTGCATGAGTTCATCAGCGAGTTCATTGTCGAGAACAACAGGCTCGGCGCATTGATCACAGAGCAATTCCTGACATGAATGCCACGCCGCTCTCAGCCGAAACCTTGTGCTAGAAGAGCGTCGGTCTCAACATCAGCCAATAGCCGGCCGGCCATGCGAATCCGTATTTCTCACGCGACCACCTACGCCTACGATACGCCGCCTACCGGCGTGACGCAGCTGTTGCGGTTGACCCCTCGCGACCACGATGGACAGCACGTGGTGTCCTGGCGAATCGATCTGTCCGTCGACTGCCTGCTGCATCAGCATGAGGACGCTTTCGGCAATATCATCCATTCGTTCACGGCCGAGGGTCCATTCAAGAATTTAACGGTTGAGGTCGAGGGTGAAGTCGAGACCCAGGACACCAACGGTCTGGTGAGCGGCGCGATTGAGCGCTTTCCGCCCCAGTTCTACCTGCGCGAAACCGCGTTGACCCGAACGGACCCCGCGATCGCCGACTTCGCGCGGACGATTCGCGCCGCCACGAATGGCGACACGCTCGCGGTGCTGCATGCACTCCTGACGGCGCTCAACCGTGAAATTGCCTTCGATACAGATCCAACTCACGCCGCCACGACCGCAGAAGAGGCCTTTGGCCTTCGGCGCGGCGTCTGCCAGGACATCGCTCACATTTTTGTCGCGGCAGCCCGCACGCTCGGCATTCCCGCACGTTACATCGGAGGCCACTTTCGCCGCGCCGACGGCGTGACCGCGTTGGATGCCGGCCACGCCTGGGTTGAAGCCTACGTCGAAAATCTGGGTTGGATTGGCTTCGATCCGACCAACGGCATATGCACCACTGAGGCCCATGTGCGGGTCGCGGTCGGCCTGGACTATCTTGGCGCGGCTCCAGTGCGTGGCACACGTTTTGGCGGCGGCGGTGAAACCCTGACCGTGGCCATACGCATAGACCAGGCGCGTCAGCAGGCACAAACGTGATGCATTGCCGAACGGCCCACCAGATCGCTATAAACCTGCAGCCATAGAAACCGGAAAAATCGCGAAACCTATGACCTATTGTTGTGGAATTCTTGTGAGAGCCGGCCTCGTCATGGTCGCCGATACGCGAACCAACGCGGGCCTCGATAATGTCTCCACTTTTCGCAAGTTGCACGTCTATACGGATCCAGGCGAGCGGATCATGGCCATCGCCTCCTCCGGTAACCTGTCGCTCAGTCAATCGGTGCGTTCGACCCTGACCGAGGGAGTAGAAAATCCGGAAACGGGAGAGATCGAGACGCTGATGAATGCGCCAACAATGTTTCAGGCCGCGCAGCGCATCGGCCGCACAATCCGTAACTTGCAGATCGCCGAAGGCAAGGCGCTCGACGCAGCCGAAGTTGATCACGAGGTCGCATTTCTGTTCGGCGGCCAAATCAAAGGCGGCCGCCTGCAATTGTTCATGATCTACTCGGCAGGCAATTTCATCGAATGCACCACGGACACGCCCTACCTGCAGATCGGCGAACACAAATACGGAAAGCCCGTGCTTGATCGCGCGATCGGGTTCGAGACTGACTTGTACGACGCGCTCAAGATCGGTTTGATCTCAATGGACTCCACGATGCGCTCCAATCTCGGCGTCGGACTGCCAATCGATATCCTGGTCGTGCGCAGGGACTCCTGCACGTCCGAGGTGAATTACCGGATCGAACCAGGAGAGCCTTATTTTCAGGATTTGCGTGAGCGTTGGTCGGCAGCGTTACGTGCCGCACACATCGCGATTCCACGGCCGCCCTATCGCAGCGCCACGTGATCGATTTTTGGCCGGACTTCGAACGAAACGGCAACCTCAATTTCCAATTCATTAATTAAGCAACCCAGGACACGGACGATACTTTTACCGCCAGTTAACAGAACCAGCCGAATTGCAATTTCCCGGCCAAAGGACCCCTAACAGGTTCGGTAAAAGGAAAGCCAATAGCAAGCTTTGTCACCTAGCGTCCGGCCCGAAAAGCCTGATAGCAGGACGCCTTAAGGGACCTCAATCGTGCCGGCTTTGGCTCGCCCGCGTGCATCCGATGTGCGGCAATACACCAGTTGGGATCGCGCTCGCCTGAGCGTAGTTGTTCCCATCGGCGTCATCGTCGCAGTCGCGATTGTTTGCATCGTCGTCGCTGTGCTGTCGTCTGCGCAACGCGCCGACGTTGTTGCCGTCGATCACGAAAGGCAATTGTTCTCGCGCGCGCTTGCCAACTATGGCGAACGCGTCCTGCGCGAGGTGGAAAGTGTAGCCTCCTCGGACGGAGCAATCGAGAACATTCGCCGCTCGTTCAACCAGGACTGGGCTACGCAGCGCGTCGGATCGTGGTTGGAAACATTTTTCGATCACGACGACATCTTCATTTTCGACCGCAACGACGACCTGCTCTATTTGTTGGTCGGTCACCGGCCGGCCGATACGAAGTGGTTTGACAAGGCGCGTCCCGGTCTTGTCTCAGTGCTCGATTACATGCGTGGCCGCACCTCAGATATGCGAGGCGCGATCCGTTTAAATCAAAAGGCTTTGGCCGACACTCATCAGCAAACCGCGGTTATCCAGCACTTCATGAATCGTCCCGCGGTAATCGCGGCGGTCGCGGTTGGCCCGGAAGACGGAACCCCCGGCTCGCTCGACAGTGCCGCACCTGTCATCGTGTCGGTGAAATTCATCGATGACAACACGCTCTCGGCCATCGCTACGCAATTGCGACTGACCAATCTACGCAAGATCGAACAGGTTTTGCCGCCGAAAGGCGATCTCGCCTATGACCTCAATGGCACCGATGGGACCACGATCGCCCGTTTCGCCTGGACGCCAAAACAGCCGGGCGCGGAGATCGTGCACAACGTCGTGCCATTCGTTGCGGTCGCATCTATCGGCTTCGCGCTCCTCGCCGCCTTTGTGTTGCGATACATGCGTCGTACCGCGGCGGCAATTGCGGCCGGCGAATCGCGGCTACGCCACCTTGCAATGCACGATCCGCTTTGTGGTTTGCCCAATCGCATATTCTTCAGCGAACGGTTGGAAGCGGTAATCGAGGAGGTTCGCGCCGGCAATGCGCCCGCAGCCGTCTTCTATATCGACCTCGATCACTTCAAGGACGTGAACGATACGCTTGGTCATCACGTCGGCGACGAACTTATCCGCAATGTTACGCTGCGGCTCTCGCATACGTTGCGCGGCGGCGATTTGGTAGCGCGCCTCGGCGGCGATGAATTCGCGGTGATCTCATCTGTCGCAGGCGAAAGCGAGCAGATGCTAGGTCTCGCGCAACGCATTATCGCAGCCATATGCGCGCCCTACGCAATCAATGCACAAAATATCATTATCGGCGCATCAATCGGTATCGCTGTGATCGATAACAAGTGCGAGACCGCCGCCGACATCATGCGCTACGCCGACATGGCGCTATACCGCGCCAAGAACGAAGGGCGCAATCGGGCATGCGTCTACGACGCCGCAATGGACGCCGATCTTTCCAGTCGCAAGCTGCTTGAGGCGGATTTGCGCGCGGCGATTGAAAACGACCGGCTGCAATTGTTGTACCAGCCGGTTGTCAACAAGAGCGGCGAGACCGTCGTCGGCGTCGAGGCACTCTGCCGCTGGACGCACCCGACTCGCGGGGAAATACCGCCAACTGAATTCATCGCCATCGCCGAGCACAGCGGCTTGATCATCGAGCTCGGCAACTGGGTGTTGCGCCGCGCCTGTACAGATGGCAAAGCTTGGCCGGATCTGACCATTGCAGTGAACGTGTCTTCGCTTCAGTTCCGCCGCATCGATTTCGTCGATGTCGTTCAGCGCATCTTGACAGAGACGCGCTTTGACCCGGCCCGCCTCGAACTTGAGCTCACCGAGAGCGTGCTACTGGGGAATGTCGATACCGCAGAAGACGCAATGCTGCGGCTCAAGGCCCTCGGCGTCCGGCTCGCACTGGACGATTTCGGTACCGGCTATTCCAGCTTGCTTTATCTGCGCCGATTCCCGTTCGACAAGCTCAAGATCGACCGCAGCTTCGTCCGTTCGATCGAAAAGGCGGCCGACGCTGCCGCTATCGTCCACGCGATCGTCAGTCTCGGCCGCGGTCTCGGCATGAAAGTCACCGCCGAGGGCGTGGAGACCGCCGACCAGCAGCTCTTCCTGCGCGCCGCCGGTGTGCATTCGATGCAGGGCTTTCGCTTCGGCCGGCCAGTGAGCGTCGCCGAGATCACGGTGCGGCTGCAATCGCCCTCCGCGTTTCGGCCCTTCGAAGCTCTCGCAAGCTAACGGCCCTCTGTTGTCCGCCTAGCTGACGTGTTCCGCTGCCAGTGGTAGCGTTGCGCGCGTTTTCACATTATGCGGGCGACAATTCCCGCCGGGAAAGGAAATCTGATGGCCACTGCCGCAAAAATAGCACTCGTAACCGGGGCCGGAACCGGCGTAGGCCGCGCGGTAGCCATCGCGCTGGCGAAGGCGGGATACAATCTCGTGTTGGCCGGCCGCCGCAAGGAGATGATCGATAAGGTTGCCGGGGAGATCAACGCTATCGGAGCGCAGGCGCTGGCTGTTCCGACGGATGTCTCGAAACGCGATTCGATCGTCTCGTTGTTTGCAACCGTAAAATCGACTTTCGGCCGGCTCGATGTGTTGTTCAATAATGCGGGCATTGGTGCGCCGCCGGTTCCTCTGGAAGATTTGCCGTTCGAGACCTGGCAGAACGTTGTCGCGACCAACTTTACCGGCATGTTCCTGTGCACGCAGGAAGCGATAAAAATCATGAAGAGCCAGTCGCCGCGCGGCGGCCGCATCATCAACAATGGATCGATCTCCGCGCATGCGCCGCGTCCCTATTCGGTCGCCTACACGTCGACCAAGCACGCGGTGACGGGGCTGACCAAATCCACGTCGCTCGATTGCCGGCAATACGACATCTGCTGCGGCCAAATCGATATCGGCAATGCGATCACGCCGCTCACCGAACGCATGGCGACTGGCGAGGGCGTGCTTCAGCCCGACGGCCGCAAGATGATCGAACCACGCATGGAAGCAGATCATGTCGGCAACGCGGTGGTTTATATGGCCGGCCTGCCGCTCGATACGAATGTGCTGTTCATGACCGTCATGGCCAACAAGATGCCGTTCGTCGGGCGAGGCTGATTTTCATGGAATCGCTGCACGAGTGGCATGAATTCTACATCCTGCTCGGCACCGCCGGCGCCACCTTGCTGGCACTTTTGTTTGTCGCCGTATCGCTCGGCACCGGCTTTCTCAGTGACCGGCACCAACAGGGGACTCGTACCTTCATGAGTCCGGTGGTGATTCATTTCAACAGCGTGTTTTTTCTCTCTGCGGTCTGCCTGGTGCCTTCGCATGGGCCGGTCTTCTTCGCCGTTCTGATTGCAGCGACAGCGGTCATCGGTGTTGCCGTCTCGATCGTCATCTCCGTGTGGGTCGTGCGCACTGAGATGACACACCATCTGCAGGACTATTTGGCCTACGGATTGCTCCCGGTCGGCGCCTATCTTGCCTTGCTGGCCGCAAGTATCATGATCTATCTCAAACTCGACTATGCGCTTGAAGTGCTGGCCGGCGGATTGCTGGCGCTTGCGATCGTCAACGTCCGCAACGCCTGGGATCTCACTTTATCGATGGTCCGCCGCCATGCCGGCGAACGATCATCGAACTAATCGAGCTTGTTCACCCTGACCTCGACCCCGGTCTTCACCTTGGAGAGCACCTTCACGCTGCCAACGGCCTTGGCGAAGACGTTGCAGGGACTGGCCAGCCGCGTCTCGTCCCCTTTGGAAATCGGCGTGCGGCCGAAACCAATTGCGATTGCCGGACCCTGCGGCCAATACGCAATTTCGCCAGGTGTTATCACGGCACGCGCGTCAGGTTCACGCGCGACCTCCACCGGCACATCGAAATAAACCTCTTCGCCCCAGGTGAGCACGGCCGAGGAAATCGGCAGCGCCGCCACGATAGCCCTGGCTGTGGGCGTGTCGAGCAATTCGGCGTCGAGTTTCAACGCGCCGAAATCGAAGCGGATCCGGGCCATCGGTGTCTCGGTTAGGTGGTTTTGACTCGCATGTTGATGATGACAAGGACCAACAGGCTGATCAGTGACGTCGCGATGAGGTAGAAACTTGGCGCCACCGGCGAACCGGTGACTGCAACCAACCACGCAGCGATGAAGGGCGCGAAGCCGCCGAAGATCGGCACGCTGGTATTGTAGGCCACTGCGATACCCGTGCTCCGCGTGGAGATCGGAAACAATTCCGCCATTAAAGACGGAAGTACGCCGCTATAGGCTGCCTTGAGCAGGCTCAGCCAGCACACGATGCCGACGATCCCCGCAAGCGACGGGTTGGCGACGAGCATCACGAAGGCCGGATAGGCCGAGACCGCAAACAGCAGAGAGACGATCACCATCATTCGCACGCGGCCGACACGGTCCGAGAGATGACCGAAAAATGGTGCGCCAAACGTCAGCAGGATGCCGCCGAGCAAAGTCGCGGTGAACCCAAGCGATTGCGGCAAATGCAGCTGCTTGATGGCAAAAGTCGGCATGTAAAGAATGATGTAGTTCGAGCTGGTTGAAAGGATCACGATGCCGACGCACATCAGCAGGCGATCCCAATGGTGGGCGAACATCTGGCGCAGGGGCGCCTTGGCAGGGCCTTGCTCGCGAAATTCCGGCGTCTCGCCGACGTGCTTGCGGATATAGAGGCCGATCGGACCGATCAGCAGCCCGAAGAAGAACGGCACTCTCCAGCCCCAGCTGTCTAGCTGGTCCGGCGTCAGCACGCTGAACAGAATGACGCCGAAGAAAGAGGAGAGCACTGCGGCCAGCCCCTGGCCGAACCACTGGAAGCTCGCAAAAAAACCTTTGCGCTCCTTGGTGTGCTCGACCAGAAACGCGGTGGCACTGCCGAACTCGCCGGCCACCGCAAAGCCCTGCAGCAGCCGCGCAATTAGCACAGCAATTGGCGCCAAAATCCCTATCGTCCCGTAGGTCGGCATGATCGCCATCAAGCCGGTTCCGATCGTCATGATAACGATCGACAACAGCATTGCGGCTCTGCGCCCGTTACGGTCCGCATAGGCGCCAAGCACAATCGCGCCAAGCGGGCGCACCAGATACGACACGCCGAACGTGCCAAAAGTCAGAAGCAGCGCGGTTGTCGGATCGGCTGTCGGGAAAAACAGCTTGGAAATCGTGACGGCGAAATAACCGTAAACGAGAATGTCATACCATTCGAGCGCGTTACCGATCGACGCGGCGGCAAGAACCTTGAACGTGTTGGTTCGATGCGGCACTGCGGCCGCCACGGCAGTTGTCAACATTTTGTCCCCTCAGTCGAAATCGCGGGCCTCAGGTTGCCGCGAACGGAGGGACGAAACAAGGTGGCGACCCTCGTCAATCTCAATTACATTGCCCACGCATGAAAATTGACGTCTCCAAGATCAACCCCAATCCCTTCACGACCCGGCCCGAGATCGAGGGCACCTTCGCGGCTGTTGCGTCAACGCATTGGATCGCGACGGCGGTCGGCATGTCGATCTTGGAGAAAGGCGGCAATGCCTTCGATGCCGCGGCGGCGACCGCCTTTACACTTCAAGTGGTCGAACCGCATCTTAATGGGCCGGGCGGCGATGTGCCGGTCGTCCTCTACGATGTGAAGCGCAACCGGCCGGAGGTGGTATGCGGACAGGGTCCGGCACCGGCTGGCGCGACCATCGCGCATTTCCGCAGTCTCGGACTGGATATGGTCCCCGGGACCGGTCTGCTTGCGGCTTGCGTTCCAGGCATGTTCGACACCTGGATGCTGCTGTTGCGAGACTACGGCACCATGCGTCTGGCCGATGTGCTGACGCCTGCGATTTCATACGCGCGCAACGGTCATCCGCTGGTCGAGCGCGCAAGCGCCACCATTGCCATGGTCGCGCAATTGTTCCGCGAGCATTGGCCAAGTTCAGCGGCTGTCTATCTTCCGAACGGCAAGGTGCCTGGACCCGGCGTGCTCTTTACAAACCGCGCGCTCGCCGACACCTACATGCGGATATTGCGCGAAGCCGAAAGCGCCGGCGGCGACCGGATTGCGCAGATCGAGCGCGGGCGCAAAGTGTGGTCACAGGGTTTCGTCGCCGAGGCGATCGACAGGTTCTGCCGCACACAAAAGGTGATGGACGTCAGTGGTGAACCTCATGCTGGCGCACTGACCGGCGCCGACATGGCCGGCTGGCAGGCGCATGTCGAACCGCCCCTGACTTACGACTATGGCCGCTACACCGTCTGCAAGCCCGGCGTCTGGAGCCAGGGACCGGTGATGCTGCAACAACTCGCGTTACTCAAAGGCTTCGACCTTGACGGCGTCGATCCGGCAGGACCGGATTTCGTTCATTTGCAGGTCGAATGCGCCAAGCTTGCCTACGCCGACCGGGAAAGTTTTTACGGCGATCCAAAATTTGTTCGTGTGCCGATCGAGACATTGCTGTCCGATCGCTACAATGCCGATCGCCGCAAACTGATCGGCAAGCAGGCTTCGCTCGAGTTGCTGCCAGGCTCGGTTGAGGGTTTTGGAGCGGTGGTCGCGATGCGCCGTTCCGAAGGCGCGCGCACGGCAGTCGGTGCCTTGGGTGCTGGCGAGCCGACGGTTGGCCGGCTCGGCGAGGTGATTGGCGACACCGTGCATTTCGACATTGTTGACGCCACCGGCAACATGGTGTCGTCGACCCCATCCGGGGGCTGGCTGCAGTCATCACCGGTCATCCCCGAGCTCGGTTTCGGCCTTGGCACGCGGGCGCAGATGTTCTGGCTCGACGAAAGCCATCCGGCCGCGCTCGCTCCAGGCAAGCGCCCGCGCACGACGTTATCGCCGACCTTGGCGCTGCGTGACGGCGAGCCGTATCTCGCCTGGGGCTCTCCCGGCGGCGATCAGCAAGATCAGTGGACCACGCAATTCTTTTTGCGTCATGTTCACGCCGGCATGAACATGCAGGAATCGATCGATGCCCCCGCGTGGCATTCTGAACATTTCCCCATCTCGTTCTGGCCGCGCACCGCGCGTCCCGGTGTGCTGGTCGTTGAAAAGCGATTGCCCGCCGATACGATCACGGAGCTGCGTGCACGCGGCCATGAAATCGAGGTTGGACCGCCCTGGTCGGAAGGCCGTCTCACGGCCGCTTCGCGTGTCGGTCCGCGGCGACGCGCGGCGGCCAATCCACGCGGCATGCAGGGCTACGCTGCCGGCCGTTAGGCCTTCAGAAGTTAGCGGGCGGGCTTCGGAACATCCTTCTCCCACGTCGCGGCGAGCAGCACACACGCGGCCGCAACGAAGGCCACCCCGACAAAGCCGATGACGTGGAAACGACCAAGGACGAACAACAGCCCGCCGATGCCGGAGCCGATCGCCTGTCCGACATAAAGCACCGATGTGTTGAGAGCGACTGAAGCGCTGGCAAGGTCCGGCGCGGCCGCTACGAGGCGCGCCTGTTGCATGGAGTTGATCGCGGCAAATCCGAACGCCCAGAAAAATACACCCGCTCCCATTGCCAACAACCAACCCGCGCCCACGGCCCACAGCGCCATGCCGAGTAGCGTCGATCCCATGAAAAACGCGAGGGTTTTTTGTGTTCCAAGCGCTGTTACTACTCCACTCGCAACTACATTCCCTATTAGCCCGACCACGCCGTAGAACGCGAAGAATGAACCGGCGACTGCCGCGCCCGCGCCCGTTAAGGCTTTGAGCAGCGGCGCGAGATAAATAAAAACCGTGAACTGACCCGAAGTTTGCAGCAACGTCACCAGCAGGATGAGCACAATCCGCTTGTTACGCCCGATCAACGCAAAGCTTTGCGGAGAAAGCGGATGTCCTTGCAACCCCTTCGGCAACACGACGAACACAAGCAGGGCAATGACGGCCGCAAGGGCGGCGAGACTGCCGTACACCGTCTGCCAACCGAAATGTGTGGTGATAAAGGTTACCAGTGGCAGGCCGCCGGCAATAGCGAGCGACCAGCCAAGAAATACGAAGGCAATTGCGCTTGGTCGTTCGCGAACTGGAACGATCAAAGCGACTGTGGCCGCCGCTTGCGGCGTGTAGACCGCACCTATCGTGAGCATTACAAGCCGGAGAAATAAAATAACGGTGTAGTTCGACGCCAGCGCTGATGCGGCCTGCCCTGCTGCCAAAATCGCCAGCGTAGTGACCAGCAAAACACGCCGATCTATCCGCGTCGTCAGCCAGGCCATGACCGGCGAGCCAACACATAGGACAACTGCACCGTATGTGACCAATAGGCCAGTGTCGTGGATACCGACCCGCAGGCCACTCGCCAGTTCGGCGAGCATTCCCGCGGGTCCAAGAATCGTGAGACCGATGACGACATTGCCGAGCATCAGCACGACGCGGGGAAAGAATCTTTGCACGGAATATTTGACTGATGAAGCGGGGTGAAGTTCCGGACTAGTTAAGACACTCACGGCATTTGCGCCATGCCGGAACATGGCAACCGCGGTCAAAACATTTGAATGCTTTGAATGACAGACTTTGATGAACTTCCGGAGAAGCGCCGGAACAGCACCCTCCTATCCCAGCAACGGGCAAGATCACGTTCGCATTTTTTGCAGCAGTCCTGCACCACGACGGCGCAGTTGGACTGACTCAATGCAGCCGGAATTCCCCGTCGATCGTCTTGAGCTCGGCTGGCTTGATCAACTTGCAGTGTGCGACGCGCACTGAATGCAGCGGGCCTTCCAACTTTTCCCGCCAGAAGGCGAGGAAGCGCTGCAGTTCTGGGAATTCGGGGAAGAGGTCGTAATTCTGCCAGACGTAAGACTGGAGCAACCAGCGATGGTCGGGGCGTCGATACAGAATATGCGCGGTCGTCAGACCATAACCACTGACTTGTCTACGGAAATCCTCTGAAACCATTCTGGTCCTCCGTCGAGTCGGACTCAAAGTTTCCATTTCCGGCACTCCCCATTGCAAGCCGAAAAGGTAAACAAGGTGTTTAAAATCAAGGCATTAGCAGCACGAGAATCTGCCTGCTAACAGCCCCTCCGCGGCATGCCCGTGCCGGCCGGAGGTAACGTGATTGGCGCAAACGACGTTCCCAACACATGGCCGTTAACCATTGGCACCACTGTCGTTTCCGGAAGTGTTGGCACTCGTCCGAAATGAGTGCTAAAAAATTTTCCGATGCCCCTTGCGGGCGAAAAACCCGCCACCCATGTGGCGGGAAGGAGCTGGCGGGGGGACCAGTCAGCTACCAAAAATCTAGATCGTTCAATAATTTAGGAGGACTGCCATGAAGTTCCGTCCGCTTCACGACCGCGTCGTCGTCAAGCGCATCGATGCCGAGGAAAAGACCGCCGGCGGCATCATCATTCCCGACACCGCCAA
>Ga0187779_10000125_pt1 | contig 59597 bp, 50 predicted proteins | sample 1015_Q2_SP10_10__FD_132435 | JGI IMG/M metagenome (GOLD analysis project Ga0187779, IMG submission 132435) | Tropical peat soil microbial communities from peatlands in Department of Meta, Colombia - 1015_Q2_SP10_10_MG | ecosystem: Environmental > Terrestrial > Soil > Wetlands > Peat | place...
TCAGCAAAATCAATTCACTTCCTGCACCTGCTAGACTTACCTTCACAGACCTTCAGAAAGGAGTCCCATCGGCTTCCTGCCTTTCCCTCCCTTCAGGCTCATTCTTGGATTGGAAAACACTGGGCCACCCGCCACTTGTGCCGCCTGAGCGATTCTTGCACTTGTCGCGCTGCAGCTGTGGGCGCCTAGTAGCGCTGCGCAAGCAACACCACGGTACACGATCCTGAGCAATGGCAGGACAGCAGGAAGTGAACTGGACTCGTATGGGCAGGGTGGGCAGGTCGACTCCGCTTTCAGTATAACGATCGTGGCCACGGTGCCAAGATTACAGCACACTACGTGCTGGGCGCGGATGGAATGACCCTGCTGTTTAAGCAATCGGGCAGCATTGAAAGTTGCGATCTGTAGAGCCTTGGCGGTTGGGATTCCAGCTCGGACTTCGAGCTCCAATTCACGATGCGGCATGATGCCAGCCGTCGAATCGGCGAGGATGGGAATGCCAGCATCGTACATGCGGGCCGATTTTGTGCTGGTGGAAGGCAATCCGTCTGACCAAATCGGGGACATTCGCCGCTGCCGTCTCGTGATGAAGAACGGGGTACTCTTCAAGAGTGCCGATGTTTACGTCGCCGTGGGCATCAAGCCTGCCGAGTAGGGCTCAACCGTGCCGCGATGCTCGATTTACCTGAAACCACAGGAGTTCTCTGGGTAACCTGATCGTGGTGACTGAGGTACATTGCAGCCTCGATCCGCTCAGTCTAACGTCTCACCTCAGCATGAACCCAAAACCTTTTGGACACAGCCCGAAACCCCATCGTCCAGACGTAATGGTTACGACACGCGTCAGTCGTAGTCAAACCGCAAAGCGCCGAAGCAGTCGGATCGCCATCAACATTCGCATAGGGTTGTCGGGTGAGGATCGCCAAAAGCGTTCCTTTACCATCCCCGCCCGGGCCACCAACCTGAATAGGAATGGAGCGGCCATCCAGCTGAATCGCGAGTTGCTGATTGGTTCTATCGTGGTCGTGCAAAATCAGCCCGGCGCTCGGATTTCTGCCCGCGTCGTCGCACAATTGCCCCGCCTGCAGGGGGTTCCCACTTACGGAATCGAGTTCGTCGAACCGGACGATACAGCAAAGAATTTCTGGGGAATCTCGTTCCCGTCGAACGCCTAATCTTGCGTTTCGTGCCCCGCCAGCACAAGCCAACCCTAGTGGCCGCGAGGTCACTTCACCCTCATCCGATCCGCCGGGTCCGGAGTGTATAATCGCGTGATTTTTGGGACGGCTCGGTCTGCTCAACCAATCCGATTCGGCAGCAACCAAAATTGTCTACCCCAGCGACTGTCGCCGATGACCTTGCTCGCCGCACCCGCTACCGGATTACTTCGCGTCTGCTTCCGTACGTGTTCCTGCTTTACATCATTGCTTACCTTGATCGCACCAATCTTGCTACTGCGGCTCTGCAAATGCCACGCGATCTCGGCTTCGACGATCGCGTCATTGGTTTCGGGGCGGGCATTTTCTCTCTTGGCTATGTCATTCTAGAAATTCCCGGCACCATCATCGTGGAGCGTTGGAGTGCGCGACGCTGGCTGACGCGCATCATGATCTCCTGGGGGCTGGTCACGATGGGGATGGCGCTGGTCCGGACTCCGCATCAGTTCTACACAGTGCGGTTTGTGCTGGGATTGGCGGAGGCGGGATTTTTCCCCGGGATCATCGTATATCTCACTCATTGGTTCATCTACGAAGATCGCGCCAAGGCCGTGGCCGGTTTCATGGCCGCCATTCCCCTATCGTATGCGGTCGGTTCCCCAATCTCGGGATTGCTGCTGGGTATCCACTGGGGCGGACTGCGAGGCTGGCAGTGGTTGTTCATTCTGGAAGGGCTACCCGCGCTGTTCTTCGGTGCTGTGACCTGGTTTTACCTGACCGATTGGCCGTATCAGGCGAAATGGTTGGCCGCCGAGGAGCGAGCGTGGGTTATCCAGCAACTGGAGAGCGAGAAGCGAGCCAAACAATCCGTCCGCACCTATACCCCTTGGCAGGCGATCCGGCATCCGGACGTTCTCATCCTGACTGCGTTGCACTTCGTACAGAATGGCTCGGCGTACGCGTTGGCTTTTTGGTTGCCCACCATGCTCAAACGTGTGTCGGGACTGGGCGACTTCAGGGTGACGCTACTGGTGGCCCTGCCTAACCTGCTGGGTTTTGTTGCCATGCAGGTGAACGGTTGGCATTCCGACCGTACGGCCGAACGGCGCTGGCACACGGCAATTCCGCTCTGGGTGACGGCCGCTGCGTTACTGGTGTTAAGCGCGGCGGATTGGGGAACCCTGCCTTCCCTTCTCCTATTCTCCATTGCCGCCGCAGGCCTGCTGGCCTTTTTACCCAGTTTCTGGGCCATGCCCTCCGCGTTCCTTTGTGATTCTGCAGCCGCGCTGGCTACCGGCACGATTAACTGCCTCGCGGCCGGGCTCGGGGGGTTTCTGGGGCCGGCTCTGGTCGGCTATCAGGCCGCGCGGACCCACTCGTTTCGGTCCGGCTTTGGGGTTCTGGCGGTGGCGCTGACGATTGCGGGTGGGTTGTCGCTCACCGTACGTCTTCGTCGCCAAGTGGTACCGTCCAGGTAGTGACCGGATTCATGCCGCATCACATCGTAGATTTTGGGCATGAATCCGGTCGGGGCAGCGCAAGTTCGAGTCCGCGAATCGTCGGTGAATGACGTCAGCCAGGTTTCCCCTTCGCCTTGTGGTGCACACCTTCTCCTCTACCGGATGGGTAACACCGCTGTCACATGACTTCGGCCAGCCCATCACGTTGATGACAGTCACAAAACGCCTCCTCAAGAGGAACAGGTTTCGCTGCTGGAATAGGAACTCGAGGACTTCACTCCGTGTTTTGGCAGCCCAATAAGAACTACCTCAGGGGGCGCGCAAACGACAGCTCGTGACCATCCGGATCGAGCATATGGAAATACCGTTCGCCCCACGAAGCGTTTCGGGGCCGTTCTGGTTCAAAACCCAAGTGGGTCAAATGCTTCCACAATGCATCAACGTCTGCCACGTGGAAGATGAGCCTTCCCCACTGTGTCACCGTCGCACCCTGCTCTAAGTTCAGAATGGCAGAATTCGCATCCGCTGCGCGAAGCGACGAGAACTCCGCCCCTTCCCCGCCGTAGAGGACCTCCATACCGAGCACATCCCGATAGAACTGTACTGAGGTCCTCATGTTGCGAACGCGAAACGTCACCGCCGAAATCTTTTCAACGTTCACCGCTTACCTCGGCGTTCCGCGCGGACGGCTGGGTCCCAGGAAGTTTCCGAGCCAGTTGCCAGTTTTGGGACAAATTTGTCAGGGCCGAGGGAACCTCAATGGGTTCTTCAAGCTTCCCTCGGTTCAGTGCCGCATGTAGCTAATGCTTGGTTACGAACTTGGTCAACTCCATGGAACGCGTTCCTCCAGGCATCACCGATGAAGAAGGACGATCAAATTTACTTGAATCAAGACCGGTCGGTACCTTCACGGCCGCGCTGATTCAGTCGATTCCGCCCGCTACCAACCAGCGGTCCAGGCCGCGAAAATTCGCCCTAAGTTGCTTGTGCACTCCGGGTGCACAAACTTTGCTGTGCAACCAGGTTGCACAAATCTTGGCGTCAGTACCCTACCCCCTCAAGCACCAACGCCGATGATGGCACGCTGACAGCAGCCAGGACCGCGCCCAGACCGAGCGCAACTGCGTATGGGAAGCATTTGCACACAGATCTATCCTAGGCGAATATAAGGCGAAAGTCAATGGCATTTGCCAAGGAAGCCTCGGGGCCTGCTCGCCGCACAGGCCCGCACTGGACGAATGACGTGGCTTAAATCCTGCTTCCTCTCTGGGATCTTTTGATTAGACTCCGATATAGATACATAGGATGGTACGGCTGTGCCCATCAACGAAGCGATCGCGGCTCGCAGTTGTCGCCCCGGCCGACACCGAAACCGTGGCCAGCCGTGGTCAGGCGCCCTCTGGCCCACCGGACAAATGCGGTATAACATGTGCGGTAGAACATATTTCGTTTATACTGGCCGCACAAAATTGTTAAGGGTGTGCTCTTTTATCGCGGTTATGTCGCCGATTTTTTCGAGAACACTGGTCGGTGCAGACAGTGCTGACCACTGTGCCATACGAAACCTACCAACTTCTGGCTGCCATTCGCTGCCAGAGACCATCTGGGCCAGTCTGGCCAGAATCGTGAGCCCCGCATTTTTGAGGTTGTCGCAAAGCGATCGGCACCACACGAGCCTAAAGCACTGAACCACTGATTGACCTTGCTTGAGGGAGCCATTTCTCGGTAGACGGCCGCGAGTGGATCTACTGGGCAAAGAAGTATGACGCTGCACCAGAGTAGGCGCGGTTATGGACATTGCCAAGCGTAAGCACAGAAAGCAGAAGTTGCGTGACAGTCCCGAGGTGCTGGCGGGCATCATTGGATCGACCATGGATGCGATCATCGCTCTGGATGAGTCACATCGGATCGTACGGTTCAATACCGCTGCCGAGAAAATGTTCGGCTGTCCAACACACGAGGCCATCGGGAGTTCGATCAAACGCTTCATCCCGCAACGCCTCCCTGTCAAAAGCAGCGCGCACGTCCGTCGCCAGATGTGGGGCCTTCGAACCACGGGCGAAGAATTTCCTATGGAGGCTTCCGTATCCCCCATCGAAGCTCGCGGGAAGAAGTTTCTTGCGGTAGCTATTCGGGACGTCACCGAGCGTCAGCGGGGCGAGGAAGCAGTGCGCGAAAGCGAGCAGCGTTTCCGCTTGGTCGCCGACACCGCGCCGGTGCTGCTCTGGATGTCCGATACTGACAAACTTTGCACGTACTTCAACAAGCCTTGGCTGGAGTTCACGGGACGATCCCTGGAGTCCGAGCTGGGCAACGGCTGGGCGGAGGGGGTACACCGCGAGGACTGGCAGCGCTGCATGAATACCTACACACAAGCCTTTGATCGGCGCGAACAGTTCCAAATGGAATATCGACTCCGTCGTTACGACGGAGAGTACCGCTGGATTTTTGACATTGGGGTGCCCCGACTCAATCAAGATGGTTCTTTTGCAGGTTATATCGGCATCGCCCTGGATGTTACGGAGCGCAAGTTAGCGGAGGAGAAGCTTCGAGAATACGAGAAGGCCGTGGAAGGTTTGGAAGAGATGATCGTGGTCGTTGACCGGGAATACCGCTATTTAATCGCGAATCGTAGGTTCCTGAATGCGCGGAAGATGACGCGGGAGCAAGTTGAGGGGCGTTTCGCGAATGAAGTGTTGAACAGGGGGGTGTTTGAGGCCGTCGTCAAGGAAAAACTGGATGAGTGTTTCCAAGGCAAGATCGTCCGGTTCGAGATGAAATACTCGTATCCTGAGCTGGGTGAGCGGGACGTTCTGATTTCGTACTTTCCGATCGAAGGCGACAACGGTATTGATCGCGTCGCTTGCATTTTTCAGGACATCACCGACCGCAAGCGGGTAGAAGAGGCGCTCTCCGGCATAAGTCGAAAGTTGATTGAAGCGCAAGAGCAAGAACGCGTCCGGATTGCACGAGAGCTTCACGACGATATCGGTCAACGATTATCGCTATTGTCCGTGGCACTCGATCAAGTCCAACGAGATCTTCCCGAGCTGTCCCCAGAGGCCCGGGGCCGGATGGATGACCTCCAGCAGCAGATCGGTGAGATATCGACCGATGTCCAATCTTTATCGCATGAGTTGCACTCTTCCAAACTGGAATATCTGGGTCTGGAGAGGGGCATGCGAAGTTGGTGCCAAGCCTTCAGCCACCGGCAAGGCATGGAAATCGACTTCCGGAGTCACAATGTGCCCGGCTCTCCTCCCCCGGAAATCTCGTTGTGCTTCTTTCGAGTTCTCCAAGAAGCCGTGCACAATGCCGCCAAGCACAGCGGGACGAGGCAGGTTCAAGTGCAACTAGGACAGGCCTCAGGCGAGATTTATCTCATCGTCACGGATTTCGGCAAGGGCTTCGACATGGAAGCGGCCATGCAAGGTCAGGGTCTTGGCCTGACCAGTATGCGGGAGCGAGTTCGGCTGGTGAACGGAGCCATCATGATTCAAACCAAGCCGAGGGGTGGAACCACGATCCATGTGCGCGTGCCCCTCAGGTCAGATGGTGTTTCGGAACGGGCGGCGGGGTAATCTGGCTCCCGCGCGGCCGCCACCAATAAGTCCTCACTGGGAACGAACGGCGGAGTGTTCTGCACAGATCCGTTGGATTTATTCATCCCGCCCCGAAAGCTAGAATATCCGCACAGAATGTCCGCGTCGTATGTCTTGGCTAGCTGATTCCCAAGTTTTTCCAATTGAATCGCGGCCTCTACGTTACCTCGTCCACAGCAGCTGCACACATTCTCCGAAAATTGCAACGCGGCCTTGTTTGCCCTTCACAGCCTCCGCGGCGGTCACGATGCCACCGCCGAGGAGTTTGAAAAACCGAACCGGATCAGGCACGCCATTGAGCAGCAGTGCCGAGAGCGTGTCGGCCGCATGCAACGCCCTATCGGCTCCGCTCTATCGCGGCACCGCTATCCGAGCCGAACGCCAGCAATCTGGGGCACTGTCCATGAATGAGACGAAGGGTGCATTGCTGCTGGGCATCGCATGAGGCGGACTGCGAGGCAGGAGTAGTTGTTCATTCAGCAAGGGATACCCGCTACTCTTCGGTGCCATGACTTGCTTTTCCTGGCTGGCTTACAATTCGATTGAGGTATACGTGTCATGCCGGAGCCAATGGAATCCAAACCGGACCCTGACCTGGGAGAAGCGGCCAAGCAGGTGGAAGGAGCGCATGCCCTGCTGAAGGTTCTAGAGAAGAAGATCGGAGAGCACCCAGAGCTTGGGCAGGTCATTCATAAGCTGGAGGTGGCGCTCAACATCCTGGGAGTCAAGACGGGTGCCATGCTTTGAAGGGTGATCTGCTTTGCTGGGCTTGCCCCAAGATTAGCAGAGGGCAGCCCGGCACCGACCATCAGGGTAGTCGCCCTCTGCTGGAACGCAGCGTCTGTGCGGAGCTCAAGGCACGCACGAATCTTTACCATCCGCAGATCTTCCAGCGCGGCCAAAAGGTGGATTCGCCCGACTTTGGGAAAATCACGGCGACGTTGAACAATCCGCGCTTGATTCAGTTTCGTTCAAGTTGAGCTTCTGAATCAGCTCGATCACCAGTCTGACGGGGGCCACCGCTTCAGCTTTAACGGCACGGCGGCTGCTGTCGAGTAGGTCCGAGATCACCACCCGCGGAACTGGGCAACTCTTGCTTCTGGTTAGGGTTCCCAGGGAGGCTTGAGAGCCTTCCCGGTTGGCTTGCTAAAAGCCGTGATCGTCCATTCCCAGGCTCGCCGGAGGTCGTCCGGATGCTGGAACACATACGTAAAGAAGCTTCGGCTGTCAAAGGGCAAGCCGCCAAATTCGCGATAAGCAGAAGGAAGGGGTGGCCCGTCTGCGCTACCGGCCACAGCGATATGCGCGGGCAGGTGCACCGCATACATGCTCCCACCGGCTAGGGGCTGGTGCTGATACTGCATCAGCCAGGCGCAGTTATGCCCGTCCAGGATATTGTTAGCCGAGAGTGCGACCCACTGTCCTTCATCCTCTGGTGCAGGCTTCTGGCAATTCCAGGGTCGCGCCTGTGGCACCGCCACAGTAGGATCGGAAAACCCATACTCGTCCAGCCCAATTCGCTGTAGGCGATTTTGCTCTGCAAAGCGCTTCACTTCCGGGAGCGACTGGTTCCAATCCACATTCGAATCGTTGACCAGGGTGTAGGCTGGACGTCTCAGGCTCAAAGCGTTAACGTACGGAAAATAGTAGGGATAGGCGCGCACCGCCGTGAATAGACAAAGGGCCGCCAGTGCGGCAATCGTCGCTCCTTCCAGCCTGACCCCGAAGGACGTCCGACCACATAGTTGCCTTAACACGCGAGGCAGCGGCGCGAGCATCAGGATCAACAGTACCAACGGCACTGAGAAGTGGCGGATGCTGATATCGAGTGGGCTCAGCAAGCATACGCCAATAAACACCAGGAAGCTGACCCAGAGAACACGCCAATGCACTGCCAGCTGTGCGGGGATCACGGCTACGCTGGTTTCACCCCGCGCTTTCCTAGTTATGCCTGCCGCCCCTGCCAGGAGCAGCAAGCACAGATACCCCAAGGACGATTTCAGAGCAAACACAATCGGGAAGTAGAACCAAACAGAGTGTGGATACGAACGACCAAGGATGAACGTGGGGCGTCTTCCTAAGAGCACGACGAAGACCACTCCGCGCAGGTACAGCAAAGGAGGCATGAGAAGGCGACGCAGGAGGAGAGCCAGGGAACCATCCCCGATCCGGTAGAGCGCGTTGGTCGGCTGATGCCAGGAGAAGACGAAGTAAAAGGCATACACCGCTGCCGCCGCGTACAGAACGCCTTTGAGCGTTGCCCGCCAACGCGCCCCCAGCCACTCCCGCAGCTCGGGCTCATTCCTAGGCTGCTCGGCAACGCCACGCCAGCGCAGGCTCAGTCGGAACGCCACGAAGGCAACAAAGAGAACGCCTGCTGTGAACTTCGATAGCAACGCCCCGGCCAGGCTCAGGCCAAACATCACGGCATGCTTCCGGTTTGGTTCTTGCCACACGTCGGCAAATGTCCACAGCACAAGCAGAGAAAACAGCGTCACCGCCAGGTCGGTGTGCACAAGTGGACCAAAGGTGAGGAACGTAGGCGTGCTGACGTAAACGCTTAGGCAGAGCAGGCCGCTCCACACGCCTCCCAGGCGCCGTGCATATCCGTACATCACGCCTCCCAGAACCAACGTCAGCAGCAGCATAGGCAACCTAGCCCAGGCGAGCGTAGTCTTAGGCTCATTCCACTTCTCCAGCAGCCATTCTCCGAATACCCACTGCCCGATGAACGCTGGGAAAAATTCTTCGCTGAACGTCCACGAAATGTGCTGGTAGTCGGCGCGAACTCCGTGCAAAACCAAGGGAAGTGCTGCCAGTACCTTGGCAAGGGGCGGGTGCTCGGGATTCATCCGCAGATCCAGCTTTTGCAGATAGCTAACCCCTGCGCCGATGTGCGCCACTTCGTCAACCGTGACGGACTCATCGAGCGCCGCGCCGCCTGCCAGCACGGCCATCAACGTCAACAACAGGCCAGCCAAAAGCGTGCCGAAAATGCCCCGAGCTTTTTCAGCGGTATTCATTCACTTGGGTCTAGAATCAGGGCCTTTGAACACACCACGGTCCGCAATCATAAACCCATTCCGTGCGGCGAATTTGAACCTGTATTGTCTACCTGTGTTTACCCACGCCCTCGAGTCCAAGAAGGTCCCTACGCTAGCGATCGGCCGCGCCACGCAATTGTGTGCTCGGAGTCAAGCCCAGTATCTGCGCAGCAACACGTGGAAATAGCGACCAGCAAAGACCTGGCCACTCGACAACTGCATTTCTTTTTTTCGAGAGCCCTCCCGGACACTGATTGGTAGAGAACATTTGTCACAAGTGTAGATTGGTTCTGGTCAGGTTCGAACGCGGTGGCCATCCTAGAATTAAAGGGTGCCGCCGCTTAGCTTCTCCCAGAGCACCAGCGGATGACTCCGGCAATAGCAATTTAGGTGTAAGTCCCAAATCTGGTTAACCGAAGGTCTGGGTACACGGCGACCGACTCCCGTCGTACATCGCGTAGGCTCCGGCAACTTCAATCCGCCCTGCCCCCAGTTCAGGTTCCAATTGTGCGCGCGCTTCCGACGAAACGAGCGTTGGCGGTCGCCTCGGCACGCTCCAAACGGCAAGCCATGGAGTGGTCTGAACGGAAATCGGAATGCACAACGCCTCTCGAATCCTCGGGTGTACTTACTAGAATCGCTGCTATTTCTCTATCCGCGAAGCCTCCACTACGTGGCCTCCGGCTGAGGATCATCGTCCGGTCCGGAAAGAAAGAAGACCGTAATCTCCTCGTATGGCACATCACCAATATTGACCGCTCGGTGAACCGGATCGCTCGGCTCGCTCCAATCGACTTGCCCGGTTTCGACCCTTACCTGCTTAGCCGAGCGCGGGTTACGAAATTCAATCGAGAGAAGCTTTCCGCTTAGAACAACGGATACCCGATGGAAAGGATCGCGATGCCATTTGGTGGCTTCTCCCGGAGCGAGAACCTGGCGCCGAACAAGAATTGATCCTCTGTGGTGCAGCGTTTCATCACTCATAGCTCTCCGTGTAATGGATCGCCGGGCCACAAGATCTCGGACGGCACTCCAGTCCGTCGAAATCGCACGATTCCCAACAGCTCTAGCCCGTGCGGGCTCTGGCTTTGCCCTTTCTTCACTGGAAGCCCAAAGACTCATAGAGCCTTCGGCCCTCCGCGCTAGCATGCAGGATCACCAAACCGATTTCACTGACTTTGCATCAATAGAGCGCGGCTTCGATGAGCCAGCGAGCCAAGCCGCGCCGCCGAAATGGAGGCTCGGTATGAACATTCAGATTGTTGCCGCGAGGTGTACTGGAGCCCAGCATGTGTGCTGGCCAGTCCATCAGCCAAAGCCCGGCCCCGGCAACGACGAAGTCGCTCTCGGTCACGGCCAGCCACCCCACATAGTCGCCTGATTCGAGCTTCGCCTTGACCCAGGGTAGGAACTTTTCCGTCATGGAGTCCAAAGCTACTTCATCTTCATAGCCCATCTCGCGAAACATCGAGCGGCGATGTCCGGCGATCGTCTTGGCATCCTCCAGAGTGGCTCGCCGCAGCGTGATCCTTTCCATGATCTCCGTATTTACACCCTTGTTGCAGGTCGCACGGTCACACGGTTTCACATTGTCACCTCTCGGAACACGAGCAGCAAGAGCCAATGCGTGACCCGGTCAGACTGCTGATAAACTCGCCCAGATTTTCAATCTCAGCGAATCGGGCGTGAAGGGACTCCGTCGCGATGCCCTCGTCGCGTCTTTCGGGATACGCCGGGATCGCGAAAAAAGCGCTGCGGCACGCCAGGCATTAAGCCGGGGAATGTCAGGAGATGGGTTGATGTAGCGTTACGATTGGTTTCGCTGCAGATGGCAGTCGAAGGGACACACGCTCGCGCAGACCCACCGTATACCTCGGGCGATGCAGCCTGGTAGCAAAGGCTCGAGAACAAGAAAGGCTGTGCCGCTGAGAAGACCGAGAGCATAGGCCATGCCTCGGCGAGATGGGGTGCGAGGGAGGCCGGGGGAATCATCGGCAGATGGCTGCCGGACCAGTGCGACCGGCTACCGAGCGACCGACTGCCGGCTCGCAGGAAGGCAGCAGAGCGCCTCCAGAGACTCCTGGACAAACAGTAGCCATACGTGACCACTCATTCCTCCTACTGCTGTGAGTGGGCGGTTGCAGCGCGGCTCTCAGACCGTGGAACCGAGAAATCCCACACCGAATAGAAGATCGTCTGCTCGGCGGTGAGGCCGGCGCCGGCGGATGCTGCAGTCTTTTGCGATTTGACAGGATGCAGAACAACGCCATACTCGCCAGGGGCGAGCGGCCCTGCCGCTTCAACCAGGACATGCCCGCGTCCGAGGGAAGTGGTCTTGATTTCCGTCCTGTCCTCGGTGATGGCGGACCGCTTTTCGTTGCCGCGCTTGTCGATTTTTTCCTTGGTAGCGCCAACCAGACGCCAATTGTCCTTGGTCTGGGTTAACTTCACCAAGGCGGGCTCGTAGGCGTCCGGGTCGAGACCAACGATGTCACCGAATTCAATTTCGAACTTGGGCGTAGTCGGGGCCATGGCAAATGCCGAGTGCGTCCCAGGAAGCGCCCACACATAAGTCGTTGTGGGACTACTGGAGTGGTGAGATAGGCTCCCACTGATCAGTCCAGTGGCAAGGGACATGGCGGGCCCGGCAAACATCGCACCCGGGCCAGCCAGCATTGGTGCGAAGCGCAGGGCTCCGCCTCCAAGGCCGCCGAGCATGGCGAGACTGGACAGCCCGCCTAAGCCACCAATACCGCCCATTCCACCCATGGTCCCGCGCATGGCCATGCTGGCCACCGATGCCATCGAACCCATGCTCGGGCCCATCCCCATGCCATACCCGCCAGTTCCGCCCTTGGTTTCTGACTTGGCAATCTGGGCCATGGAGGGCTTCACCAGTTCCTTCTTCTCACCCAGAACCAGCGTGACCTTTGGCAATTGACCGGGATCCAGGCTCGGTGGAGGCGTAGGTGTGGGAGGGTGGAGGCCAGCGCCGGGAAGTAGACCCATGCTTCCCATAGCTCCGCCCCGTGGCGCGGCCGCCAGCCGCGCTAGGACCTGCGGGGACATGGCGCCTGCGGTTATCATCTGCATGGCCATGGCTTGTGCAGCCATCGGCTGCCCTGCCAAGGGATTCATCGCCATGGGACTCATGGCCGCTCCTTGCGGAAGGGGGGACTGCGACGGCGCCGGGGTCTGGGGTGGCAGCCCGCGCTCAGGTGAGGATGGAGCCGGCGCAGTAGGCGGGGGATTGTGTTTCCTGGTTTTCGCCGCCAGCATGGCCTGGATGATCTCGTCCGCTACACCGGCCTTCTTCAGCGCCAGCAAGCTGCTGGCGGATACGTCAAAGTTAACGTCGTTGGCATCGATGGCGCTTAAGACCAGGCTTTGGTCGAGACCGCCATTCACCATAGCCACCACATCATCGTTGGTGAGCAGGGTCTTGGGTTTGTCTTGCGCGTCGAGACTTGCCATGCCCACCACGAGGAACGCGATCAAAATTTTCCTTTGCAGCGCCATACCTACCTCCTCATTGCAACTCCCTGGGACCGACCCCGCCAACGCTCTACGGACTCACCAAGAAATCCCGACAGAAAGTGAAGATAGGTTCCCCTCGCCTCAATGTGCGTCTTATTGCGCCACCTCAAAGGACCAGATTGAGTTGAACACCAGGCCGTCTCCCGTGTTCTGACTGATACTGCTGCCGGCGAACTTTTTGTCCTTGTTGACCGGACGCAAGGCCACGCCGTACTCGCCGGGGGCCAGGGCCGAACCGGCCTGCAACTGATAACTACCTGCGGACACCTTGGTCGCCTGGGCGGACACACGTTCTTCCACGAAGGAGGAATACATCCCCCAGTCGGCAGTCGTGGCTTGCAGGGCGTCCTGCCTGGCCTCGGTAGCGCCGACCAGACGGAAGTTGCTCGAGGTAGCCTCCAGTTTCAGCAGTACCGGTTCGTATTCGTCGGCGTTGATCCCGGGAATACCCTCGTAGTGCACCTCGAAGATGGGCTGAACCACATGAATCACCGTTTCAGATTTCTGGCCGGGGATGGCCCAGACATCGGTGACCGTCTGCTTGTGATGCGAAGCAAACAGGTTGCCCGCCATCATGGCTCCGCTGAGCATCGGATTGGCCATCATGGCCGTGCTTGCCAGTTTGGCGCCGCCTTTCATCATTCCGGCCGAGGCCAGACTCTGGGTGATTCCGCTCATTGCCTGGCTGAGGCTGCCGTCGGAGGCCAAGGCACCCAGGGTGGAAACCTTGGCTTTGGTCTGCACGATCTGGGTACGGGCGGCAGGCAGCGCCTGCTTCTGCGGGCCTTCGACGATCAGGATCGAGGGCTGGCCGGCGGTGACTTGCGGCGTGGTGATAGGTGCGGGCGGAGCCGCCGCCTTGGCGGCGGCCGCGGCATCTTCGGCCGCCTTGTGCTTGCCGGCAGCGTTAATCACTGCATCCATGATCTTGGGGGAGACGCCACTCTTTTTCAGCTGCAGTAACCCGGTTGCGGAGATGTCAAAATTGGTGTCCTGGGACTGAATGGCGCTTATGACGGTGCTTTCGCCCAGGCCTCCCTTAAACATGGCCACCACATCATCGTTGGTCAGCGGTTTGGGTCCGTTCTGCGCAACCCCCAGCGCAGTCAGCACCGTGGCGAACATCGTGGCGAGCAAGTATTTTCTGAACATGGGAATCCTCCTTGAATTCTGACCTGGGCGTCGCCCCCTCGAAATGGAGGACCTGGTCGCGGGGGCCATGCGCTCTTGCTATTTCCAAAAGCAAACACTGTGCCAGCCAGGCAGATTTTTCATGCTAAGAGCGCTAGATTCCTGAAAGTCCCTGCCGGGAAAGGAATTAGAGTCACCGCGTAAGGCTGCGCGGAAGACGGCTGGGTGACAGATCTCCGCAGAGATTAGTATCCAATCGGCTTCTGGCGTTAGCTGTCGGGTTAATGGCGGTTGTCCAAGCGAGCCGCGGGATAGCGCCCGGACCCCGTCGCCGTGCTGCCCCCTTCGTTTGCTTGGTCCTCGTCATCCAGTACTTTCGGCGAGAACCGGGGGATCTCTCCACGTCGACAATGGCTGCAGCGTGTGCCGGCCGAACTGTAGCCTTGAAAGCTCGCACCTCCGCCGACGTCGCCCCCATTCCACGGCGTTGGAGGCGCTGGCTGAACTGGTGGACGCTCGTTCCGATGCCTGAGTGCTAGCCGAGCGCATTCAGCACTAGCCTTATTCGGTGGGGCCTGGCGGAAGAGCGGCAGCCGAGTAAAAGCCAGAAATGCCTGCGCTGGCCAGAATATGTCCCTCCCTTCCCGCCTTCAGCAGGGAGTGATCCGTCGGGAAGTGGCGGGACATGTGGCGGGTTGTCTCGGGAGCGATGTTGTACATCCCCCAGTGGGTAAAAGCAGCGGTGACATCGTAGGCGATCACGACGAAACTGCGGGTGCGACGCGGGGCATGCGACCAGGACAGCTCAGGGGATTGGTTTCCCCCGGGGCTGCCATCGAGGGTGCAGGCATTGAGGTTGGGATTGGAAGGTGAAGGACGGTTGCCAATCATCGTCAGAGGCAGAGTTGATCCGTTCTCGAAGGTCGTGCTGGTCAGCCGGAAACGGCTGTCATAGTCATGTCTGTTTTGGGCACTCGCCCTGCTCAGCCCTCCTGGGATCAGACAGAGCATGAGCCCCAAAACCTGTCAGTAGCGGGAGCAATGACGGGGCGCGTCAACGCATGCGGTGCGACCGTAGCGCCGAGCTGGGTATTTCGAGGCCCATACACTTTCTCAATGAAGATGGTTTTGCGGAAGCATGACGGTGTCCGTCAGACGCACCTATCCCCAGAACAATTCCTCTCCTCTCGGTCATCCTTCGAAAGGTAGTGTCCGACTGGCTCTTCCCTACTTTGTAGAAACCGTGAGTATCAATACGGCCAGGACTGCCAGAACAAAGCTTGCCACGAAGGAGAGCAGAGGGTAGAGGTCATGTTCACCGAGGTGGCTGTGGCCCGATTTCCGGAAATGTACCCAGCCCTTCATCTTCAACCTCCCGCACCCTGGGGCGCAGACCGCTCTCGATCTTTGGCCCACTTCAACCTGAATTTTTCGCCGGTCGCGCTCTTCGATCCGTGAGGTCCGTCACCGTTGGGTGTGACAGTCCCATCCCGTGAGTCTTCATCAAGGAACGGAGGTGCGTTTTCTGCGATAATGGAAATGAGTTCACCGGGTCCATCCCGGCGCAAACAACGGTTTTTCCCTATGTTGTCTTGCGCCCGTTACCACGAGGAGGATCATCATGCCCCTCGACTCTCTGGAATTCCGGCAACCCCTTCAGCGATTGTTGGCAGCGCTCATCGTGATCCTGGTTTCGCTCTGCGTTTTTGGTTTCTATCTTGGACTGCAGGCGGAAAGGCAGGCTCGCCAGATGAACGGTGCCTATCTTCGGACCATTACCCGTTCCGCAGCGGCAACCGCCGTTGAGTTTGTCGGTCAGCGCGTGAGGGAGGTAAGTGCTGTCGCGAATGACCCCAGCCTCATTCACGCCGTTGCCGAGGCAAATCGTCCCTACGAACACATGAGCGAGTCTGAGATTCGAACCAAGGCGGAACGAATCAACAGCAACTGGAATAGCCCGGAATCCGATCCGCTGTTGACCCGCATCCTGACCTCGGATTTGTCTCGCTGGCTGCGTCGTTGCCGAGAGCTGAACCCACGGCTGCTGAAGATCACAGTGGCAGATGAAACCGGGGCGACGGTGGCGGCGACCGACAAGCCCGTGCGCTATTTTCAGCCCGAAGCAGACTATTGGCAGGCTATCTCTTCCCGCGGCCAGGGCTCGGTCTACCTCTCAGACTTGCGCTACGACGAACTGAGCCGCTCTAACTACATCAGCGTTGCGTTCCCAGTACTGCAAGAAGGCTCGGGCCGCTTCATCGGTGCGGTTACGGTCCTGATCGATGTAGCACCGCTGTTCGCATACCTGAACCAGCAACAGATCGCCCGTACCGGGCGAGTTTTTCTGGTCAGGGACGACGGCACGGTTGTCAACTCTCCCGGGGTCAGCCCCTCCCTGAGAGTAAAGTCAACCGAATATGCCGCTATCAGCGATGCGCTGGGCACCTTGCAGGGACGCGAGGCAGGCTACTTGGACGCCAGGTTACCCGACGGCGAGACCTACGTCATCGGCTTCGCAGACACAGGACTGAAGCAGTCGTATCCGAATCTTGGCTGGATCGTAGTGGCTACCCAAGAGGAGCGGGAGGCTCTAGGTCCAATTCTCAACATGGCACATTTCGCGCTTTTTGTGATGATTCTTGGGTTGCTGATGTTGACCGTGTTGGCGGCATACGTGTTCGTGGAGCGGAAGCCGGAGTTGTCCGATCTCGGAACGCCGGGTGATGAAAAGACGCGACGAGCCGCCGCGTGAGAAGGAGACCGGCCGCAGGCAGTGAGGGCGATCGGGGCAGCCCACGCTCTCACACCAGCCTGAGTTCGGCACGGCACAATGCGCCGTGGCCAAGCGGAGCTCTCATTCCACCGTGACCGTGTAGTTGACTTCCTCCCAGCGCCCGTCAGCATCCCAACGAAACGTGAAGACCACGGGTTGAGCGACCGGCATCCTGTCGGTAGGTAGATCTACGAAGTGCATACCCAAACCCGTGTCACGAGTATGTGTATCGAAGGAAGTTTTCCACTCGTCCGTGCTCCAGTGAACAACGGCAGGGGATGGCAGCGCGATGCGCAGGGTTTTGCCGCAAGGCAGAGAATGAACTTTGTTATGGAGAATCCAAAGGAAGTGCTGGCACCGGACCTTGTCGATCAGGTAGCGCTTGACCGTTTGGGGAGGCTGATCGAAGATGCGGCCATCGCGCAGAGAGCGGCGCAGCTTGATGTATTCCGCGTGCGCCCAAACGAGGGGGCAGGCCGAGCCGCTAGGCTTGCCCGCGAAGAGTTCACGGTCCGGAATATCCGGACCATCCCAGACCTGTTCCGGAAGGAGGCGGCTTGCGCCCGCAGGTGAGCTTTCCATCACATCGAGGAGCGCCTCGGCAAGTTGGCGACGGCCGGCCGCGATCTCGTAGTGCGCGCGTTCTCCGGCAAGCAACGGCCAGGGGCGCCCAACCCCAGTGCCGTCATAGGGGCTGCCATCTTCGTGCTCGCCGTAGCCGTCTCCGTTGTAGCGATACCAACAGGGGCCCTGCGGCAGCTGGCTGCACAATAAAGCGTCGATCACCTTCACGGTATTGACAATACGGGGATCATCCGCCGCCCGTAAACCAAAGCGAACGAGAGCGAGGCAATCAGGGCTGATCACGTGGGAAGCCGGTTCGGAACTCTGCTCCGGCAAGCGGTTCTTAATGGGCACAAAACCCTGCAGGGGCGATGCGGCGCCATCAGCTTCAGGGGCAATGCGCACGTAGTAGCCTTCCACCCCGACCTGGCGGGCCAGATCGCCATCCATGGCGTAAGCCCAACGCTCGATGTTGTCGTTCCACGAATCTGCGATTTCCCGCAGGTAGGCGGCCGCAGCCGGCTCGCCCACCACCTCGGCGATGTCAGCAGCGGCCAGCAGCGCAGAGATTTCCACGGCGAGCGTGAAGGGCGAATAGCCACCGTCCTCTTCCCAGCGATCCTGCTGAGTAACCGGGCCGTTGCGCAGGATGAAGCTCGCGGCGTCACGCACCATGGGCCACCACCGCTGCAGATCACCGAGGTCGTCGCCAGCCTCGCGACGCAACAGGTCAAGCAAAAGGATGGGAAAGGCGGTTTCGTCCATTTGGATACCACTCCAATAGGGGCGTCCATCCAACCACAAGTTCTGTGCCCAATGACCGTCACTCTCTTGGGTGGATTCCAGATAGCGGAGAACGCGTAGTGCGTCCACGATCGCTCCCCCAGCGACCAAAGCGCCTGCAGTTTCGACCAGGTCACGCGGCCAAACCAGGTGATACCCGCCCAGATCCTCGTCTCCTTTGTTGAATCCCCAAGGAATGGAGAGGCTGGCGATAATGCCGCCGACGAAGTCCTTGGACTCATGGGCGCGAAGAACGGCCATGCTGGTGCGATAGAGGTCAACCTTGCGGGTGGGTTGGTCCAGGGGAAGCAAGGTTTCCTGCCAGTTCTTCCATTGACGGACAAAATGCTCGCGAACCTGGTCGGAATCTTCGAGCAGCGTGGAGCGTACTTGTTGGCCAGCCTCCCAGCTGTTGCGCCCGAACCCGAGGGCAAGGAGAAACTCGCCGCCACAGGCTTCCAGATCGATTTCTCCGGTTAGCGCAACGTTGCCGTTTTCCGCGCGTGTGTAATTCCACGTAATGCGGAAGTTCCTCGACAGATCCTGCCAGCCATCGGAATAGCCCACATAACCCACCGCACGAGCGCGCCATCGAGGAGAGCAGGCGAATGCCAAAGTGACGTGTTCCCGCTGCGCAAACAGCATGGGATGGCTCTTGTAGTCACCGGCCCAGCCAGTGTTGCCGTCTCCGAAGTTGGCGAGGTGCGGCGCCAGCAGTGCGTAGCAGCGGTAATCGGCGAGCTTCCCGCGAAGGGCCTCAAAACGGATGCGCTGCAGCACCACGTTGCGGTACGGATCGCTGAAGACTTCCTTGCGAATCCGGTAGCGGCCGTCAAGGCTGGTGTTGGTCAGGAGATAGCAAGGGACGCCTCTTTCCAATGGCACATTGTCAAAGGAGCAGTGTCGTTTTTCCTCCGAGAAATAGCCGACGCCATCGGTGATGATGAGGCCGAGATCGCGGGTGCAGGCCTGATCGACGCGCGGGAAATACACCTCATTCAGGATTCCGTGGCTCAGGGTGTACCAGACCCGGCTGTGGGGATTGAGGGCGGTTCCGACACCCGATTTGGCGCTCGAGGTCCACCGCGGAGGAATGCCTGGGCTGCCCGGCGCAGAGCGGTCGTTCGATTCACTCAACGGACGAGGTTCCTTGCCTAAGAGTGTGGCAGATTTGAGGGAGGCATTGCAAAAGGCTAAGCCCTTTCTGGCAATCCTTGTCGGACCCGAAAATAGAGGCGGGCAGCGTCGGAGCGGCTCAATCGGGCGCGGAGGGCCCAAGTAGGTCTTGGATCATACCAGCCAGAAACCCTTGTTGACCCCAGCGGCGGGCAAGGAAGTATTCGTTAATGGGACGGTCATCCTGAAGGGCTGGCGCTTCGGGGTCCATCTGGATGATGTTGGCGAGTGGAACCTCACTGTCCAGAATGAACTGAAACTGCCGTTCCGGCGTGGATTCCGGTCCCCACTCCATCAGATCGCGGACAGCATCCGCGGGCAGGCGAGCCGCCAACTGAGGGGCCGAGGTATCTGGAATGGCGCTCATACTAGCCAGGAAGTGATATCCAAAGTGTTCAAAGGACCGGAAAACGCGCACGTGCGGAAATGAGCGCTGCAGCGCACGCGCCACCGCGGCAGTGGTCGCAGAATCGCCACCCGGGAACCATTGTTGCAGAATGCCCCCCGGGCGAAGATGCGGCTTAGCCAGAGCGTAGAATTCCGTGGAGTAGAGCAGGCTCGAGCCGGCGGCCTCGGGCGGAGGCGGAGGATCGAGAAGAATCACGTCATAGTGTTCGGGAGAGCGTTTCAGGTAGGAACGCCCGTCATCGATGATGATGCGGGAGAGGGGAGAAGCTTCCAGCTTGGGCGCGTCGGAGTGATAGTAGGAGAACAGTCTCGGGACGCTGGGAACCAACTCCACGGCCGAAGAGTGCACATGCCAGGAGAGGGCCGAGCGATGGCTCGTGCCCATGCCGAAGCAAATGACAAGGACGTTTTCAGGGGGGCGCGACAGGAAGGCCAACGGCAGGTGAGCCATCATCTTTGTGATGGGGGTCAGGCCAGTCATGCCCACGCCATTCACCAGCAGTTGTCTGTCAAAGCCCGAACCAGAAGCGATCACGGTGGCGGTGCTGTCGCGCAGAACCTTGCCACCCGGAAACTGCTCTTCGAAGGTGCCCGCGAACACAGCAACCCCGACCGAACCGACGACCAGGACGGCGGTCGCAGCCCGGAGGCCAAATGAGGCCTGGCGAAACCGGGGCAGTCCTGCCACGCCTCCGGCAAGGAACCAAGGAATGCCAAACAGGCAGAGCGAGAGTTTTTCTCCGAAGCTGGGAAGCAGCAGGAAACCGGAAATCAGAGGGCCCAGAACGCAGCCGATAATATTGATCGCATAGGCACCTCCGGCCCGGTCCGGATCACCCCAGGAGTAGTGGTCTACCAACATCGGGGTCACGAAGCCGACGAGGCACGAGAGCGGTGCAACTCCGACTATGACGCGGAACAGCACCGGCAGTTGCAGTTCGGGATCGGAACTCACCAGCGGTAGGACTGCTGAGAAAGCCAAGCCCAACCACCACAGCCAGCGGTCTGTTTCGCGGCCGGGGCCCCTGCGGCGATACAGCCAGGAACCGGTGTAAGTAGCCAGGAGATACAGGACCAGGATGGCGGCAAAGGCGTAAACCACGGTGCCCAACCAAGGCGTGTACAGCCTGATCCAGACGACCTCAGCGCCCATGCTGGTGAACCCAGTGCCAAACAGGACCCAGAGGATTCTTTGCCGGCTGCCCCCGTTCACGGACAGGCTCCGGGGTGCGGGTTCCGCAACGGGTTGGTCCTGACTCGGACGCGCTCTGCCGAGTGTCAGCGCGAAGGCCGCTGAAGCCAGCAGGAAGTTCAGGGTGGCGCCGACATAGAGGGTGCGGTGAAAACCCAGCCACTCGATCAACGCCAGCGGGATGCTGGCTCCGGCCACCCCTCCCAGCACGTTCGCCAGATAAAGGTAGCTGAAGGAGCGGCTCGAATCCGACCCGAGTGTCCTCCGGATGGCGAACATCGCGAAGGGGAACGTGGCTCCCATGCAGGCACACCAGGGCACCAGGATCAGGGCACCCAGGACACCCGCAGCCAAGTAGTAGCCCGAAGACGAGGTTGCGATCTGGCTGTTGGTTCGTTGAAGCAGCTCCCTGGCCCCCGCCAGCTCCAAGGGCACGGTGACGGCGGCGATACCAATCAACAGTTCGGTCAGGGCGTACAAGCGCAACGGAGGAAAATGGATGCGGGCTTCGTATTTGCGGACCAGGGACCCCGAACCCCAGCAGCCCAAGCCCAGGCCGGTCATGAAGGCCGAGAGCACGAGCGAAACCATGGCGGTGGTCACGCCAAAATGCGCCATAGCCGAGCGGAGCCAGATCAGTTCGTAAAGGATGCTGCAGAAGCCAGAGACAAAAAAGAAAACAAAATACCAAGCCATTTGGGTAGTTGGATTGAGTTAGCCAGTGTATCGCCGCGAAGGTGGAGCGGACAAGCTGGGGCGAGCGTGGCAAGTGAGACGCCCGGTCGGGGCGAATCTCCTCCGCTCGGTGAACAAGGCCCCTCCTTCCAGCGATCAGCAACGATCCGCCCCGGCGGCCCCACGGCAAGGTTTTTCCCATCTGCGTTCTTGGTTATCTTTTACCAAGACGCGAGTCTGAGCGTGAGCTCCATTCAAGAAGTCGGTGCGGTCCGCCGCTGTTGAGCAACCTGGTTGCGCATTGGGCTGAGGTTGAGTCTGCGTGATGTAGTACGTCGCCATGAGAGGTAAGATCGTCTTACCATGCAAACCAAGTTTCTACCAAGGGGCAGGTGGTTCTTCCCGGGCCTCTTCGCCGTCGCCTCGGCATTCGCGCCGGCGACCTGTTCGATGCCAGCATCGAGGCAGGGCGTATTGTACTGGCGCCCAGTAAGAAGCGCCGTCGAAAGGGGAAGATTGTGACCGATCCGATCACTCGACTTCGTGTTCTTAGCGCAGGTTCTGATGCGCTCGTGTTGAGCAGCAAAGATGTTGAAGAGATCTGACTGGCTTCCCATGACCTACCTGCCCGGCGTTTGGACCGCTCTGAAGTTCGGCCTTCAAACCACGCATAGAGAGGAAAGTACTTTTTTCCCCCACCATGGTGACCGGGGTCTTGCGGCCACTATCGACCTGAACGCGGAGCAAGAACCCTTGTCAAAGGGAATTTGCGGACAAGAACCAGAGCGCCGACTTTCAGGATAGTGTCTAAACTAGCCTGGGGAGATGAGCCATGGACGCCAGAGAATTTCGAGAAGTGGGACACAGGGTTGTGGACTTCCTAGCTGAGTATCTCGATCATATCGAGGAAAATCGTGTTTTTCCCCAGGTGGAGCCGCACACTGTGAATGAGCTCTTCGCGGAGCCCCTGCCTCAGTCTCCGAGCTCATCCTGGAGTGTTCTGAACGAACTCGAAAACAAACTGCTCCCTTACTGCACACATGTAGGTCATCCTGGGTACATGGGGTTAATTACGCCGTCGCCCAACCCAATTGGCGTCATCGCTGACTTCATCTGCTCGGCCATTAATCAGAACGTGGGAGCCTATTCCATCGGACCATCCGCGGTGGCGATGGAGCGCCGGGTCGTACGCTGGCTCACGGATCTTTGTGGCTACGATGCCCACGCAGGAGGCAATCTCACAAGCGGCGGGATGATGGCCAACTTTATCGGACTGAAGGTCGGGCGTGACGCGGTAACGCGCGACGTCGCGCAACACAACGGCATCCACGATCACTGGGCGGTGTACGCCTCGGAGGAGCGACACGTTTCCGTCGATAAGGCAGTCGATTGCGTCGGTCTCGGGCGAAACGCGCTGCGTGCGCTGCCGACGGACACGAATTTTCAGGTGCAGCTCGACGCGCTGGAAGAGGCTATTGCACGGGATAAGAAAAGCGGTATTCGCCCGATGTGCATTGTGGGCGTGTTTGGCACCACGAACACTGGAGCCGTCGATGACATCCGTGAACTGCGGCGCATCGCGGACCGCGAAGGCATGTGGCTGCATGTCGATGCAGCGTATGGCGGCGGCATGTTGCTCTCGCACCGGTGGCCCATGCGAGATCGCGGGCTCGAACTAGCCGACTCGATCACCATCGATCCTCACAAGTGGTTCTATGCTCCGCTCGATGCCGGTGCCGTGCTGGTTCGAAACGAGGCGCGGCTCACCGCGTCCTTTGGAATCAAGCCTTCGTACTTGACGGACGAACTCGATCAGGCCAACGAGCGTTATCAATATTATGTTCACGGCTTCGAGCAGTCGCGGCGCTTTCGCAGCCTCAAAGTTTGGATGAGTTTTAAGCGGTACGGTACGTGCCAGATTGGCGAGTGGATCGACAACAACGTAAGCCAGGCGAAACATCTGTGGACTCTCGCCGACAAGGACCCCGAGTTCGAGCCAGCGAGCAACCCCCCGATGTCGGCCATCTGCATCCGTTTCAAGTGTGCTAGGGATGAACGGACATCGAAGGAATTGCATGCGGAAGTTGCCCGGCGAGTGGAGCAGAGCGGGCGCTTCTGGGTGTCGACAACGGAACTCAAAGGCAAGGTCTGGTTTCGCATTAACCCGGTGAACTTTCGGACTCGCGAAAAACACATGGAGGAGCTGTTTCGCTTGCTCCAGCAGGAGTGTCGTGCAGTCTTGCTAGGGCAAGGGGCGGCCGACCGTTGATTGATGGGATTTCCACCGAGCCGATGCACGCTGCTCGTTGATTTCACTCGGCATGTATCTCCTCCAGCCTTGCCCGCTGAAGCAGCGTCGTGAAGCAAGGGGTCGGCGGTCACGGATATTTGGACGATGGTCAACCGCCGGGCGACTTGAGATAGGAACCCTGACAGGTTTACCTGCTTGTCTTCTCGGGCAAGCCGGATAGCGCGCAGGCTACGCCTGAAGGAACCTTACGAGCATGCGGAGCGAGCTTGGGAGGCTTGCGGCCGTGCCGCGTCGCGCCCAGCACGGGCACGTACGTTAGTTGCTCGCCAGACTGAACGCAACGCAACATGAGCCCACCTCGGCTCATGTCTCCCCGGCCGACAAATTCAGCGGGAAATACCAGCCGTCTGCCGAAGACAGCCACCAGGGGATCCACGTATTTCGCGGTAGCAATACTGCCCAGAAGAACGATCTGACAGCACGTACCGGAGATTTCCGCGAGGCTTTGTGCGTCACGATCCAGGGGAGTTCTGTAACGGGCGTCCGCAGGATCCAGATTGCCTGAAGAAATTTCACGCAAGCGTTCCAACGTGATGAGAGTGTCCGGGGATACAAGACCTCCACTCGAAGTGATGATGAATGCTCCGCCGACGTCGGGGGGTGCGTCGGAAAAGGCGCGGGCGTACGCCAGTTTGCCGCGAAAATACAGGCCGCTTATGAAACTGAAGAGTTCACCGAGCGACACGCCGCCCCGCCGCAGGCGTCGCGCCATGTCCGAATCGGCGCTCTCTTGCGTCACCAGCCGGGCGCGAATCCCGGCGACGCTGGCAGGCGAAAGCAGGAAAATCCTGCGCGTTTCGGATCCCGCAACAGAATTTCCCTTGGCACAACTGCTGGCGCGATTCGCTGGATGAACCGCAGGTTGCAGCAGGTTTCGTTCTGAAGATGACATTTCCGGGAGTTTGAGCGTAACCAGAAGTTTCAATGCAATTCTACCGTAGAAAGAATGCGCCTGATTGGGATGTGCCTTCAAGATGCTAATTCGCTGGCGGTCAGCCACACGTGCATCGCCGAGTGGTGCCGAGGCATCAGAGGAGCAGATCCAGAACCCTAGCTCAGCGGAGGTCCTTGTGGAGTTTGCCATTGCTATTCCCCAAACCGACTCTGATTGTGTTCGTCTGGAGCGCTTTCTAAAACGGGCGGAAGAGTTGCCGTTTGTGGCGGCGTGGTGCATTGAACAGGTCATCGGAAAGGCACCCGTCTTGGAATCCGTCACTACCCTGGCATATGCGGCCGCGGTCACGAAACGGTTGCGCCTGGGCATCGCTGTTCTGATCATCAATCAGCGGAATCCGGTTGATCTGGCGAAATCCCTTTCCTCACTGGACGTGTTGTCGAAGGGCAGGCTCATGGTCGGCGTGGGTCTGGGTGCCAGCGCGAATTACTATCCCGCTTACGGACTGGCATCGGAAGGCCGTGTCGCTCGCTTTCGCGAGAATCTCGCCGTCATGAAGCGACTCTGGACTGAACCGAGGGTCACCCTGGATGGCCGTTTTTATCGACTCCGGGACATAGCCATGGAGCCAAAGCCCATACAAAAACCGCACCCACCGATTTGGTTTGGCGGTCACGCCGAGGCAGCGCTGCGCCGTGCTGTGGAACTCGGAGACGCCTTCATTGGTGCTGGCTCGACTCCCATGAAGGCGTTTCTAGAGAGCATCAAGCAGTTGCCACCGGGCTTTCCGAAAGCCAAGCGCCTCTTTTTGGCACTTGGGGACAACTTGCCACGGCTGCGAGAATGGTTTGGAGGGTTCTATGGCAAACCGGAAATGGCGGACCAAGTGGCTGTGTGGGGATCGCCCCAGCAGATCGCTGACGAAATAAGGCGCCTCAAAGATGCCGGTGTGAACTATGTCCTGCTAAATCCTGTATTTGACGAGCAAGCGCAGATGGAGCAGCTCTGCGCGGACGTCCTGCCGCAGGTTTAGGCTTCCCAAGCCGTCTCATCCGACACTTGAAGTACTAGACCGCTCGCTCATGCACCTCTGCTCCTTTCCGCGTTCCGAGTGTCCCCAGATTGCGCTGCTTGAGGGTTTTGGGATCCTTCTGCATGCAGACAGGCACCGTAGTCCTGCAGGAACTGTTCTCACCGTCAGAACCGAGCCGGCAGTGCACAGCCCGAACGTGCCATCTCGATCCACTGACAGGCTATTGCGAACAGCTCTCCTTGCGACTAGATTTCGCTGCTAACCATCGAGAACAAGGTTTCTGCGTTCGCAGTCTCGTCGCCTCAGCGCCAGGCTTGACGTACTTAATCAAGGAAGGTGTTAAATGGCGGAGAAGACAGTTCGATGCCCCTATTGCGTGGTGATGTACAACTTCCGGGAAATGGTGTCGCACCTCGACGGCCGCTTCATCTGCAGGAAGTGCGGCCACATGGCCAAGCCAGCCGATGCTGCCTTCAAGTGTACCTGCCCAAGGTGCCGTGAGTTGAACTCCCTGGTGCAACACAGATCGGCCCGCGCTTCATAGTTCATCTGTAGGCACTGCACACCAAAGGCGGAAGTAGCGCAAGCCTGGAGCGACAATAGCCCGGTCAGACCACTTCCAGACCCCAATTTACTGCAGCGCGATTAGGCCGAACCCGGGAGGGCTCACTCGCCTACCCGCAACTCACCCGACGCGTATTTCACTGACTTTTTCCCTGGGTTGCGCACAACCACCACCCAAGCTATGCTTTGAAGTCACGGGTAGGGTGAGGACGGCACAGGGTTTTTATCGTTTCCTCTGTCTTGGGTCCAACTGAAGCGCAACGGTGTCAGGTTGGCCACGGAACCTCCCCTGCCTGATTTGCCGTAGGGCTGCCGGATTACGCTCTATTATCTGCTTGGCCTCTACTTCCGACACTGGCAAACTTCAAAACGCTGGGGAACAGCGAACCAAAAATGCGGAAACGGATCATCAGCCAAAAGCCCAATAGTGCAGTCACGGAGCAAGAATGGTTGGATCTGGAGAAGATCGCATCCATTGAGATGACGTCCGAGGACAAGGCCTTCCCGATTGAATCTGCTCTGTCGCTGGAAGGTGGGCAAGGTTGGCGGGCAGCCGAGCCGGGGGCACAAACAATTCGAGTGGTTTTTGACCAGCCGCAAAAGCTCAGACACATCGCGTTAGTGTTCGTGGAAAGTGCGATCCCACGCACTCAAGAATTTACCCTGAGATGGTCGCCAGATCGAGGAGATTCTTTCCAGGAAATCGTCCGGCAGCAGTGGAATTTCAGTTCACCGGACGCCACGCGAGAAACAGAGAACTATGCGGTTGAACTCTCGAACGTTACGCTGCTTGATTTGACCATCGAGCCAGATAAGCAGAACAGGACCGCTCGAGCCTCTCTTCTGAGTTTGCGAGTCGCCTGAAGCCACGTGACACGCTGGTTTGCTGTAACACCTTCACTGCCTTCCCGAATCTGCCCGTGCCGTTTCCGGCTGCAGCTGGACCACCGGGCGACTCGCTCAGCGCCCCACTCGCGTACACTCCGCCCCGCCCACAGGAAATTTGCCTTCAGGACGGGGAATCTCCCAAACCGCTTCGAAATGGCTGTATCTTAGGCTGCTTCTTTTGTTGCGCCTGCCACAGGTCGTGCTGTATCTGCGCCGCTGAAAGACGCAGAGACATAGACGCAGAGATGGCCGCACTGCCGTTCAGAATCCGCGAAAGACGTGCCCTGGTCACCCCTAGGCGGCTGGAGGCCTCCGCCACGGTCATCTTGCCCAAGTAATCCTTCAGAACTTCGCCTGGATGTGCCGGATTGAAAATCATGTTCTTCACCTCTAGTGATAGTCCCGGTAATCGACCAAAAAGATCAAGTCCTCGCCATCGAACGCAAAGGCAAGTCGCCAATTGCCATTAACGCTTACAGCCCAATGACGGACAACATCTCCCTCGAGTAAATACAACTTGTGCCCCTCGGTGCATCCATGTCCTGCTGCCGGACGAACTCGACCAGGCCAACGAGCGCTATCAATATTATGTTCACGGTTTCGAACAGTCGCGGCGGTAGTTCAGCGTTTTCTGCACGGACGCCCAGTGTTCGGTTGGCTGCAGTAGCTTGCTGATGCGGCTCCGATTCCGTCGATCCGATGGTAGGAGAGCGGGTGAAAAAAGCGCGTATATAATTGAATTTAAATTAGTAAGCATAAGGGTCACGTGAGCAGAGCTGCTCCATTGTGAAAGCAGCCGTGTTAAACTAAGTCAAGTAGACTTAGGTCGTGAGGACTAATGAAGACAGTGAATATTCACGAAGCTAAAACCCACCTCTCAAGGCTTGTGGAAGAAGCGTCCAAGGGCGAGTCTTTCATCATAGCGAAGGCGGGAAAACCCGTGGTGAAGGTCATGCCGCTTGACGCCCCAACCCGCTCCCAGGTACGCCGACTGGGCTTTATGGCAGGGCAGATTTCCGTACCTGACGACTTCGACCGAATGGGGCAGGCCGAGATTGCGGGGCTCTTCGGTGGCGGGGTATGAAATTGCTGCTGGATACCCATCTTCTCCTCTGGGCCGCAGGCCATCCCGATCGGCTGTCCGTGGAAGCTCGCAAATTAATCGATAGTCCTGGCAATGAACTCCTGTTCAGCGCCGCGAGTTTATGGGAAGTCGTTATTAAGCGTGGCTTGGGCCGCGACGACTTCAAGGTGGACGCACGGGTCCTGCGCCGCGGATTGCTCGACAACGGCTATAGCGAGTTGCCGATAGTGAGCGACCATGTGGTCGCCATCGAGAGCTTGCCGACGATTCACAACGATCCGTTCGATCGCGTTCTGATTGCACAGGCCACGGTGGAGGGCATTACACTCCTTACCACGGATTCTGTGGTCGCGAGCTACCCCGGACCAATACGAACGGTGTGAGCGTTGGGCGGCCGCTCCGTCTACTTGTCCAGAAGACATCATCTGCAGGATCGGGCGATTTTGCGGTCGAACGATTTGCCGCCATCGAAGAACCGTCTGCTCCGAGGAATCCGGGCACGAGCAAATTCAACCCGTGGGTCGATTCATTCGCTAGCGGATCGCCGAGGCACGGATTGCCAAAGGACCAGGCCCTAGTGGGAACCAGAGGCGGGCGGTGAAGCAGGTTTCCCCGGGTACAAACGGTCAAACTCCGGGTCGTCGTGCAGCAGGACGAGGTCCGGATCGCGGCGGGCCCACTCCGAGTCCTTGAAACCCGCTTCCCATGATTTGCGCAGGGCGTCCAAAGCATCGGACTTCCTATTCAGTTTGCAATAGAGACACGCCGCGTTGTAGAGAATTGAGGCCTCATTCGCACGTAAAGTGACAGCCAGGTTGAGCTCGCGCAATGCGTCGTCGGGACGCTCTAAGAAAGCGTAGTCGGAGCCCAGCAGGATTCGTGCTCGCGCGTCTTCGGGCACCTGCTTCAAGTGGTTTTCGAGCGCTGCCATCCTTCGCTGGCGCATGTTGCGTGCGGCCTCCTCTTTGCCCATGGCGCCGAGGCAGTTCAGCACGGGCACATAAACGTTGTAGTCCTCACCACTGGCTTCGATGGCGGCTTCGGCAATGTCCAGAGCCTCCTGGTAGCGTCCCGCGGCGAACAGCGCACGGCAGAGGAGGTAGTAGGCGCCCTCGCAATCGCGCTTGCGTTCGATGGCTTTCTTGACCATGCGCACGGCTTCGCCATGTAGATCGGCTGCGTACAGAACCCAAGCCTGACTGACTTGCACTTCGGGCAGGTCCCAGCGTAGAGCCACGGCCTTCCCCGAGGCTTCCCGAGCGCGTTCTACCCACGTCTGATCGCGGCTGTAGTTGCAGTAAAACATGGCGCAGGCATTGGCACAGGCGGCATAGGCAAGGGCGAAGCTGGGGTCAATGGCCACCGCATTCTCGAACATCTGCAGGGCGAACTCGAGGTCCTGGCGGGTTTGGCGCCGAGCGTAGCGCTTACCGCGCAGATACAGGTCGTAGGCCTGCAGGTTTTCCGTGGGCTTGACGGCCAAGGCCTCAAGTTCCTCGGGAGAAAGGGTGACGCGCAAAGCCTCAGCGATCCTGCGGGCCATTTCGTCCTGAACCTCGAAAACGTCTTTCATCTCGCGGTCGAAGCGATCTGACCAGAGCGGAAAATCGGTGTGCGTATCCACCAGCTGGGCGTTGATACGAAGGCGGGCACCAGCGCGGCGCAAAGTGCCAGTCAAGACGTAGGCCGCGCCCAATTGCTGGCCGATCTGCGCCGGGGTTACGGCTTTGTCGCGAAATGTAAGAACGGTGGGGCGCGAAAAGATGTTCAGCCCCCGAATCTTGGAAAGTTCGGTGATCACATCCTCGGTGATGCCGTCACGCAGGTACTCATCTTCCTTGGCGCCGCTTATGTTTTCAAAATAGAGAACGGCGACCGATTTTCTCCCTGGCTTCGCAATGCCAGGGTCGGACTCGGTCCTCTCCCTAGCACGACGGGCGCTGGATTCGAGGTCGCGCTTCAGGCGGCTGAGGTCGGTTTTCAGCTCAGTGGCCGTTTGGCAGCGTAGATTTCGATCCTTTTCCAGTGTCTTCTCCAAGATTCGGACGAAATCTGCGGGCAGCGCGGGGTTCAACTCCGAGGCCGGCCTGGGATCGCGATTGAGGATAGCGTCAAAGATTAGAGCCGAGGTGTCGCCGTGAAAAGGGAGGGTTCCAGTGGCCATTTGATAGAGCACTGTGCCAGTGGAAAAGATATCTGTCCGAGCATCGACCAGTTGCCCGCGAGCCTGCTCCGGAGACATGTAGGAAACCGTACCCACGGCCGAGCCGGGTGAAGTCAGTTGGGAAACCAGAGTTTCGCCCTGCTCGATGGAGGTTCCCTGCGCGGCCTCGCTACCGCTTATCTTCGCCAAGCCGAAGTCCAGAATCTTCACCTGCCCACGGCCGGTAAGAAATATGTTTGCCGGCTTGATATCGCGGTGCACGATCCCCTTGGCATGGGCCGATTCGAGTGCGTCGGCGATCTGGATGCCAAGCGGCAGCAGCGTGTCCATTTCCATGGGCTTCCGGTTCGTCTTCTGGGCCAGGGTTTCGCCTTCGAGCAGCTCCATTACGATGAAGTGCCGGCGCTCGTACTGCTCAATCGCATGGATGGTGCAGATGTTTGGGTGATTCAGTGAAGAAGCGGCGCGCGCCTCGCGCTGGAAGCGTTCCAGCAACTGGCTATCCTGCGCCATTTCAGACGGAAGAAACTTCAAGGCCACGCGGCGGCCGAGCTGGGAATCCTGGGCTTCGTACACCACGCCCATGCCACCCGATCCCAGTTGGCGGAGAACTTTGTAATGCAAAAGCGACTGACCGACGAGGGAATCCTGGTCCATGGAAGGGGTTGATAGTACCCGCAAGAGGAAATGCCAGTCAAGGAAGCCGGTGCGGCCCCCTGAACTCTTCGCGGCTGATTGCGTGGATCGGGATCTTCATGGGTACGCCTCCGCTTTTGAGCATTGCCTGTGGGCAGCGGTCCGCAGCACAGGGGACCGCCAATACGTGGGAACCGCGTCGTTCAGATCGTAGACGTACTCGTGGGCTTCTCCTCGGCAGGCACGACTGTGCTCAGCGTGCCTCCTGCTACACTGCACTCCACGAGTGACCTCATCCGCAATCGATAATGTCTGTTTTCGGAGTTTTTCCCGAGTCACGCTAGTGCTTGTTCGGACGCGACGCCGGGATGAGGGCTTGGGGCGCAAAGAAGGCGTGGGGCCTCGTGTTCGAAAAGGTCGTCAAAAGGAAGCCGCAGACGCGGCGGATGCGGGCCTTAAGATCGCTGAGGCAACAAGTCCTCGTGTTTTTGGTCTTTACCGCCCTTGCGGTCATGCGGTATGCTGGTAGCACCTAAAAAGGTGCTCTAACGGAACAGGCCGATGCTTGACATCACCAAGGATATTCAGTCGCTGACGACATTCCGACGCCGCTCGGGCGATTTTCTGAAACAGTTGAAGAAAAGCAAACGCCCTGTCGTGCTCACGGTGAAGGGGAAGGCCGCCGCCATTGTGCAGGACGCGGAAGCCTATCAGCGCCTGCTCGACGTTGCTGCTCAGGCTGATGCGGCAGAGGGCATCCGGCAGGGTCTGGAGGACATCAGGAAGGGCAGGCACCGGCCGGCAAGGGAATTTTTCGACGAATTCGAAACCCGGCATGGTATACGTCGTTAACCTCACTGCCCGAGCGGAGCGCGACCTTGCCTTTCTCTTTGCCGAAATCAACGCCGAGCACTCCGACGCCGCCCTGAAATGGTACCGGGGCCTCAGCGAGGCCATCCTCAGCCTGGAAGAGCATCCGAACCGGTGCCCGGTAACCCCGGAGAATGCCAATCTCAGGCATCTGTTCTACGGCCGCAAGCCTCACTTCTATCGGGTGATATACCGTGTCCGGGAAAGGCGCAAGCAAGTGGATGTGCTTCACATCCGGCATGGTGCCCGGCGGAAGTTCAAGGCCTCGGGTGTGTTGTGAGCCGGGACAAATGGAATCTCTTGCCCCGACGCCAGCGCACAGTGGAGAATTTTGTAATACAAAAGGGCCTGACCGACGAGGGGATCCTGGTCCGCGGGAAGCCGGTTGATAGTATCCGCCAGCGGCTGCGCACTCAACACCATGAATTCCTGGTCGATGAGCGTGATGGCACCGGACGCGAAGCCAACGTACCGCCCGGAGATAGCACCAATGCCGTGGCGATGCGGTCCCGAAGACGTTGTTTCTGGATATCGTTCAATCCCTTACGGCACCGTCTCTCGGGGCGAATGCTTTCGCCCCTGACGAAATTCCATCCAAGATCAAGGGCGTCGCGTTCGGTCCGGATGTCCCGGAGGGGAAGACGACTCTTCACACCCTCTGGATCGCCAATGACAACGACTTCGTGGAAGAGGGTAACGATGTGAATGGAAATCCGATCGTAAATCCCCCAAATAATTCTTCGTCTTCGGCTTCACCGACGCTGACCTTGGCGGCTCGAAATTCGTGCCACAGAACTTCAGTCTTCGGTAAAGGTTGCGGGCCATATTTGACGGTGTCCGCCAAAGAAACAGCATTTTAGCAACACAAGCCCAATCTGTTGTTGGCAGAACTGTGAGCTGAGCTTCTACCCCTGCACCTCGAACGCGGGTGCTGGGTTTTTTCTTCTTCGCTGTATTTCGCTACCCGCCTGTATTGCGAAATTCATCTTGCTGTAACATGACTTTTATCGAGCCGTAACAATCCTCTCTTAGCATTCCCGCCCTGGAGAGTGTTTGCTGGTCTTTTTCTAAACCAAAACAAGAAGGGTTGCTGAGATGACACAGAAAATTGCAGGGTTGGGTCTATTGGTAGCAGCGTTGGCAGGAAGCGCAATGGCGCAAGAGCGTGATGTACCCAAAGGCGTTAGGCATCTGGACCACGTCTTCCTCATTATGATGGAGAATCACGGCTTCCAGCAGATCTTTAACAATCCCAACGAGCCGTACCTGAACAGTCTGATCGCGAAGCGAAAAGTCAATCTCGCGACAAACTATTTCGCTGTTGGACATCCCAGTCTGACCAACTATCTAGAGATTGTCGGCGGTTCGAATTTCGGTATCCGCAGCGACAATGCCCCTAATTGGGGTAGCACCACGTGCACACCCAACATTGCCTCGGGCATCGTGAATGCTGATAACGACCTCGGCACTGCTCCCATTCCCATCGAAACTACCAGTGTCTGCCCGATTTCGGGAACCGGTACAGACGCCGAAACGCCGGCTGTTGATGACTGGAACGAAACAACTCCTGGGGTTTTCAATTACCTCGCCGACATCGACGGCGTGAAGTCAGTGCCTGCCGAGCCGGTGCTGGGCATGACCATTGGCGACCAGCTCGTGCACATCGGCCTAGGCTGGAAGACCTATCAGGAAAGCCTGCCGCTCGGTTCCCCTCTGGGTGTGAATTCCAGCAACGGCACAGTAAGCAACCTGACGGATTTCACGGACCTTGCGCCGCTAACCTCGTCCAGTTATGTGCAGGCGTATGCCGTGAAGCACAATCCGTTCGCATACTTCGCGAACGTCCAGGACGACTCTTCGCGGGACAATAGTCTGAATAACGTCGTGGGTTTCGATGGCCCCCGCGGTCTCTATGCCGACTTGGCGTCGGGAAATGTCCCATCTTTCTCTTTCATCGTGCCCAACCAATGCGATGACCAACACGGTCGCGGCAACGGCGATGCCTTCTGTGCTTTTGACCCCGGCCTTCCACCCGGCGACGTCACGGTGGGCACGCAGGCGGGTTTGAATCCCGGTTTGATCCAGCAAGGCGACGTCACCATCCAGCGCGTGGTAGAAGCGATCAAGGCTTCACCGGGCTGGCATCAGGGCCGCAACGCTATCGTCATCGTTTGGGACGAGAACGACTATAGTGGTGTCTTGAACGCGCCGAATGGCCGGTTCCCCCGGCAGAACCAGAACACCGTCGTTCTCACCGTGGAACTGAACCGCCGCGACAAAAATGGTGTGAAGAGCGGCGAATACTACAACAGCTTCTCACTATTGAAGTCGCTAGAATCGGGATTCGGGCTTCCCTGCCTGAACCACGCATGCGACCCGGGCGTGGCCGTAATGTCGGACCTGTTCGGCGGTCACTGAGTACCCAGCGGAGAACTTTCCGCCTGATTCAGACTGTCGGCGAGCTATTTGACAATTGAGATTGGTGGGCGGTCGATGGCCGTGGCCGCCCGCCAACGGCCGGACCAAGGCTAGTGCAGAAGAGTCAACGGCTTCGAGCCGCCTGCAGATCGCCCTACATATCAGCCGTGCCTGTCATAACAAGATCCTCCCCCAGCCTCAGCTCAATTCGAAAGAATCCGTCGGTTGGGATCGGGGAACGCACGTCCGGGATGACCGCGCGTGCGCCGAGTGCGTGAAGAACCTGATATGTTTTGCGAATTTCACACCGCCTCATCATATTTGCGCTCGAGGGCCGCCGCGCAGCCTAGCGTTCGGTCGAACACCGGATCACGTCCTTGCCTCCAATGGGTAATCACGGCATCGCACTACTGCCCGTAAACCCGCCGAAACTCGAAACGCTTGACGGCTCCGGCAACCTGCCGGCCTCAGTTGGGGAACAGTTTGGGAACAATGGCAGGGTCGAATTCCCTTGGTTTCGCCCCAAAGGCGCTGCAGTTTGTTGCCCGCGACTTCAGTCAACGACGAATCAGCGCGACCAAAGCTTTCAGGACGGAGCTAGCGGCATCCGGCCCTACGGAGTTTACTTCCCCATACCAAGGTTCCGCGGCATTCTTGAGCCAGGGAGGTTCTTCGTCCCACTCTGCCTTGGGAATCAGATAGCCGATCTCGTCATTTCCCAGACCGAAGATGAATTGATACTTCGTCTTGAGTTGCTCCCGTAAAACCGGTTCCAGTGGCGCTTCCGGATAGTCGGCTCCGGCATAGCGTGTCACGCCGCCGTTGACCAGTTCGGGATAGATTTCTCCAGGAATGGTTACGATGTCCGCCACTGTTGCGCCGGCGGAGCGTAGTTGAACATAGTCAACTTCGGTTTGAATGTCGTGCCCGATGGCAAAATCCACGCGTCCAACGTCCGGCAAGTCGTGCTGTTCGGTACTGGGATCGAGTTTGCCATTCGTATAGAGAGGCTTCCGTCCCGCGAACACGCCTGCAGCCTCGGCGGCTCGGAAAAACGAGTTATGCATGGGGACAAACACGGTATTGGTCTTGATGGCGAGCAAGCCGAGGTCCACTGATTTTGCGCTCCTCAGTGCCCGTTCGGCAAGCCTTCCGATCTCTATTCCCAAGAGCTCAGCCTTGCACCAAGTCCCGTCCTGGGCGGCCTTGCCGGTTTCTGGATCGAACAACGCGACCTGATCGCCAAGTGGTGAGACCTTTCCGATCGAGCCGGAGAAAAACAGGGCTATGCCGCCGAATTGCTTCTCGAGATAATCACGCACCCAATGTGGATAATCCGCCGTGATCTCGGTGTTCTCTCGACCGAGCACTTCTGGGTGATCGCTCCAGTTGACCAAGGTTGTGATCGTCTTGCCGGTTGTAAGCGCAACCAAGCGCATCACAAAGAGGAACGGATCTTTCACCGTGGGAGGGCGATCCACACCTTGTAACATCGCAAGCAGCGGATGGTCGTCGCGCGCTAACTCTAAACGCGCCGGCTGCATGCCACGCACAGCGTCAACCGCGGTCGAGGCGATGCGCTGGTCCACCCAGCCCAGATATTTCCTGTCGATTCCCGTTTCGAGCAGCTTGGGGCCGTAGAGTCCCAGCGTGTCGGGTCCGGCGTGTGTGTGCGTTGAGGAGACCACCAGAAACGATGCCGCCGGAGCATTCTGTTGAAATGCTCGTCGGATGGTAAGCACGTCATCGTAAAACAAACCGATCAGATCGGCTGAACAAATGACTAGCGTCTCCTTCGCAACGCCGAGCGCTAGGCAGCGGGCAGAGAGATCGTCGTGGACGCCGGTGGCGACGCGGTTGTGTCCGAATCCCGCTAAGTAGACCGGGTGTTCGCTGAGAAGTTCGGGAGTGATCAGCGATTGTGCCGCGCCAGCCCGTATCCCTTCGGCTGAGACCAGGGGCACAACGATTATCAGAAGTAGCGTAATGGCGAGCGACTGTCGCACGCACCCCCCACATCAATGTACCCGCGAAACCCTTTCTTGCAACTTCACCGGCGACAGACAGAGCGTTTCTCAAACGTTGCATCGTAGCAGACTAGCTCTACTCGATTGCCTTCAGGATCGGTCACATCAAGGGAGCGCCAATGCACCCATGCGTGCTCGGCGGTTTCAACCTCAAGCCCCAGTGCCTCCAGCCTTTCCTTGTCGTATTCGAAATCCGCGACGGGTATCTCAAAGGCGATGTGGTCAATGCGCGAGGTCTCGGCGTCTATCGCGCAATCTCGCCAAGGCCATGCACCGCCGTGTGCCTCTCGCTACCGGTTGCTGTTGCCGTGTTCAACCTCCCCGAAGCCAGGAGCCCTTCACGCAAAGGGATTCCACAGCGTGCTAGGTCGGTGCAATTTAACTTCTTGCATTCACTCGAAAGGTTTCGGCACGACCCTGATGTAGCGATCCCACATTGGTGGCTCGCCTTGCTCACACCCGGGATGGCAGCACCCGTAAACGGTACAATCTGCAATCAGAGAATTCCACAGTGGCAGACGATCTCAAGCGTGTAGTTGTCTGGAAAAACCTGTTGCTGAACGGCACGGATTATTGCGCTCTCTGGCATTCTGCCGAAGGCTGGCTGTTCCAAGGCATGATTGTCGGAGTCCTCAAAGATCAGCGGCCGATGCAGGCGAACTACGAAATCCATTGCGATGAGAATTGGTTCACTCATCGAGTTCAAGTAGAACGCACAATCGGAAGCGATGTTAAAAGCCTTGGCTTGAGCGTGGAGAGCCGAGGTGTATGGCGCAGTTCAGGTCAGGAGATACGCGACATTCATGGTTGTAACGACATTGACCTGGCGGTGACGCCGGCGACGAACACCGTTGCGATCAGGCGTCTGAACCTCCAAGTCGGGAGCAGCGAGTCGATCATCGCCGCTTGGGTCAAGTTCCCCGAGCTTACGGTTCAACCGCGGTCACAACGCTACACACGGCTTGGGAACAACACCTATCGCTACGAAAGCAATACCGGATTCTCGGCTGAAATCGTGGTTGATGATCTTGGTTTGGTGACTGCCTACCCCGGTGGGTGGGAGCGCATCGGATCGCTGTAGAAATCCAATCGTCGGCTCCGTGAATCGAGAGGCCGGCATCGAAAAAAGCAAGCGACTGGAGAAATCATAAAGTACCTGAAGAGAGTCGAAGAAACGATCTGTGCGTGGCCGCATGTATCGGTTCACCCACACTGCTTCGGGGGCCGGGAATTCTTGGTCGGCAGCGCAGAAGTCACACAAATGGACTGGTTGACATACCTTTCCCGCGAACTGTTCACGATGCGCCCTTGTCAGAGGGTCTGGCCGAACAGCACCGGTGGGTCCACAATTCTGGCTGGGTTCATTTCCAATCCGTCAAAACCCGTTTTGCGTGAGCCACTCACGACGTAAGGCTTTTGGTGTTCAGCCACTGGTGCGCAGCGCTTATCAGTGACGGCAGTCACCCGGACTGATGGACCGCAACCCCAGACGATCTCTGCGCGTTAGAAAGGACTCCGAGAAACGCCCGACTCTTCCACAGAAATGAAACGCCGGGAACTACCCTTTGAACCTCGTCGAACGAAAGGGTTTCAGCACATAGGTCCTCGTATATAATCCGTGGCGCTTTACCTTCCAGGAGGCACACGATATGCGCATGTTGCTCAGAGTATCGATTCCTGTGGAAACAGGAAATGCTGCTGCTAAAGCAGGAACGTTAGGTCCAACAGTCGAGCAAATTGTGGCCGATCTCAAGCCGGAAGCGGCGTATTACTTTGCCGACGACGAAGGCCAAAGGTCGTGCTCCATTGTCTTTGACATGAAGGACACATCGCAGATTCCGGCTATCGCTGAGCCGTGGTTCCTAGCATTCAACGCTCAGATTTCTCTTCGGCCGGTCATGAACCCGCAAGATCTTGCCACCGCCGTGCCATCGATTTCGAAGGCAGCTCAAAAGTACGGGAAATAGGCTACAGCGAGGGAACATTGTGGGCGAGGCAAGTCCGCCAGTGAATCGCCCCGGCAGACGCCCGGTGAGCTTCGCTGCCTACGGCAAGCACGGGTACCATCGAAGAATTCTCAGACGCGCCCAACTGGGGCGCACAGAAGCGTAGTCGAACCAACATGTCGAAGAAACGCGCTGCTTCTCCTCAGGTTCCTCCCGACCTTCTCTTTGTTGAAGAGCTTGCGGGCGAAACCCCGCCCTCTTTCACTGCGATGCAGCGGCTCTATGCATTGGCCTCCGATTTATTCGGCCTTCATCCCTGGCAGATTCTCGACGAGAGCCAGTTGATCCTGGTCCGCGACAGCGCGAGCGACGAACTCTGCTACTGCTCGGTGATGGGCGCGCTCGGCGAAGTGTACTCCATGCACGCGTATATCGGAGCGGAAGGGCTTCGCACCTTTCGTAAGCTCGAAGCTGAAGCAATGGCTGATCCTGGCGAGTTCTTCGCCATCAACCGCAGCGTGTACGTGGAGTTTGTGCCGAGGGCAGAGTTGGAACCGCAGGACCGCAAACTACTGGCTGCGCTCCGCCATCCGCAGGGGCGTGGGCTTGCGTCGCCTATCTTCCGCGCAATACGCCCTGGCTTTCACCCTTGGTTTGTCACTGCGGACGAGGCGCGCATGCTGGCCGAGTGCATTCGCGCGGTGCTCGTGGTTTGCACAGCCGTCGCGAGCCAGAAGAAAGCAAAGTTCTGGAATAAGGCCGAGACCTATCCTTTGGTCACGTGGGTGGAAGACAGTGAGCCGCGGTACCAGATCAATCTTGTCAAGTCGACGCTTCTTCCCGATCCGCCCAGCTCACCGGTCTATCTGGATGAAGAGACCCTACGCCGCGCCAAGGACTATCCCGTTCGCGGAAAAATGGAGCTCGACTATATCTTCAGCGGCCTCCCCATTGGCAAAAAGAAGGAGCGCAAGTCGTGTGCATCGATCTCGGTCGCCGTCGATGCGGACACCGGGATGGTGTACGCGTCGGAGGTCACCGATTCGAGCGTCCCCTGCGAAAATGCGCTGTCTAGAGTATTTCTCAAAGCGATTCAATCCAGCCACGCACTGCCCACCGAAGTCCGCGTCCGCAGCCACAAGCTGAAAGACAGTCTTGACCAACTCATGAGGTCTCTTGGTGTGGACCTGCACGTCGCCAGTCGGCTTCCAGCTGCGGACCAAGCCCGAGTGCATTTGCTTGGATTCTTCCGTGAGGCGTCATAAACGGAAGATAAATTTGCGACCTCAGTCGGAAACCTTTTTGAAAGTTGGACAGAGTCACTCGGCTGGAGTCGGAATACGAGCTGTTCACCGGAGCGACGAATGCAATCGTCAAGACTTAGGAGTTCCACATTCGGGACCGCAGAACCACGGCCAATGCAGATGTCAAATGAATTGCGTCAACGGTACGCACAGGTTCTGCGGGAAACGCACGCCTTGCTCGGTCAATGGACTCGTCCGAAATCTCGCGTACTGTTCGTACTCAGCGTCAAGTCCAGGCTTCTCGCCTGAGCAGCAACAAATAGATCGTTGGCGCCGATCATCGTACCACGCGTCTTTAGCTCTGCTCGAATCTTGGCATAATGAGCCGACGCTTCATCCGGGAAATCCAGAACCTCTAGATAGCGCAGAAATCTGTCCAAGGCAGCGTCCTGCTGCCGTCTGGGACACAGTTCGACGCCAAACCGCAGTTCCGACTTCGTGATCACGGAAATGCAGATATCGCTGACAGGGACTTTGTGCAGTCGTTTCAGGACAGCCTGGTTTGAACGCTTCAAATGATGTAGGACCAGGTGTCGGTGTCCAGCATGTAGCGCAGCATTACGGCTTGCGCTCCTGTACCGGCAGGTCTTCGACGCCTTCCATGAAGCTCTCCGAGGCGAGGCGCATCGGCGAGATAGGACAACCAGTCAGTCGGGCGGGGCGAGAGGACGACGTCGCTGCCCTCTTTCCTAATGAAGACTTCCTGAGTCTTGAATTGAAAGTCTTTGGGCAACCGCACCGCCTGGCTGCGGTTATTCATGAAGATTGTCGCTTTGCGTTGCACTGGCATACCCTCAAGTACATGCCAGGTACTGGAGACCCTGGCGCCCACCCTTCGAAAAACCGCGAAGAGCCTGCGCCCATTTTATGTCTTTCCGCCTCTACAGCTCGATTTACCGAATTTCAGCAAGCTCGGTACGCAATTTGTGGGTGGCTCGGAACAGGGTGTTCTTGATCGTCTCCTCCGTCGTATTCAGAATGCCGGCCACAGTTCGAAGTTTCAGGCCGTGGTAGTGTTTCAACTCGAAAACCACGCGCTCGCGGGGCGAGAGTTTTGCCAGCGCCCGCAGAATGCATTGCCGCAATTCGCGGCCGACCAGGCTGTGCTCGGGGTTGGCGCCCGGGCGTTGGTCGGGCACGTAGTTCAGCACTTCTTCCTGCCTGCCGTCTCGAGAAACCGCGGCGAACACGTTCCGTCGGCGGAGATTCTTGCTGCGCAAGTGATCCAGGCAAAGATTGGTCACGATGCGGTAAATCCAGGTGTAAAACGAACACTCGAAGCGAAAGCGTGGCAGGTTTATGTAGGCACGGAGAAACGCGTCCTGGTAGATATCCTGGCCGTCCTCCTGCGAGCCAGTGAGATGGACGGCGAGACGCAGGACGGCACGATCGTATTGCCGTACGAGCTGCTCGAAGGCGGCAGCATTGCCCAGTTGCGCCTGGCGGATGAGCGAGCTGTCGTCGCCACCGACCGGGCCGCCCGCACTGGCTCGTGGCCCGGCTGCCACAAATCCAGCAGACTGAATATGGGCGATACGAGTTTTGCCAGTGTCAGACACAACCATTTTTCATCCCGGTCAGTTCTTCGATCACGAGTTGGGTATCACCCATCCGCCCGGCGAACCACGATCAATGCCATGTCGTCCTCACGTAGCAGGTTACCGGCGTAGTCCTCCACGGTTCCGAGCAGCGAAAAAAGCACGCTGCTTGCGGTAGAGGTGCGCGAACCCTGTGCACTCGCCAGTAACTGTTCTGCCCCGAACTCGACGCCATTTTCGTTGCGGCACTCCACGATACCGTCGGAATAGGCCAGCAAGGTATCGCCTGGCCGTAATGTCGTGTGCCCGTCAACGAAGGAAGCTCCAGCCAGCGCCCCCAGCAGCGGCCCACCTTCTTGCAGGTTCTCGGCGGGGCCATGGCTGGCGAAAAGCAGAGCCGGTGGATGTCCCGCATTGCAGTAGGTAATCTCTCCCGTGCTCAGCGCGACTCGAGCCAGGACCAGACTGGTCAGAGGGGCTGCCAAACCGGTTTGCAGCAGATCATGATTCATGGCAGCCAACGCCTCGGCTGGGCTTCCCAAGGCCGCCATGTGCAGTCGAACCATGCCCACTACGTATGTGAACCACATGCCGGCGGACAGTCCCTTCCCGCAGATATCGCCGATTGCAAAAACCACATTGCCATCTGACTCAAATACACAGAGGAAATCCCCAGAGAGGTGGCCCACGGGAAAAATCTCGCCTGCGATTTCGAAGGGCGGGCGGCGAATGAGGCGCGGGCCGCAAAGCTTTCTCTGCACCTGCACGGCTTCATACATGGTGCGCCGCAAGTCATCGAGGTCGCCGCGCAAGACCGTAAGTTGGTCTTCTAGGTCCCGTTTACTGCGGCCAACCTCTCGAAAAACCGAAAGCTCTCGCGTTTTGAGCGAAACCTCTTTCCGACGTGCCCATCTTCCTAACCGGTGTCGGCCCCGAATTCGTAAAGCCTTTTCCAAGTTTCTTCTCCTTCGCATGCCGATCAGCCGACAAATTTGTAACCCGTGCCATGTACAGTCAGGATGAAGCGAGGCTCTTCCGGCTTAGGCTCGATCTTCTGGCGCAAACGGACAATGTGCGCATCCACGGTGCGGGTACTGGGAAAGCGATCATAGCCCCAGACCTCTTCCAACAGCCGATCGCGGGTCAAGGCTTCCCCCCGATGGTGGAGGAAGTACTTCAGCAATTCGAATTCCTTCGAGGAGAAGTCCAAGGCCTTGCCGCCGCGCGAGACTTGGCAGCTACGGAGATTCACCTCTATGTCACCAAAAACGTGGCGGTCTTGCTCTTGGGGAAGGTTCTGCGAGCGGCGCAAAACCGCTTTCACCCGAGCCAGCAGTTCGCGAATAGAAAATGGCTTGGTAATGTAGTCGTCGGCTCCCAGCTCGAGACCCACCACTTTATCCACTTCTTGACCGCGTGCGGTAAGCATGATGACCGGGAGAGCGGGCCGCTTAGCCCTGAGCTGCTTGCAGACGTCCAGCCCACTCATGCGGGGCATCATCACGTCGAGAATCACGAGGTCGGGAGCTTCGTTGAGGGCGCGCTCGAGGCCAGCCATGCCGTCCGGCGCGGTAATGACCTCGTACCCCTCATACTCGAAGTTGTCGCGCAACCCGGCAACCATGTTGGGCTCGTCTTCGACAATCAGAATTCTGGCCATCTCGTGATCTCCGCGGTTTCTCTTTGTCTTGGCCGGTAATTTGACCGCTGATCTGATGGGTACCATAGCCAGTTTCTCCCGCGGCGGCCTTTATGCCGAGGCCAGCTTGCGTCCGTTCGCTCCCGGCATTACCGGCAGAGAGATCGTAAACTTGCTGCCCTGGCCAGGCGTGCTGTCTACTCTGACCTCGCCGCCATGCGCCTGCACGATGTGACGCACCAGGGAGAGGCCCAGGCCGCTGCCTTTCGTGTTGTGCACCAAGGGTTCGCCCACGCGATAGAATTTCTCGAAAATCTTAGGTTGTTCGTGGCTCGGTATGCCGATGCCGTGGTCAATCACTTCCAGCTTTACCGATCCGTTGTCGCGATACAGGTTGACCCCGATATATTTTCTATCCTGCGAATACTTGAGAGCGTTGTTGACGAGGTTCAACAACGAGCGAGCCATGGCCTCGCGGTCCACGCGCAACGGCGGAACGTCATCGATCTTCTCTTCATAGGTGAAGCCGTGCTGCTCAATCTGGTAGCGATAGGAATCCAGCGTGTTGTGCACCAGTTCACGCATGTCGGTCTCGCGGAATTCGTATTCCTTCCTGCCGGCCTCGATTCGCGAAAAATCCAGAATGTTGTTGATGAGCGCAGTCAGACGCTCACTCTCTTTGCGAATGATGCAGTAGTACTCCTGGTATTTTGACGGGCTGGTGAGCCGTCCCATCTCCAAGGTCTCGGCATATAACCGTATCAGTGAGAGCGGGGTTCTTAGCTCGTGCGAGACGTTGGAGACGAAGTCGGACTTCAGCCGGGCTAATGCCATTTCCTTGCTCACGTTGCGATAGGTCATGACAATGCCGGCGGCCAGCACCAAAGACAAGGCCCCGAGAATGAGGAAACTGGTTCGCACAAAGCGATGTCCGAGGGCTTCCAGGGTCGTTCCACGCAGTTTGATGGCCAGCGTAAGACCCGGGAATAGGCTTTCCAGGTTGCGTTCCACCTCAGGCTCACCGCCATCCCAGCCGGAAACCGCCAAGGGAGTCGATTCACCCTTGGGGTGCAGCATGATCGCACATTGGTTCTTTTCCCCCTGTCCCTCACCAAGGCTGTGGCTCATTACTGTGTCCAGCATCTCCGGGAAAAACTGATCGCGCAGATACTCGGCGTCGAACGCGATTCCCCCCAGCGACTTTTGGCCAGTGGTTCCGTCCGTTTTGACGAACAAGACTATGGACTGATACAGATGTTTCTCACCTCGTGGTACCCAATTGCTAAAGGCGTAGTACGGAGTTCCCTTCTTCTCCATTTTCGTGATCTTCTGCGCCAGTTCCTTGAACTCCAACTTTAGCCAACCATCGCCGATTTGGGACAGATCATCCGCCTCCGCGCGGAACGATGGATCATGCGCCAGGCGGTGAGGCTGGGAACGAAAGACCATACCTTGATCCGGGTCATAAGCGAAAACATGGGCGATGTACGGGTGTGCGGCAAGAATTCTGTCGAGCGTCTCCACGTGGGTCGGGCCCGAAACTGGAAACTCAGCTCGAACATCATCCAACTGTTCGTATGCTTTGTGGTTGATTTCCTTCTCGGAAATCGCCAGCATCTGGCTAAAGTCGCGCTGGAAGGCAGCCTCCACCGCCCGGTCGCGCTGGATCTGACTCAGATGCCAGGCGCTCAGAACGACCAGGGCGGCGGCGGGCAATACGACGGCGAGTTCTAGAGTCAAAATCAGTCGGGTTCGTTCGTTCCTAAGCCATTTTGGCTTCATGGTGGACTCCTGACCCGGCCTTTGCCCGGACCAGCCCGGAAAACCAACATAGTCGAAGCCGACCAGACATTTGTTGATTAGAGGTAAAAATAAGTAAAAAATTGTGAACTGCTGGGCAGGGCGTATCACGCAGTTTCTGACCTTTGCGACAGAGCCACTTGCGCGCCGCCGATTTGGAGGGTTTATGGAACGGGCGCTCAGTGCTTTCCCGGACTACGCCTCGGCTCGCTTGTGGACGTTCAGGTGGGGATTGGGGGGAGGCAGCGTCTTGCTTTGCCCTTAATTTCAGCCGACGAGGCCGCTCGAAGAGGATCAGCCCATTAGAGTCCACACTTCCCTGGATCTTGAGTTCGACCGTTTCGCCGCGAAGTTGTTTGGTGATCTGCTTCCCCTTTTTACTTCACACTGGCGCTGTGCCGCTTGGCCTGGTTCACTGCCGACCGGTCGTGAATTCCCGATTCATCAACTACCACGGTTGCGCGGCGAAGAAGGTCATCCGGAACCGACCAGGGCTGCTTAAGACCCATGGTCACGGTCGTATTCACAACAAACTGGATGGGGACTACGTTTGTGATGGGTATTTGGGCCGGATCAGCTCCACGCAAAATTCGCGAGGCCAATTCTCCCGTTTGCCTGCCAATCTGGTAAAAGTCAGCGCCGTAATCGAACAGCGTCCCGCGGTCAGGTTTGCCGGGCGTGATGCTGAACACCGGAATGCTCGCTTTCCGCCCGACTGAGAGGACAGAGTCGACGGCGACACTGACCGTCACATCGCCTCCGATCCATAAAGCCTCGGCACCCCGGGCGACCAGCGAATCCTCAGCCTCAACCACCCCATTTGAATTCTCGACATTGGCTTCGAGTAGCTCGATTCCCAGTTGCTTGCAGGTTTCGCGGGCCTTTTCGACGAATGCTCGCGAGTTTGCTTCAGCGGGGTTCCACGCCACGCCCACCTTCTTCAAGCTCGGAAACATTTCTCTCGCGATGCGGAATGCATCTTGCACGGGCAGAAAACTGCCGATGCCCACCAAGTTTCGCGGATGGTTCAGGGGATTGCTGCGACTGATTCCCACTCCCGCCACCGCCGGGTCGGCAACCAAGCCGAAAACATGCACAGTCTTAGCGCCACGATTGGCATTTGCGACCGCCTGTAGCGATAGGGTGCTCATCGTGAGCAGCAGGTCATAACGAGCGTTGACCATTTCCTTGGCGATGGAATTCCCGACAGCAATATCGCCCTGCGCGTTGAACTTGTGGATGATGACCGTCTTGCCTTCAACGAACCCATTGTCGGCTAATCCGTCGATGGCACCGCGAGTGCCTTCATCGAGCAGCAACGTCGAAGCATGCTGCAAGAGTCCGATGTGCAGCATACTTCGGGCCCCCGCGGTCCGGCGCTCGAGATCGGACAACAGCAGCACCGTAGACGCCACAACGATCAGGACAAATCCCAAGGAGAGGCGTTTGAGCACGAAACGCATGTGCGCTAAATCTGGGCGTTGAGTTTACCACTGTAGGGCGGGCGCCGCGCCGACAAGTACTCCTCATGTTGCGATCATGATTCTTGCCACTCTTTCCCGTCGTTCGCGTTCCAGAGGAGACATCATGTCTGGCGATTTTGCGGTCGAACGATTTGGCCGCCAGCTCTTTTAGTTACAGTAACCGGCGGATAAGATCGGCAAGACTCCAGACCAGTTGGCCTCGGCCCTGGTGCAGGAAGATGCCGATTTGCGCAATCAAGGAATAGGCAATCCCGATCTGGGCAAGGGCGAATCCGGCAAGGGTGAACTGGCTGACACTGAAAACTCCCAATCCAAACTGAGAGATGGTCACCACACCGCAGGCGAACTGCCCAATCGCGATAAATCCCTTCGCTGGCACTGGCCTGCGGTTGGAACGGTATTTGAAAGAGACATGCAGGAGGGGCAAGCCGAGAACCATGGCCTCGGACTTGTATTCGAATCCCCATCCATCCCACTTCTCCTTGGCCGGGTACGGGGCACCGCAGCCGGGGCAAAAGGCGGCTTGCTCCGAAATGTTGTGGCCGCATTCTCGGCAGGGTTTCATGTGCTTCGACCTCAGATGCTGGCAAGCTGAGTTGCAAGATTCACCAGTTCGTCCGTGTGCGACTCCAGGACAAATCCTGCGAGCGTTCGAGTCCTCGAACCCGCAGACAGCAGGCAACCGAGGCGGTCGCGCCCGAACTAAGGTGCGGCAAAATCTATCTTGGCCGGGGGGAAGAAATTAGAGCTGAGCGCAAAATCTCCCTGGCCTCTTCCTCCATAGAACGTCCGTGGTGGGCGGCACGCACCCGCAACCGGGTTTTTGTTTTCTCGTCAAGTTGTCGAATGGTTAACGTCGCCATGCTATCAACGCTATCACTGCTGGCTATGAATGCAAAGTGGTTAGCCTGCAGGCTAGCCGCCCTCGCTGTACTATTCCAGTTGCTCGCCTCCGGCTGGCGCGGCAATGCCCAAGAAGACCAAAATCGCGCGGTTCAGCCGCACCATATCCTCGTCAGTGAGGCGGCCGACACGCGCGCCGATCTTCGTCTTTGGAACGGTCGCGATCCTATCCACCATCAATCGGCAGACGGCGCGCAGATCGTCACTTTGGCTAGGCTCGATGTGCAGTCGAAACAGAGGAGCGTGAGTCGGGTCCTTGCCGTTCGTAGGTGCCCTTGTAGACCGGATACACGAGCGCGCGACCGCTCCGCGGCAGGACGTCGAAGTAGGACGAGAATGGCAGGTCGCCGGCGCTGCGGTTGAGATCGGGCGCGTACGAACCGGGAAACCAGATCACCACTTGATTAGGGCGGTGGCGCGTTCTTCGGGATGAGGATACCTCTCGTCCGCTACCGCATAAAGCGCCTCCCCGCGTGCTATGGTACCGGGGCTTCAGAGAGGCCATCCTCAGCCTGGAAGAGCATCCGAACCGGTGCCCGGTGACCCCCGAGAATGCCAATCTCAGGCATCCGTTCTACGGCTACAAGCCTTACTTCTATCGGGTGCTATACCGGGTCAAAAGGCGCAAGCCAGTGGACGTGCTTCACATTCGGCATGGTGCCCCGGCTTTTCTGTCCGTCGCAACGGGCAATTTGGTTGCGGCATGGCTAAAATTGGATGAGGGCTACCCCGGGCCGATGCGAATTGTCGGAAACAATCGCAAATGGAGAACCCACGCTCCGATTCTAGGGTTTCGCAAGTGGAGCAACGATCCAAAATGATGGCGATCCACTGCGCCCGACGACCGGATCCGAGCGAGCTGAGCGTGGGGGTCGCCCCGGTTTTTGCGGTCAAGGAAGGGGATTTCAGATGAAATTTGGAAAATCTTTCCGGATTCGTCCCGTACGCATGGCGGTGAGGTGCCTAGCGATGATTTTTGTCGTACAGGCGCTTTGTGCGCAAGAGACGGAGCAACAAGAAACAAAGCAAAATGTTACGGTCGACGACGTGGAACGCACGTTCCTGGTCCGGTTGCCAAAAGGCTATGACCCGCAGCGGCACTATCCGGTTGTGATTCTGCTGCATGGCATGAATCAGGATGCCGACAACATGGAGGTGCTCACGCGCTTTGACGAACTTGCTGACAGGGAAGGCATCGTTGCGGTTTATCCCTTTGCCCTGAATGGGAGGTGGAATGTGGGCACTCAACCAGAGGAGCGAGTGATGACTACGGCGCCCGGTACACATCGGCGGTCCGGTGGTGGGTATCCAGGCGGTGGAGGATATCCGGGAGGCGGTTATCCGGGAGGAGGTGGAAGATATCCGGGAGGCGGCTATCCGGGAGGGGCCGGAGGCCATCCAAGTGGCGGAGGACAGCAGCGACAGCCCAGCGAGGAGAAAAGGCCAACAGATGATATTCCCTTCTTCAACCAGATGCTGGATCAACTCGGGTCGAAGTTTTCTGTGGATGCGTCGCGAATCTATGTGACCGGCTTATCCGAAGGTGGCTTCATGAGCCTGCGCCTGGGGTGCGCCTTAGGCGACCGAATTGCGGCAGTCGCCGCAGTGGGAGCGGCCATGCCGAAGACGATGGTTTGTCTGCCTTCGCGTCCGGTGCCGATGGTGATGATCAATGGTACCTCGGACCCGGTGGTGCCTTATGGCGGCGGCACTGAGCACAACCTGAGCCTGGCGACGCTGTCCGCGGAAAATAGCGCCAAGGCGTGGGCTAAGATTGATCATTGTGCGGACAAGCCCGAGCACAGCAAATTGCCGGCGCACGCAAAGGGCGGCATGGAGACGAAAGTCGACACTTACACCGGCTGCCAGCAGGACGCACAGGTCGTGCTCTATAGCGTGAAGGGGGCAGGAAACACGTGGCCTGGCGGAGCACAATTTCAAGCCGAAAACACAGTTGGGAAGACGAGCCAGGATATCAACGCGAACGAGGTGGTTTGGAGTTTCCTAGTGGCACGACGCTTGCCGCCGCAGAGCGACGAACAGAAGAAGTAGAGATGCCAGATTACCGCGCATCGGAAGCGGCGTTCGGCCCTATTTCACCGGCGCGAGTAGGGTATCCAAATAATCGGGAGTCGACTCGACTCGCTCGAGGTGCGGGTAGCGGAGCCCGCGGTGGTAATCCACAATCAGAGTAATAAACTCCTTGTCCCGCTTTAGCAGCAGCTTGATCGACGCGGTACTGTGCTCGGCGGCAACGATGGCGTCGCCCAGGTTGGCAACGCTGAAAGCCTGATCATTCACGCCCTGCAGTTGCATGCCGGGAGTCATACCCAATTTGAATACCAGCCCATCCCACCGCACGTCGGTGATACTGCCGGGCTGATCGCCGTCGCCGGTATCCTCGCTGCCGCCCCCCTTCACCGAAAACCCAAGTGAGGTAGCGAAGCTAGTCGCACGCGATTTGTCCATGTGCTTCATCCACTCCGGTTCAGTGTCGTTGTAGACGAGGCGATACCCGCCCTGGATAATGCCATTTTCAGGAACCTGCCGTTCAACTTCGTACACCCGGGTGCGGAAGAATTCCGTCCAATTGTACGGCTGCACCGTGTTTAATGCCTTGACAAGGTCTTCAAAGGTATAAGGGACAGTAACGTAGCTTCCGTTGTCGATTCCAAAAAACAGTTTGGCGAACTCATCGAGGGATTTCTGTCCGTTGCTGAGCTCGCGGATTTTGGTATCGGCCTCAAGCCAGATGAGATCTGATTCCGGATAGTAGTCATATGAACGCTGCCAACTGGGCCAATTCTCCGGTGTGGCGGCATGAGACGAGATGATGGGCTGGTTGGTCGTGTCTTCCAAAGAACGCCACATGCGGCCCGGGCTGGTTTCGAAATTCGCAGCGATCTGCGCGATCACATCGCGTGCTTGCTCGGGAGTTCGCATTTCGGAACGCGCCGTCAGGACATTGCCGTAATAATCCGTCAAGCCTTCATAGACCCACAGCAAATCGTTCTGCATCGGCACATTGAAGTTCGGCGTCCAGAGGTCCGCCGGGCGGCGAAATTTGCCGTTCCAAGAATGCACGTATTCGTGTGGCAGAAGAGCGCGACCAGAAACGCCCGCAGCCCAATCGGTAAAGTAGTTGGCGAGGGTGCCGTCCTCACTTGACTGGTGGTGCTCCAGGCCCTTGCCGCCAACTGCGTCGCTAAGCGAAAACAGGAAATCATAGTGATCGTAGTGACGAGAGTTGAAAAGCTTTTGCGCCTGGATCACCAGATTTTTGTGGTACTGCAGTTCTTCCGGCGTGATCTCCAGTTGCTCAGGCTTATCTGCGAAAACATCGAGGTAGACCGGATTGTCTAGCCCCGTTGAAATGTCCACGCGCTTAAAGTTGATCCCTGCATACACCGGCGCGTCGATCAGTGTATTCAGCGGAACGTCCTTAAACTGAACCACGTCCCCGTTCTGCGATTTGACATCCAGCGAAGTCGCGAATTTCCAGCCATCGGGCAACTTCAGTTCGGGAGAAAATTGAATCCGCCGCGCAAAATATCCCGCGGGATAGAGAAGCACGCTATTCCAGGTGAGGTCGGCGATTTTGGTCGAAATGCGTCCCTGCTGTGGCTTGACCGGAGCCAGGTATTGGAAATTAAGATCCAGCGTGCTTGCTTCCTTAGGCACGTTGACGTGAAACGCCCATACGTTCACGCGGTCGCGCACCCACGGAACGCGTTTGCCATTCGCCATGATGACAAGCCCCGCCAGGTTGGCGACCGGATTCGACGGCGAGTGCGTTCCGGGGAGCCACAGCGGGTACAGCAGCGTAATCTCGCCCGGCTTAACAGGAATCCTTTCGCGCATATTCAGCACGCGATCGTTAACGTTCGTCAGGTCGACGCTGAGTGAAATTGTGCCGACGTAAGGCTGATCGGCCGGCGCCGGGACCAGCGGAGGCAGCGGTACGGGTTGCGGACCCGTTGAATTCTGCGCGCAGATAGCGCTGGTCTGAACGATGCAAAAGGCTGCCAGAGCCGCGGCAAAGAAGTGATTACAGAAGAACCAACGAGGCATGTAGATTCTCCTGAACTCCGAACACTGTATACCACAACGGGCGAGCAGCAGGATTTCTTCTCTATCGGGCGTAAACGCACGCAGTCCCATGATGCCGCCAGGTACGGCGGGCTAAACGCGGCGGGGATGCAACAAACGGGAGGCGAAGACCAAGCTTGCCCACTTTTCAGAGTCCTCGATGGCAATCAATCGCAACCATTGGTGCCGCACCGTGAGCGAGTTCGGCAAGGCATTTGCCATACTCTCGAAAAAAGCAATCTATTTTAGGCCTTCCACCAAGTACAGGTCTCCGAGGGTTCGATGGAAACCGTAGAGGTATGTCTTTCCATCTGGTGTCATCAGGATAGGTCCGATGGTAGAGACACCGGTGGGATCGAGCGGAGCAATCTGCTTCCAGACGGTTTTCTTTCCTGTAGCCAGCTCGACGCGATAAACCCTGGCAGGTACTTCCCCACTGCGGTAAAGGTAAACGGAGCGACCGTCTCGACTCCAACTGATGGGAATATCTCCGGATTCCATACCATTGACAGGCCGAGGGTCGCCGCCTGATGAAGGAAACAGATAGCCTTTTTGGTCGGGGCCAATCGCCACGACAGATTGGCCGTCGGGCGATACGGCAAAGCCTACCGCATCCACTCCTTCAGGAGAAATCGGCTTCGGTTTGCCTCCGGAAACGTCTTGCACGTAGAGGCGCACACCGTGCTCCGGTTCGTTGCCTGAAAAAACCAGGTGCTTGCCGTCCGAGAACCAGCGGGCCCACTGATGGTTGATCGCATCGTTGGTCAGCGACTGAGCTTCACCTGCCCCGGTGGGCAAGAGCCGAAGCTGTTCGGGCGAGCGGGGAGTTTGCACAATCGCCCATTTCTGATCGGGAGAGAGCGCGCAGGCGGCGCCTTCGCCGAGCCGGATGGCTGGGGAGCCATCGGTATTTCGAATGTAAACCGCGTAGGTCAGGTCACGTGTATCTCCATACTGCACCCCGCCGCCGATCCCCTCCTCATCAAAGAGAAGGATTTTACCGTCGTCGGAGAGGTCGGCGGGATAAGAGTAGTCGAGCCAGGAAAGATCTCGCTCTCTTGTTGCCCCTTCATATTCGGCCATGACCTCGCGGCGCCGGTCGGAGCGAGCAAGAAGCACACGCCCGTCCTGCCAGATATCGAACAAGATTAGAGAACCGGGTACGCGGTCAACCAAGCGCTGCTTTCCCGAGATAGTGACAGCGGTGATGTAGTGGAAGAGTCCCAATTCGCTGGCCGTGAACCAGACCTCCTTGCCGTCGGGCGTCCAAGCCAGACCCTGAGTGCCGTACCACTCGCGGGTCAGCTCAGTCTTGTGTCCCGAAGTATCGACCAGAGCAATCGAGCCGCCGTCGTCTCCTTGGTTCGGGTGGTCCATGAACGCTACGTAGTCACCTTTGGGGGAAACCCGCGGATAACTGATCCAGCCACCGCCAGTCTCATAGAGTACTTTGCCGATGGGATACTCGAGCCGGTCGCGGCCCGCCACATTGCGCACTACAGCGAGGTTATTTCCATCAGGAGACCAATCGGCCCATTCCACATCCTCAAGAACTGGTCGCGGGGCGCCGCCCGCCAGCGGCGCTCGAGCCAGGGTACCAACGTTGATCCATGTGCCGACGGGGTGGCTGCCAAGGGATAGCGCCATCTCACCCTTCGATGAGATGGCCAGAAGCTCGGTGCGGCCCAATCCCAAAGAACGCGACTCGACCATGCCTTGACGCGCCGAAAAAGTCTCCACTGGATTTCCTTGCCACGCGGCGCTGTATAAGATGGTTTGCCCATCCGGCGCGAATCGGGCGGAACGAATTTCGCCGCGCCGGAATGTGATCTCGTGATACAACGGCGCGGTGGGTGCCGAAGATTGCCAGAGATGCTTGCCAGCAGCGTACCCGATTGCCAGAGCGAGAAGAAAACCACAGCCTACCAAAATAGACGAAAAGCGCCGAGGTTTCCGCAGGTTGTCTGGCGCCAAAGGTACTTCTTTCAGGTCGGCGGCGGCCACTGAAGCAACACGCCAAGAATCGGTGTCGCGCTTCAGGCGCTTGAGGTCGGCACGTAACTCTGCCGCGCTCTGACAGCGCAAATCGCGATCTTTTTCCAGCGCCTTATTCAGGGTAATTTCGATGGGCGCCGGCAGCCCCGGATTTAGCTGCATCGGTCGTGCCGGGATTTTATTCAGGATTGCTTCAAACACAACGGCCGAGGTGGCTCCCGAAAACGGCTGCTTGCCGGTGGCCATTTCGTAGAGCACCACACCGAAGGAAAATAAATCGCTTCGCTGGTCCAGGGGTTCGCCGCGCGCCTGCTCGGGCGACATATAGCCGATGGTTCCCATCGCGGTTCCCGGAGTTGTGAGTTGATCGGCACTGAGGGCCGTCGCTGCCCCTAGCGTTGGGGCTGACCCATCAACAACCTGGTGCACTTGCGAGTTGAGTTTTGCTAAACCGAAATCCAGGATCTTTGCTTGACCTCGCCGCGTCACGAAGATATTCGCAGGCTTGATGTCGCGGTGCACGATTCCGCTGGAGTGCGCCGCCTCGAGAGCATCAGAGATCTGGATGCCCAGTTCGAGCAACTGTGCAGTCTTCAGGGGGCGGCCCTCGATCATGTGCTTCAGGGTCGAGCCTTCGAGATACTCCATGGCGATGAAGGCTTGCCCGTTCTCCTGCCCGATGTCGTAGATAGTGCAGATATTCGGGTGATTCAGGGCGGAGGCCGCTTGTGCTTCACGTTGAAACCGGCTGAGCATTTGAGGATCTTTGGCAACATCATCGGGCAGAAACTTGAGCGCGACAAAACGGCGCAGTCGAGTGTCCTCGGCTTTGTAAACCACGCCCATGCCGCCGCCACCAAGCTTCTCCAAGATGCGGTAATGCGAAATGATTCGGTCAGCCATTCGAAGATTCCCGGCTTTCGGGTCGCTCCATCTTAAGGATGCCGCATTCCCTAGTCAACGAACGCAGGCCGTGGGTATGGATCACAACTCTTCCCGGCCGGCCAGCTGGGCATTCGATAACAGGGGGTGGTATGAGTACGCTCGGCGGTCAAACACAACTTGCCGCTCGATCCGCAACGACGGTCAACGTCGATGTCGTAAGAAGTACACTCGGTCGGTCCAATCCCATTTTTCGGTCTCTCTGGATAGCCAAGTCAGCGCACGGATAAGACCGCCAATGTTCGCCGGGGAAATGGTCTTCTCATCGATGAAGATGACACCACCGTGTCGCCGACCTCCTTCTGCCCAGGTCTTGAGCAGTGGCGGAATCGTCCTTCGATCATACGTGACCAGAGTCAACCCTTGGTGACAAGCTTCCACTAGGCAAGCAGCATCATCCTTACCAAGAAAGCCTCCGTCCTCCCACTCTGCCATCCAACGAACGACCAGCGCCCGATTGCGGCGTCGCAAGCCTCCCGCTACGGTCGTAGAGATGTGCTCGTCCAGGAGCAGCTTAAGCACGTCAGCCCCGCCGGGTTCTCCCGGGGCCAGAGTCGACCGTCTGAGGCAGCATGCGCTTCAGGGTTCCGAAATCTACGGATTGGTTCTCCGCCGTCGCCTCGGCAATCTCCTCAGGAAAGGCTTCGGCATAATGGACCGCCGCTCGCACCTTGGCTTCTGGCCAGCGCAGATGTTTGGCGACGGCCTGGACGTTTCCCTTGTAGCTGCGGAGCAGGAACATCACCTCCCACACCGCCAGCGTGCTTCCCTGAATATAGGCTTGCCGACCTGCCGGGGAATCGCGAAAGTCCAAGAAGGCAAATTCTGACCGGCGGAGCCCTTCTTCCACCAAGCGTGCACTCGCATCGCTCGGCGTCCATCCATGCCGCTTCGCGATGCGCTTGAGACGTGTTCCGCTTTCCACGGACAGACGCATGCTCAGGACCAGGGAACGACTTGGCTTCACAGGAGAACCCTCCTTGTAACTATTGTAATTATTGTAACACCGATGGAGCCTCGTACCGTTTCGGCATCCCGTCTGAGACCTTAACAACACTCCCAGGAGGCCTCGAGCCGCCACAAGGCAAAATCACTGACCTCACGTTGCACGATCACTGGGGCGAAGATGCCATTGCGACGGTCATTGGGAGCCCTTCTTTAGTGGGTTGCTGCCGCGGGCCAATTCACTACCAGCGTCAGTGGATGGTTTCCGACTCGCGACTGTCCCAAGGTGTTGATGAGCAACCGACCGTCGGGTGCCACGTCGTACCCCACGCTAAACAACAGCGTCTGTCCGACGGCGGTGCGGAAGAGGACCTTCGGATCGCCGGTCTGGATCGTCCCGCGCTCGGTGTTAATCGGGAACTCCAGGATATCGTCTCCGTTGACCGCGTACAGAGCCTTACCGTCGTGGCGCCAACGTGGAGTAGCAGCTCCGCTTGACGAGATCTGCGATCGCTGGCCTGCTCCGGGGAAGGGAGCAACATAGACTTCATCCCTGCCGGATTGGCGGGACGTATACGCGACCCAATGACCATCAGGTGAAAACACCGCGTCACGTTCCCAGTCCGGTGTCGCAACAAAAGGAAACGGCTTGTCGCCGTTGGCAGCGGGCATGACGTAAATGTCAGTGGCTCCGGGCTCGCCACGGTTGTAGAGGATGTACCTGCCGTCGGGAGACCAATCGGTGGGCGACTGCCACTGTTCCTCCTGATAGAGCAGGCGATCGCTTCCGCTCCCGTCCGCCGCTCGCACTGCGAGACGCGCTTTGCTGGTATTCTCTGGGATGACCATGTATGCGATGTTCTTGCCGCCTGGTGACCACACGGGTGTGGTGCCGGCAGAATCAGTGCTCAGGCGAGTGCGAAGGCCGTTGGCGGTATCGAAAATCCAAACCTCCGGGTTCGGCCCGCCATACTTTGCAAGCGCCACTTTATGCCCGTCCGGCGAAATGCGGGGATCATTGTTGCCGCGTTCTCCAACGGTCCCGAGAATCTTTCCGTTGACATCGAACCATGTCAATTGGCCCTCATCGGCGGAATTCGCCCCACTCGCGTAAGTCAACAGTCCGTTGCTGGAAACGCTGAACGCTCCTCGCCAAATACCCTGGTCATTCAGTGCTCTTTCGGCAACGCGCACGGGATCGCCTTGCAACTCCGTACGTCCAACATCGAAGCGCTGCGCCATCAAATCCGACTTTCGCAAGAACAAGATGTAGCCCGATGCGTAAAGCGCGTTGGCATCAGTGCGGACCAACAATCGGCCGGGCGATCCCGCTGCGCTCAGAGAACCGACATAGATGCCGCTGTACTCTCGTTGTCCCGCATGATTCGTGGCCAGATAAAGGAAATGATCGCCATCGGGCAAGAACTGCGGCCAGCGATGTGTGCTGTGCTTAGAGGTGTCCACCTTGGTGACGGCGACTGGTGTCCCGCCGGTGGCAGGGATCTGGTAGAGGCCATCGCGAATTCTGGGCGTGAACAGCAGTACGCCCTTGGTACTCCAGGATCCCCCACGTGGGTTCGAGGCATCGCAGAGAGGCACAGGAGCACCGCCAGCTGTGTCCATAACTCTTAGCTTTCCAGCGGAGAAGAATCCGATCCTGCGACTGTCAGGCGACCAGAAAGGAAAGGTACCGTCCTCGGTTCCTTCCAGCGCGTGCGCCTCACCGGATTCCAGAGAGCGAATCCAGATGCGATCACCAGCCCCGAAGACAAGACTCAGGCCATCTGGAGAGATGACGGGCGGAGCACCGACATCGCCGATGAGTTGGAACGGGGTGTCCTCTGGTGGCAGGATGGAGGCAACGAGACGGGTGCCTGCTGCAGGTCTCTTCCAAAGCCCGATGGCGAGCGCCATCAGAGCTAAGACCGCCGCGGCAGCCACAATTCCCAGCAACGCGCGCTCCCTCGACCCGCGCGGAATGCCGCTGGCTGAACCTGCACCCGCGCCGAGTGCGGGCCCGGAACTGGCTGCCCATTCCAGCTCGGCACGGATGTCGCCCGCGCTCTGCCAACGCTTGTCCGGATCTTTGGTGAGCGCACGTGAAATCACGTGTTCCAGCGTGGGCGAAATCTGTTGGCGGACGGTTGAGATCGACTCAGGATCTTTGTCCAGAATTGCCGAGGCCACGCTGATCTGCGACTTGCCTTCGAATGCTCGCTTGCCGGTCAACATTTCATAGAGCAGGGCGCCGAAGGCGAAGATGTCGGAACGAGCGTCAGCTTCTTTTCCCTCGATCTGCTCCGGCGCCATGTACTGGAAGGTGCCGAGAATCGTGCCCGCAACGGTAAGGGGCGTTGCCCCGCCCGTGGGTATCGCGAGCGGGCTGGTGGGACTGGAGGGCGTGAGGGCGCGATCTACGTCGACGCTCGCGGCCGCAGTCAGACCACCGGGCTTGGCCAAGCCGAAGTCCATCAGCTTGGCGCCGCTCTTGGTGAGCATGATGTTGCCCGGCTTAAGGTCGCGATGAACGATTCCACGGCGATGTGCCTTGTCGAGGGCGTCGGCGATCTCGATCCCGATCTTGATCGCCTGCTCTACCGCCAGGGGACCTTTGCCCAGCCTGTCGGCCAGGGTCTCGCCTTCGAGAAACTCCATGACCAGGTAGTCGATCCCATCCTGGTGGCCGATATCGTGCAGCACACAGATATGAGGATGCTGAAGCGATGAGATGGCTCGCGCTTCCCGCTCGAGCCGCGCCTTCAGGTCAGGATTGGATGACAGGTGCGCCGGAAGAACTTTGATGGCGACGCTGCGATCAAGTCGGGTGTCGCGCGCTCGATACACTTCGCCCATTCCACCCGCGCCCAGCGGCGCGATAATCTCGTGGGGACCAAGTCTGGTGCCAGAGGCAAGGGACATGTGCGCCACATTATAACGTCTAGTCCGTCAATCCCCAGCAGAATGACATTCGGTCCTGAATTCTCGTTGCAGCTCGTCAACCCCTGGATCGGCGAGCTGCGTTGCGAGATTCACCAGTTCGTCCGTGTGCGACTCCAGGACAAATCCTGCGAGCGTTCGAGTCCTCGAACCCGCAGACAGCAGGCAACCGAGGCGGTCGCGCCCGAATGAAGGTGCGGCAAAATCTAGAAAAACACCGCTGGAGAAACGTGGAATCGTTGGCTCAGTCTCTCTTTGTGAGTTTTGTTGAGGCCGCGTTTCTTGTGCAAGACTTCGGATACGAGGCTTTCCGAGCCAAAGATTGGGACCAGGTCCTTTGGCCGGAGATCATGGGCATCCATCAACGCGCGAAGGACTTCCAGCGGAGAAGCATCTGGGATGGATTGATGCTCTTCTTCGTATGCTCCAATCAAGGTCAGCAAGACCGCAGCGTACTTCTGTTCATCATTCGTTGGATTCGACTTGTCGGTCAGCTTGTCCAGGACCGACATGTACTCCTCATGTTGGCGCTCCGATGTAATCGGTGTTGGCGAGCCAACTTCAAGCGCGTATTTTTCCGCTACTGCAATCATAATTTTTGCCACTCTTTTCCGCCGGGAGTGCTGGTTGATATGGCTCTCGGCCACTGCGCTGAGAATCCCGTCGGACGCCCTTCTCTGATCGTCCATCTCCCTCTGTTCTCGACCGTCGAGAATTAGTGGTCACGAAATCCAAGCACTCCATGGGAATACACTTTAATTGTGGGGCAAGAACTCCCACTGGAGGATATCGTGATTCCGATTTGGGATTTGGTTTTGCGTGTGTGCCTAGCGACCGTTTTGGGCGGACTCGTTGGCATAGAACGCGAGCGTTCGGAGCGTGCTGCGGGGCTGCGAACTCATGCGCTGGTCGGGCTTGGAGCGGCAGTATTCATGATTATCTCCGCTTTCGGTTTCAGAGACATACTCGGTGCTCGGGCGGTTGTGCTCGATCCCAGCCGTGTTGCGGCCCAGATCGTCACTGGGATCGGTTTTCTGGGTGCAGGCACAATTATTTTCCAGCGTGAAATGGTGAGGGGGCTGACAACAGCGGCAAGTATCTGGGCTGTTGCTGCGGTCGGAGCAGCGGTTGGGGGTGGAATGTACCTGCTGGCTGCCAGCACTACCGCATTAACACTCGGAGTGCTGGCGGGTCTGAAACCGGTTGAAAACCGTTGGTTTCGCACTCACCATAATCGTTCGCTGAGCTTGCTGTTTGACCCGGGCACAACATCCCTGTCGGAGATCGAGTCAGTCGTTGAGCAGGACGGCTACCCACTGGACCAAATCGTCATTTTGCCCCGACAATCGGGAGAATTAGATCGCGTTGACCTCGTGTTCAGCGCGGGGACCAGGAAGAATCTAAGCCCACTGATTGACAGTCTGCGACGTTTTAGTGGCGTGCGGCAAATTGGTTCCGAGAAATAGATGGGAAATTAGCCAGTTCCGGATGCTGCTCCGGAGTCCAGTCAAAACACAGGAGCGTCAGTCGGGTCAGTGGTGAATGCGCACACGGTGATGGAATCTGTCATGTCGAAACGGTGGTCTTGGAGAATCACCGCGGGACGCGGTTTTCCCGCATAGTCCTTACCACCGGCAACCGTCCAAACTTCCCCGCGCTTTCAACTGATGCCCCAATTCGAGA